>Ga0209541_10010551_pt1 | contig 14695 bp, 11 predicted proteins | sample RifCSPlowO2_01_FD_184027 | JGI IMG/M metagenome (GOLD analysis project Ga0209541, IMG submission 184027) | Groundwater microbial communities from Rifle, Colorado - Rifle CSP2_plank lowO2_0.1 (SPAdes) (version 2) | ecosystem: Environmental > Aquatic > Deep subsurface > Groundwater | place... | reverse complement strand
ACATTTTATGGAAGGCAGAGCAGCGATTTTGACACAATCGCTAAAAGTTAAGACGCCACCTAAGAGAGAAGTAAGTTGGCTGTGTAAGTATTGCGAGTTTAATGATATGTGTTTTAATCGCGATAAAGTTTTTGATTAAATAGCGCCACATAACACAGAATTTAATTTTTTAATCTGCGTAGCTGAATTAAATTCTTTTTTAATAGCATTTTTACCAGCTCTGCCAAGTTTGTTAGCAACATTTTTGTTTAGTAGAATAGATATTACAGCTGATAAATCTTTGGGATCGTAAACTACTTCGCCACATTTATGCTGATTAATCAGGTTGTCCAGGCCGCTATTTTTTATAGCGAGCGCAAGAATCGGCTTACCTGTAGCCATATATTCGATAGCTCTCGAAGGCAAATTATAATTTAATTTCGGATCGGTCTGACCAGCAAATAAAATATCAGCTCCGTGTTGCATAGCTATAACTTCCTGTGGTGAAATAACACCAGTAAAATGTACTCTTCCTATAAGATTTAAATCGTAAATAAGTTTTTCGTAATAACGCATATCGTCTTCTAACACATAACCTGACAATACCAAATCTATATTACTTGTATCCGCCAGAGCTTTTATTATTTCATCTATACCGCGCTCTTTGTATAATACGCCAGAACAAAATAATGTAGGTTTAGTAAATTTATGAGCTCTAACTTTTTGAATATCAGCCGAATTGTAAATAACTTCAAATTTATTTTCGTTTAGAGTTGGATGTATGACCCTCGTTTCTTTTATTATTTCAGGATTCGTAACGACTATTTTTTTAGAATGTTCGAATATCTTCTTCTGAAGTCTGCGGAAAATAAAACCTTGTAAACTATTTTTACCTATATGCGAACCACCCACTTGTAATGTTTTAGATGGTAAATCTCTTATCCAAGGATCTCTTATTTCTGTAACTAACGGCTTATCGAGTTTCTTGCTAAGTTTATAACCTGCTATAACCGCAGACATAGTTGGCGAAGTAGCTAAAATAACATCAGTTTTATTTTTGTATTTTACTCCCTTCTTTACAAAATTTTTAATATAACCATATCCCGCAGGCATATATGGCACGTGAAATCCTGAAAGTCTGTTAACATCGCAAGATGGTGGAAGAGGGAACTCAGCGGTAGATATAGAATTTCCAGAGTTACTGGTTAGTATATTTATATTATGATTTAATTTAGCCAAGCCTATAGAATGTTTGTAGGCTCTTAATGCGCCAGCAACAATATCTGGCGTAAAATGATGCGTTACGTAAAGTACTTGCATAACTAAGTGGAAAAAAGATACCAATAAAAACCTAAGGGCAAATTTTATATCATTAACTTTTAGCTTAATTACACATACCGGCCATGAAAACAACAAAAATTTCAGAATTTTCGAGCATTCATTTTTTACGAGGTGTAAAATGAAAATATTACTCATACAACCATACGGTTCAACGCAGCCACCATTAGGGTTATGTCTGCTAGCTGCGGAATTAAAGCAAGGCGGATATAACGATATTGCACTTGTTGATTTACTGCGTTTTGATATAAAAGTTACCTCTCCAATTAGAACGTTAGAATATCTCGAAAAAAAACTTGAGGAAAAACCAGATGCGGTTCTTATTACAGGAGCTACGCCTACATTTAAGGAGGCTCTTGAAATCGCGAAAATGGCGCGGCCATTTACAAAAACAATTCTTGTTGGAGGTTCACACGCAACTATATTTAAAGAAAGAATTTTAGAAAAAGTTTCAGATATTGATGTTGTTGTTTATGGTGAAGCAGACGAAACAATATGTACTATAATAAAACAGCTTGAAGATGGCGGTAATAATAACTTAGCTGGAATAACTGGTGTTTGTTACCGAGATAAAAAAGGAAAAATAATTCGTAATCCGCCAACTCCGCCGATAATGGATTTAGATAAATTACCTTGGCCCGATAGAGATATTATTGATATGGATTCGTATCATGGCGCATTTATAGTTTTGACAAGCAGAGGCTGTCCGCAGGCATGCACGTTCTGTTCCCGCCCAGTTACCGGCACAACATTTAGAGGTAGAAGTCCGAAAAATGTTGTAGATGAATTGGAAATGTTGTTTAACAAATATCCAGAAACTGCGAAAAGAATAAACTATACTATTACTTTTAGCGATGAAAATGCAGCGGTTGATAAACAAAGATTAAGTGGAATTTGTGACGAGATACTCAAAAGAAAACTTAAAATTACATTTGTTTTGACAAATGGCTTGCACGTTACAAGTGCAAATGAAGAGCTTTACCAAAAACTCGCGAAAGCTGGCTGCGTAAGTTTATGGTTTGGTGTCGAGCAGGGGACAGATAAAATGCTTAAGACGATTAAAAAAGGAGCTACAGAAAAAATAATTAAAAAAGCAGTTGACATGGCGCGCGCTGCCGGAATACCATTTGTTGGCGGGCATTTTATGATTGGCTGCGAAGAAGAAACACTCAAAGATTCTAGAAAAACAATGCAATTCGCTAAAAGTGTTGGTTTTGATGCGACCGGCTGGAATCACGCAGCTCCAACGCCGGGAACGCCGCTTTGGGAGTATGTAATGCAGCACGGAAAACTTCTTTGGGAATTTGAAGATGTCGTAAATTATTCAAACTTCAAACATGATCATACTTCACCGCAATTTGAAACACCTGAATTTACAACGGCTGAAAGAAAGCAAGCCTACAAAGAAGCAATAAAAATGATGGACGATGTTATGCGCAGTAAAATAATGGCTCCAAAAAACATAGCCAAATTTGTAAAAAATACAATAAGGCACCCAGAAGATTTACCTTGGGCAGTCGCGCGGGTATACAATATATATACAAAATCAGATTTGCGTAGACATTATGATATGAAACCAAGTATGAAAATAAAAACAAACGAAGGTAAACCGCTTATTAATGTAGACCCGTATAGTTAAATAACTTTCTTACGCGCTTAATTTATGTTAAAGAAAATAATACAAAGCAGCGCTTATTTGAGCGCCGGAGTTCTTATTGCCAAAGTTTTAGCAGTATCTTTTACTTTAATTTTAGCAAGACTTCTCGGTCCAGAAAGAATGGGCGCATTTACTTTATCGTTGCTTTTAGTTTCGTGGTTTTCTATTATAGCGCTTTTATCAGTCCAGACAGTTTCAACACAAATAATAGCAGAATTTAATGCAAAAGGTTTGGATATTTCAAAACCCGTAACAGCCGCACTTTTTCTTGGAACTACTACTGCACTATTAGCTACAGCAGCTCATTTTTTGATTGCAGATTTTATTGCTATTAATATTTACAATGACGCTTCTTTAGCTGTTTATATTAAGTTTGCATCTTTAATTATAATAGGTACTGTTCTTTTTCATACAGCACAAGGTATAGAACGCGGTATGAAGAATTTCGTTTCTTATGCTACTCTCGAAATTTCTAAACAAGCGATTATGCTTGTAATTGGTTTGGTTTTCCTTTTAGTTTTTAGCTGGCGCATAATGGGGGCGATAGCCGCTGCAATAATAGCTCCTGGAATTATCGCTATTTTTGCCTATTTGCGTTATGCTAAATATTTTAGGTATGATTTTTGGCCCGAAGTTAAACAAATGTTTTCACTTGGTTTAGGAATTACACTAATGTCAACTTTCATAACAATGTTTACTAGTATTGATAAGTTCGTTTTGGGAGCGCTTGCAACAAAAGAATTAGTTGGATTATATGTTCCTGCAGTAACCGTGGTTACTTTTTTGGGCTTGTTTTTATCGGGCTCAATTAAAAATGCAGTTTTTCCTTATATCGTAGAGTCGTATACTAAAAAAGAATTCAACCAAGCCAGGCACTATATGAGAAAAATAATTCTTTATTATACTATTTTACTTGGTTTTCTATTGATCCCGACTATGTTTTTCCGCAGCGAAGGAATAGCAATAGCTTTTGGCTCGGAATATATGTTAGCGGTCGAACCTCTCGCAATAATGTTATTTGGTACGGTTTATTATGCAATGTTCATAATTATGCAGGGTTTTGTTTTGGGAACAAATAAAGTTAAAGAAGGAATTTATGCGACAGCAGCTTCGGTAGTGTTCGCTATAATAACAAATGTTATACTTATTGATTTATATGGATTAAATGGGGCTGCTTTCGCATTACTTATCAACACTTTATTTTTAGCGAGCTCATATTTTATTATTATGATAAATGCTATTGGAATGAAAATCAAAAAAATAATAATATCTGTTTTAATTTTGAATTGTATATTGTTGTTAAGTTATTTCTTAAGCGATAATAGTTTGCTATTAAGAATTATACTTTCACTATTAGTAATAGGACTTTATAGCGCATTGTTATTGTTATTTAAATTAATAGGCAAAGAGGAAATTAATTTCGCTTTGGCAAAGCTCGCTGAATTAAGAAATATAGTTTTCAAACTCAAAATATAAGTTTGAAAATCGTTTTCTGATGAGAAATTTACATTTTTTCTGAATTCATTAGGATAATCTCCAGTTATTTTTATAATATTTGCATCTTCGTAATAAGTTCCATCTGAGCAAATTTTTGATTCTAATTCTATGTTAGTAATTCTTATTTCACCTTTTTTGTAAAGCATACAAAGTAATCTTAATGTTTTATCGTTCCAGCCGACTGCAGGTATTAAATCTCTACAAGAGGATAATCCATTATAATTTTCTATAACCTTATCTTTGAAATTAAGTCCATAGCTAGTAGGGAAGCTTCCAGATTTATGCATTTGTTTTGTAATCCAGCTAATATTTTTAGCTAAATTATATTTTTTATATGGTTTTAGCATCAAAAAAGCCCGCACTATATCCCCAGCACCTGCAATCCACAAAGGATATTTGTATAATTTCCATTCGTTACTGTACTGTTGATAGCCAAAATAAAATCCGCCGGATTTGTCTTCAAGAGTTTTTATAAAATCGGCAGCGGCAATAGCCCCATTAAGATATTTTTCACTTTTTGATGCTTCGTAAATTTTTACCAAGCCAGAAATACAACGTGCAATATATAAACATATAAGTTTGTTATGGTTTTTATCAACTTGATAAATACCGCCTTTAAATTTTTCATCAATTGTATCTTGATGAGCGAGAATAAAATCGCCGTTTTTTACAGCTATATTGTAATATTTTTTATCGCCCGTAAAGTCATAAACTAGAAGACATAATTCAGCTAAAGTAGCAAGTTTATTCGGAACATGATAGTGTTTTTTGTCGTATGTATTTTGTAAAAATGAATCAGCGTTTTTATCGTATAAAAATCCTAAATGAAAAGTATCCAAATTTATTTTTGCAGAATGAAAGTATTTTATGTAGTCTGTATCGCCGATCCGTCTTAATTTTAATGCAAGTTTCATTAACCCTATTGAGGCTGCAGTATCATGAGGCATTGAGCCTTTTATTATAGATGGATTGCCATCAAATCCAGAATTATTAAAGCAACCAATTTTCAATTGATTATTTACTAAATGATTGCCGGCCTCTTTTGCCAGCCTAAGAAATTTATTATCTTTGGTTTTTTCGTAAAGTTCCAAATAAGATATTATTATTCCTTCATATCTCCAATCTCTTCCCGGACCTATGTAATTAAAACAATCTTCCCAATAATGCGGAACCGGTCCGCTATATCCAGAAGGCTGTTTCATTGTCTGAAGCCACGAAATGTTTTTGCTTATTAGGTCCGCTAGAAGCTTATTTTGCATATTTTTTTGCAATAGACTAAGCTATAAAAGACTGCTTATAACAATTTTCATATGCAACAATTATTTAAAAGTAATAAGGGGGTGACAACCGAAGAAATTCCAATTCCAGCTTTAACTTCTGGGCATATTTTAGTTAAAACGTTGTACTCTGCAGTAAGTACTGGAACAGAAACAAGATTAATAAAAAGTAATAGTAATTTTAAAAAAATAATAATATCTCCTAAAGAAGCAGCAAAAAAATTCTTAGAATTATCACGTTATGGTTTTTCAGAAGCCAGAAAGGAATTTACATATAGGAGAAATAAATTAACAACGATTGGGTATAGTTCTATTGGAATAGTTTTAGAAAAAGCAAAAGATGTTAGTGATATTAAATTGGGAGATTTAGTCGCCTGTGGCGGATATAATTTTGCGAGCCATGCTGAAGTTATTTCGATTCCTAAAAATAACGTAGTTAAACTTCCAAATTTAATAAAAAAAGAATCAGCAGCTTTTACATTTATTGGCGCCATATGTTTACACGCAATTAATATGTCCTGTGCGAAAAAAGATGATACCATTGCTGTAATTGGGCTGGGATTAATAGGACAGATTATTTCACGTATACTGATACATAAAGGTTGTAAAGTAATAGCAATAGATTTGCAAAACAGCAGAGTATCATTAACAGTTAAAAATGTGTTTGCAACTATATCACAGAAAGAGTTTATAGAAGAAATTATAAAATATGGCGGAGCAGATAAGGTTATAATCGCAGCAACAGCAAAAACAAATCAAATTTTAGAATTAGCGCTTAGGATTTGTAAACCACGCGCAAACATACTAATTGCAGGAAATTTGCCAATTAGTGTACCTTATTCAGAATTTTTAAAGAAAGAGTGCACTCTATCTATATCAAGATCTGCAGGAGTAGGCAAAGAATTAAATAAAAATATGAAAGAATTCGCTAGTTTGCTTGGACGTAATAAAGTAAATATTGATAATCTAGTAACAAATGTTTTTGACTTTTCTCAATTTAAAGATGCATTTGAATGCCTATTGCACAAAAATACGTGTAGTATTGTTCTAAAATATTCAGATACAGTAAAATTGAATAGAGAACTTGAGTTAAAACCTCTAAATAATAGTAAACAAAATATAGCTGTAGTTGGTCTTGGAAGATTTGCACAAAATACACATTTGCCCGCCATTTCGGCAAGTGATTTTAATTTATATTGTACGGTAAGTTCGTCAGGTGCGCGCTCAAAAGAGATGGCACAGAGATTCGGCGCGAATAAGTGTAGTACTGATTTCGAATCTATTTTAAATTATGAAAAACTCGATTTAGTTTATATTACATCTGGAGATTTTCAGCATGCCGAACAAGCAGTAATCGCAGCCAACGCAAAAAAAGCAATTTTCTTAGAGAAACCATTAGCAACAAGCGAAAAGGAATGCAAACAAATTGTTGAAGCAATTAAGAAGAATAAAGTTTTCTTTGCGCTTGGTTTAAACCGAAGATATTCAGATTTAGCCAAATATTTAAAACTAATTTTATCTACTGTAGATAAACCAGTTACAATAAGCGTACATTTTAATGAAATACTCCAACCTAATGATAAAAAACCAATTAGTGGCGCCATAAGAGTTGGATGTCATTTTGTAGATTTGGCTTGCTGGCTCTTAGATACAGAAGTAAAATCAGTTTATGCAACTGGAGAAGAAAATAGTTTTGTTGCCGAAGCTAAATTAGCTGATGGTTCTGTGTTTAAATTTACGTTCGTAACATTATTTAATGAGTCTAAATGGCGTGAGCGCATCGAAATAGCAACAAATTCGCACGATATAACTGTACGCGAGTTCAAAACTACAGAAATTTTTAGCAATGGACATTCATTTACGAAAATATTCTCTGATGATCGCGGATATAAGAAACAACTACAAGAGATAAGTAAAGCGCTAAAAGGAGAAAAAGCGGACATCGTAGATTTGAAACAAGCAGTTATGTCAGCTGAATTCGGATTCGCAGTGTTAAAAAGCCTTAAGACGGGAAAAGAGATTACGTTGGAATCTCAACGCTTTCTTTGACGGTTTCCATTGCTTTTGGTGAACCGTGTAATAATAGATTTATTTCGGCTTGATTATTCCAATAACATTCTCTACACTCTTTTATTTCTTCTCTCATTTTCTTAGCTTGCTGGGATTTCCAATAATCTTTTACAGAAATTTGTCTTACGTTAGCGCCTTTTCCAACTTCTGCCTCCATTCTTGGGAAACAAGGATATATGTGACCCCATGCACCGATGCAAAGTGTTCCATATCCGGCGTAGCAAGGCGTAGGCCATTTTTTCCCAGCAAAACAATCCTTAAATAATTTTAAATAAGCCATGGAATTTTCTAAAACTTTATCATCTTGTTTCATTTCTATTATTTTATCCATAACCGCATTTAATTTTTCCAAGTTTCTCGCTTTTATTTTAAAGTCCATAGAATTTTCCGGTTTAAATCCAAGTAAACCGATATCATGGAATGGCATAAAACTAATATGATCAACTTTTCGCGCTTTTAATAATGCTATTAGGTCAATTAATTCGTCAACGTTGTAATTGCTTACAACACAAACCACAATTATTTTAATATCTCTGTTCAATTCTTTTCTTAATTCTACAAAATTATCAATTGATTTCAAAACGCGTTCATAGCTTTTTTCTTTTCCCCGCACTTTATCGTGCGTTTCAGCATTTACCCCATCTAACGAGAAACCAATTGCATCTAAGCCGCTTTCTATAACTTTTTTGCATAATTCTTTATTGGCTGTTAAGAAACCATTACAAGACATATGCGTAATCATACCTCTGGTTTTTGTATATGTTATTAATTCTATCATATCTGTTCTAAGTAAAGGCTCACCACCGCTAAAACCGATTCCAGCGGTACCTATATCAGCGAAATCGTCTATAACTTTTTTCATTTCTTCATTTGTTAATTCTTCGCCGATACCTTTCAAACCATATTGACTTGGACCTTTCCATAAATAACACATACCGCATTTCAAATTACAGCGATAAGTTACGCTTATCGAACCGTGCAAAGGTCCTGCTCCAGGTAAAGGCTCTCCGATAGCTCTGCTAGCTTTTAGAGCAAGTACTTGGAATGCACGCTTTAGAGGAGCTGCATAATCTCCACTTTGCATACTTTGTTTGAGGTAACTTTTATACGAATCTCTCATTAAAATCCACCTTTAAGCAAAAACGTTCTCCCCATGTCATATAAATACTTCGCTTCATATATTGAAAATCTCCTCATAAATGAAGCAAAATACTCTGGTCTGATGTAAAAACTTTTCAAAAAGTATTTGTATTTTTTATTTAGTTCAGGATCTTTATTATAGAAATATAGTAAACCATCCCACGCGCCTTCCTTGTATTCGGTTTTATAATTTTCAAATAATTCTGCTCCAGGAACAGGCGTAAAAAAGGACAACCACAAGTAATCAGGATTTATACGTTTAGCTAGAGCTACGCTTTCTTCTAAATCTTCCCATTCTTCGCCAGGCAAGCCAACTATGAAGTATGATTTCGTTCTAAGACCAACTTTTCTAGCAGTGTGAAATGTTGATTCTATCATACTGATTGTTATACCCTTGCGCACTTTGTTTAGTACTTTCTGGCTGCCGCTTTCTACACCGAATGAAACAACTTCACATCCAGAATCTTTCATAGCCAGCAAGGTTTCCTCTGCAATTTTAACTCTTAGTTGACAGCTCCATCGTATTCCCAAATCTTTTATAGCATAACATATTTCTCGCACTCTATCTTCTTCAGTTGTAAAATTAACATCATCGAAAATAATACTCGTTATGCCAAATTTGTCTTTTAGCATTTTAACTTCCGCAACTATATTATCGGTACTCCTATATCTCGTACGTCTCTGAAACGTTGCGTGATCTGCGCAAAAGGTACATGTAAATGGGCAGCCCCTTGAGCTGTTAATTTGTGTCGTAATTTCACCTGGCTTACATACAAAACCAAATTGCACTGTGCCAGCATATTTGGATAAATCAATTAAATGGCGGGCTGGAAATGGAAAATTATCAAGATTTTCTTCTAGCGCCCTGGTTTTATTTTTGTGTACTTTTCCTTTTTTATCTCTGTAAGCTAATCCATCAATTTTACTTAAAGTCTTACCTTGACAATATTCAAGAAACGTCCATTCACTTTCGCCAAAGCACGCAGCTTCACAATCTAATTCCGCAATAGCTCTTTCTGGTATGGCTGATGCGTGAGGGCCACCTACAATTACTTTAGCGCCGTGATCGTGTGCAAATTTAGTTAAATACTTCGCTCGTTCAACACAAGGACTTACTGTACCAAGACCAACTACATCTGGTTTAAATTCGCGCACGGCATCTTCAAAAATATCTCCAACCATTTCATCAATAACTTTAACTTCAAAACCACGAGATTCTAACATACTAGCGATATATAGAAGTCCAATTGGCTGGTGCCGGCCTCCTACATTTTTCATATTTCCCATTACGTCGTTATCTACGCGCACTAGTAAAATTTTCATGTGGTTTTACCTCATCGAGCCAAAGTCTTAAACCTGTATCAAAATCTATCGGTTTGAAATTTAAGTCTTTTTCAGCAGGGCCAATAGCCAAGTCTTTGCTCTGCGTCATACTTAAATATTGTTCGTAGGTCATTACCCATCTTTTCCCTAAGTATTCGTTTAAATTTATAATTATTTTAAAAGGCCAAGCCGGTAAATTTACAAAAGTCTTTTTTCCCGTTCCAGTTAAATCACCAACTTTTTCCATATAGTCTCGTATTGTTAATTTTGTTGCGCCCCCAATGTAATACGTATTGTTAAGCGCAGCTTTAGATTCGAGAGCAGATAATATAGCTTTGTTAACATCGTTTACATATATTGGACGAATTAATGCATTGCCTATTATTGGAACTATTTTAGATTTTGAAAGTAACTTGTACGTTGCGCTAACCCCTTTATCTCCGTGGCCGTAAATCGTTGCGGGTCGCAATATTACGTAAGGAAGCCCAGATTGCTTAACAACATCTTCGCTTTGTAATTTTGTTTCTCCATATATTCCGCGTTCTTCAAAAGTAGCGTTTATAGAACTTAAATGAATTATTTTTTTAACGCCGTTTTTCTTACAAGCTTCAACTAGTTTTTGTGTGCCGATAACATTTATGTTATAATTTTCTTCTTTGCTAATTGACTGAACAGCCGCACCTAAATGCACAACGAAATCAATATTTTCCGTAGCGTTATGTAAATCTTCCGTGATGGATAAATCGCCATATACACATTTGATTTTTTCAGGCAGAATACTTATATCACTTGTTTCTCGTACTAAGCAAACCACTTCATATTTATCTAAAGCTGCTTTTGCAAAGTGTTTGCCAACAAATCCTGTAGCACCAGTAACTAATAGTGTTTTCATAAATTCTTTAATACAGTTGTTAAATATCTCCAGCCCATTTTAGTTATATTTATACCAGATTTTCCATAGCATCTTTTTAATTCCCGACTTGGAACCTCCAAAATTTTATAACCCTTTTTATAGCATTTCATTACCATCTCTGTTTCTATATCAAATATATCTGATTCTAATTTCAAATCCTTCGCAATATTAGCTTTTATTGCGCGGTATCCATTTTGTGTATCGCCAATAGTGGTTTTGAATCTCCAATTGATTATTTGCGCAATAGACATGCTCAAAAACATTCTTAGAAATTTGCCAAAAGTGCCGTGTAATTCTTCGCTGCCCCCTGTAAATCTTGAAGCTATTACCATATCAGCTTCGTTATTTTGCAGAGGCGCAATCAATTTTGGCATATCTTTAACGATGTGAGAACCATCTGCATCTATGAATACTATAATGCCGCTGTTAATAGCGTCTATTGCGCAGCGTATACCATCGCCTTTACCTTTTCCATTATCGCGTATTATTTTAATGCCCAAATTGTTAACTATATCGTAAGTTTTATCTTTAGAATTTTTAGCTATTACGACTAATATATCATCGCAGTATTTTTTAGAGTTGCGTATAACTTCGGCGATAGATTTTTCTTCATGAAATGTTGGTATTACAACCGTTACCTGCTCTCTTAACATGAAGTTCGTTTAAACCAAATGCATAAAACACTAACGTTATCGACATTTTATAATTTTGAAGTCACCAATATTTGTTGCATATGCTTCTAATATGGAAAATTTATCACTAATTTTGATATCTGAATTGAACGGTTCCCTGTAAAATTCTCCTTTCTGTACATAATCTTTTGAAAAATGTCTGGTATCTATTAGAATGTGGCTTATAGAGTATTTATCGCAAAACGATTTAGTTTTGTCAATATTTGAATAATACATATCAAAAAAATCAATAATTTGCAATTTGATTTTTGTATAATATATCTTATAATAAGGGGCGCTTAACTCATCCATAAACAAAACATTTCTACTGGAATATAACGGAATGCAGTCAGCTATGCGCGGATGCGCTGCTATCAGCGAGTCCTTAGGTAATTTTTCTAAATAATTATACAATTCTTTATCATCGCAAGTTACTAATCCGTTTTCAATTTTCGGAGAGTAAAATGTAAATGCTAGCAAGATTACAAATAATACTACTAATGTTTTCTTAAATACAGATTTCCCGCTTAAAGATAATTCTAATCCCCTGCTAATATAATAAATTGCTATAATAGGAAATGTAAATATAATATAGCGCGAGGGTAAATAAAGTTTTGAGAACATAACAAAAGAAAGTATGAATAGAATTATACCTGAAATAGTTAGAGCCTTTAGTTCGTTAGGTAAAGAAATCTTCTTCCAGAAAATCACTAACACAAATAGCGAAAATAAACCTAAAAGGAAAAAAGCATCTAAATAAAATGGCGAACTTATATTAAAATTATAAGAATTAAATATAGAGTGCAGTGTATCTGTTATAGAATTTGTAAAAGGTATATCGCCTCTGAAAACCGGAGCTCTCGCACCGCTATAAAATTCAGGCATATGTAGTGCTTCTATTAGGTTTACTTGTTCACCGAATTTAGTGCTGTGTGGAGTAACGAAATACAAAAGTCCTGCTGGAACAATAACGGGCAAGATTTTCCAAATCGCAATATTTTTTCTTAGGAATTCAATACCTATTACTCCGAGCGAAATTATAAATATAGGTGGATAAATAACAGTTTGTAAAATCATTACAAATGTATAGTTTATAGTATTTCTTTTGATTAAGAAATAAAGGAATGCAAGTAATAATGGAAATGCAAATCCTCTCGACAATCCGCCAGAAAACACCCAAAACATAATACCTGTTTGCAGCGTAATTAAAAGACTAAAGATAAATGCGTATTTGAGTTTCAATTCTTTCGCAAGTAAATATGAAAATAGCGCAACTAAAATATAAAGAAATACAGACATAATTTTAGTAGCTAGAACTAAATCAACAAAATTAGTAAGAACTTTGTAAAACTGTGTCAAATGATATGTAGTTGGAAATCCTAGTTTGGTATAATCACCGATATAGCTATCTGGCAAATCTATAGCTTGCAGCATAGTTCTAACGTCGTCGCCAACTGTATATTTGTCCGTTAAGCCAGTTATACCGCCGTTTGTTGTTATGCCTATGGTTAAAGCAATTAATAGCAAAATAATTATTCGCCAATATTTCATGTGAGATGCTAGTTGAAAAGTGTTTTAAGAGTTACTTAAGCGCGGTTTTGCTAATATTGCCAAGAATAGTTTGGTAAGCTTCGCAAGGCGTCCAGCACTGCGGACATTTTAAATTCTGCGCCATTTTCTGCGCCTTTTTCGCTTCGTCTAACTGCCATATTTTTTTCAAATCGTAATCGAAATCTTTTACATTTCCAATTTTCTTGCTCCAAATTAAGCAAGGATAAACATTGCCTTGCGCGTCTATGAAACAGCTCGAATTCAATGCTTTGCAAGGAAGCGGGCTTTTGCCGGTTTTTACCCAGTCTTCCGCAAATTTAAGATATTTATGTTCTAAAAAATCTACCGCAAAATCATTGCCGCGTTTTATTGTCCGCATTTTTCTCAATTCATCTAATACTTTTTTATCATATTCGTTTTTATCTTTTAATTGTATATTTGTATAGTAATGATTTGAAGTATGAAATAAATTCATATGAAAATGTTTTGGATCTATTCCGTACTTGGTGTTTAATCCATTCATAGTTGTTTCTAGTAAGCCCATATTATTTGGCGAAGAAGTGTAACTTATAAAAACATTAAAATTTTCGTTTTCCAAATCTCTTAATTGTCTAAATGTTTCCATAGCGTGTTTGAATGATTTCGGAATGCCTCTAATTTCCTGGTGTTTTTCTTCCAAACCATCGATACTAATCGAAACTACAAATCTTGGTATGCCTAGTGTCAAAACTTTTTTCACAATATTAACTATGTTTTGTGTAGTGTAACCATTTGTGGTCGTGTGAATTGCGTATATGTCAGGACAGTTATCTTTGACAGCTTTAACAATATCATAAAAGTCTGTTCTGAAAAATGGCTCGCCGCCGGTTAATTGTATCCATGAAGCGTTGCAGCTTTTGAACATTTTTCCAATTTCTTCGGGTGTTAACTCGCCTTCGCGAGTTCCTTTTGGATCTTTTAAATAATTACGGCCGATGTTGCAAGTAGTGCATAAGAAATTGCAGGCATATGTAATTGCAAAAGTTATCTTAGCAGGAGCCTTTAGTCTAGTTATGTTGGATTTTAGCATCTTGCCGGTTAATTTTGGAAGAGACATCAATTATGCGAGCGGAGATATAGTTATAAAATGCTTTCCGCGATTAAATAAAATACAGAACAACTGGAAAAGCTATTACACTCATTGCGTGAACTCGTTTTATTCCAACTAACGGTGCGATTAATCCTATACTTGTTGCAATGCTCAACACTAATAAACCCATAGCCCCTGATACTATCGCAG
>Ga0209541_10010549_pt1 | contig 14698 bp, 14 predicted proteins | sample RifCSPlowO2_01_FD_184027 | JGI IMG/M metagenome (GOLD analysis project Ga0209541, IMG submission 184027) | Groundwater microbial communities from Rifle, Colorado - Rifle CSP2_plank lowO2_0.1 (SPAdes) (version 2) | ecosystem: Environmental > Aquatic > Deep subsurface > Groundwater | place... | reverse complement strand
CTCACCGAGGTTGGTCGCGTGGTGATCGTCCGCGACCACCACGACGTCGCGGGTGACCCCAAGTCGCCACGCAACGTGGAAATTCGCGCGGCGGCTGACAGTATTCGCGCCGTTTGTGGCGCGAATACTGTGGTGAGCAACCGGGTCGCCAACCCGGCGTGCTCGTCCCTTATTGTCGCCGGAGAGTTTGCTGGCGACGAATTCATGATCGTGGCGGATCAGGACATGGACGGCCTCACGGCCGCCATGAAGGCGCTAGGGGTCGTGTACCACGAGTTGGACACCGACGCGGCGATTTTGGACGGCACTCTCGCGCGCAAAACGCGGGAGTTTGGCTTGAGTTCGCTCGGCGAGCTCTTGGTCAAAGGGAGCGCAACGCTCCCGCCGTTCAACGATCGCAACTACGAGGTTGCGGCGCAGGAGCTTTACGGCTCTTGGGTCGCGGCAACGCAGGGCGACTCGGCCGCCCTCGAATCTCTCGCGACGAAAGTCGCGAAGTTCGAGGAAATGGTGGTGAAAGCGAAAGCTCTTGCCGCCACCGCGACCGAAGTCGCGCCCGGCTGTTGGCTCGTGGATGTCACGGGCCAGCATGGCTTCCACCTCGGGACGCTCTCCGCGTCCCTCGAAGCCCGGCCGGGATGTAAGGTCACCATTGTCCGTAAGGACGATGGGCCGATCGCCAAGATCGGTGGTGTCCAATACTCATTCGCGCGTCACAGCGCGGACAAGGACACCGACCTCAAATCGTTGTTCCCGGCGGGCTTCAAGAGCTCGCCGGAGGAAGGGTACATCGGCAACGTACCTTTCCTTGTCCACTGCGGAGAAAAGCAGTGGGCGGAACACGTTCGTGTCGCGCTCCTCGAGAAATTCGGGCGGCGCGACATCTGCGGATACTGTGGTGCCGACAACGGTCCCATGGATCCGCAACGTGGCGGTATCTACCGCAATGGGTTTGACTGTTGTTACTGCGGGGGGAATTAATCCCCGCACACCCACACGTGGAGAGGTCAACGATAAATAAAGGTGATCATAGGTTCACGGAGAAGCTCGGTTGGTTCCGCGCTTCTCCGCTTTATTCAGCCTGCAAGCAATTGTGGGCTGATTGAGTTGCGACGGGAGAGAAAGAGACCGTCGTTAAAGAAACTTTCTTTGTGTGTTGCGCACTGGTAATTTCTTTCGGGAGATCGAAAGAAAAAGAGTGTGCAGGAAAGGAAAATATGAAAAAACTTTTAGCGGCGGGCTCGCTGTTCGCCGCCGGGTTTGTTGTCGGCGTGTTCTACGCCGGCACAACTCTTCACTTGGATCTCCAAAAGGAGATCCCTGTCGGGTTTTTGGGCCTGTTTTATTGGCCCGATATCGTGACCTTGGTCACGATACTCGCCCTTGTGGGCGGGGGTCTTGCCGCGCTTCTACGCAAATAGGGGCGGAGTGGAGAAAGCGTACCGGCGTAAACCGGGACAGCCGCATAATGCGGCGCTCAAGTCGGAGCTAGGCTGGGGAACGTGCAATCTACTGCGCGCGAGACCAGACGACAGATGGTTTTGCTCAAGCGATTGGTTTTCGTTTGAGCGCTTTATTCAGCTTGCAAAAAGTTGTGGGCTGATAGAATTTGGCGCATTTGCGCCGCCCGTGCTCCGGGGTGAAAGGGGCAAGGAGGAAGTGGATGGACAATCAGTACGCAATTGTCGTTGACTGCAGGTCGCGAGACCTGCAGGTGTTTGCCGCTTCGGTCACCGAAGCGGCGGACCGGGGTCTCGTGCTCCGGAAGGCCGCCGACCTCGGCGGCCTGGGTGAACTCTCCGGGGGAGAAATCCCCCAAACGGTCATTCTCTTGGGCGGCTATGCCGCCCAGAGTTCGGCCGGATTCGCGGAAGTGGTCCGCCCGGACCACTTCTATCAACGTTTCCTGACCGGAGCCGCTGGCTTCGGTTGGGGAACGGGAGATGGACGGAGGGGTGACGCCCTCCGCCCAATGACTAACCGTCGCGGAGAGAAAATCTCCGTGACGGTCATCGTAGGAGGGTGCTCGCTGACGAAAGTCGGTGGGCATCGCAATTCGAATACCGCGACGGCGTACGCCGCCTTCGCGGGACTTAAACTCCGCGCACAAATGCGTGGAGAAATAATCGCTCTGGAGGGCCAGAGCGATTACACGACTAGTTGGGCCTTCAAGCCCAACCAGCCGCAAAACGGTCTCGGCGGGGAGTTTCCCGCCGAGCATCGGGGCGATATTTTTGCCCCGAAACCGTCGTCGGAGTCAGAGGTTCCGACGACGAATGACTCACCGTCCGAGATTGTAGACGGTGACGAATTCGTCGAGGTGGAAGAAGTGAAAGAAGTCTAGCCACCTCGGCGGCGGAGATATCGCGACTCCGGTAAAAGTTCGCGAAGTTTTTGGTTTCGGTGAGGATGCGTTGGTTCGCTTCCTCCCCATTTTCAAGCTCGGAAGTTTCTGGCTTGCGGGCTTGAGTGATGGAACAACGATTATCTGGTCTCGTGTCACCTTCAAGGCATTCTCCCCAGACGGCTGTTTGGTATTCCGCGTGCGTCGCGGAGTCGGCGCTTATGCGGCAAGGCATTTCGCTTTACCGCTCAAATCTCTCTCCTCTATAGCGCTCCCTCCATGAGGCGTGCGTGGCCGAACAGCCGTCTGGGTGGAATACTGTTTTTGCTCGAATCTACTGTGGCTCGCGACGGAGGCTCTACTGGGGTAGGATACAACGTCATTTTTGCCAGTACTTTGGTTTATAGGCGATGAGAAACTCATCAGTGCTGATATTGACGTCGCGAAGGATGCCGCCCAACGTTCCGCGGGGGATAGTTCTGGAGTGCCGCGAGACCGTGGTGCGCCGTCCATAGGGATGTACGAGCACAATGTGCGCCGATCTTGTTTCTTTATGTTTTATGCGGGCATACAACCGCGCGCTCTGCGCGGGGCTGGAACCGCAGTTTGCACCTCCGGCTTTGCGGTGTGCAAACTCAGCAACGTCTTCGTTGCTGCCCCCTTGCCGCAAGAACCCCGCACTCCGTGCGGGGACTTCTTATTTTGAAACCAAGTCCGTCGAGAACGCGCAGAAGTTCACGCGGTTGAAGCGGGGGCAGTTTAGGCATACGCAATGTCCGTTTTTCGCGAGCGATGTGCAGATGTCCCAAAAATCGTTTCAACGACTTCGATGCCGCGATCTTCCGGCACGCGCAGGCCATCCGCAATCATGCTTCGGACATATGCATCAATAGCGTCGCGTATATTTTGCCGCGCCTCCGCAAAAGACCTTCCGAATGTATGACAACCGGGGAGCGCAGGGACATACGCGTGGAACGTCTCTTTTTCGTCTGGTTCAATAATGACGCGATAAGTGTAGTTTTGCATACTTCAAGTATAACAGGAGACGAAATGCACTGTCAAAACGACGACGAACGAACAACGGCCGCATAAGTATCGCCTTTTTCAATTTGCGCAGGTATAATGAACAATGATGAGTTGGCGCTTGCCGTTGGTTGTGAGAAATGCAACTGCATTTTCTAGCGACCAGCGACTAGTGGCTAGCGACCGGTTCATATGCTCGTCCAAGAGACAAAACTGAAAAAATTCATCCTCGATTCGGGGCTAGTATCACGCGCGGAAATGACGGTTGCCGAGAAGGAGGCGGAGAAGGCCGCCGGCTCGGTGGGAGATGTCTTGGTGAAAAACGGGAAGATCTCGCCGGACGATCTGCGCCGTGTGCAGGCGTATATTCTCGGCATTCCGTTCGTCGACCTCAAAGGCCAGAAGATCGACTTCGCCACGCTCTCGCTTATCCCCGAACCCATCGCGCGCAAACACAACATCGTTGCGTTTCGGAAGACCGCATCGGGGCTCGAAGTGGCGATGCTTGACGTCGACGATCTCGAAGCGATCGACTTCGTGCGCAAAAAAGTGGGCGCGCGTATTTTGACACGCCTCACTGATGTTGAATCGATCAAGGGCGTACTGCTTCAGTATCAGAAGTCGCTCAAGGCGGAATTCGGCGATATCATTCAGCAAGAGGCGCAGTCGGTTCGCGCGGTAGCGGAAGACGAGGCCAATCCGACATCAGAGAAAGACCTGAAGAAGCTCGCGGAAGATCTTCCCATCGTGCGTATTGTGGACACCCTCCTCAATCACGCGATCATCCAGAACGCATCCGACATTCATATTGAGCCGATGGAAAATCAGCTCTTGATCCGCTATCGCATCGACGGCATCCTTCACGATGCAATGGTGCTTCCCAAAGATTCTGCGGCGGGTATTACTGCGCGCATCAAAGTGCTTTCGAATTTGAAGCTTGACGAAAAGCGTTTGCCGCAGGACGGCCGTTTCAAGATTGAACTCAATAACGAAAAAGTCTCATTCCGTGTTTCGACCCTGCCCACGCACCACGGCGAAAAGACCGTCATGCGTCTCCTCCGCGAATCCTCCGGCGGTTTCTCGCTCGAATCGCTCGGTTTCCATGGCGCGGGACTCGAGGCGCTTCATCAGGCGATGAAACAGCGCGTCGGCATGCTCTTGGTCACTGGTCCCACCGGTTCCGGGAAAACGACGACCCTCTACACTGCGCTCGATATTTTGAACACCCCTGATGTGAATATCTCCACGATCGAAGACCCGATCGAATATCAAATGCAGCGCATCAATCAGACACAGGTAAAGCCGGAAATAGGGCTCACGTTCGCCAATGGTTTGCGCGCACTCCTCCGCCAGGACCCGGATATCATCATGGTTGGAGAGATTCGCGATGGTGAGACCGCGTCCTTGGGTATTAACGCCGCCTTGACCGGTCACCTCGTGCTCTCGACACTCCACACCAATTCTGCGGCGGGAGCCATTCCGCGCTTCATCGACATGGGTGGCGAGCCATTCCTCATTATCTCAACGGTGAACGTCATCGTTGCGCAGCGTCTCGTGCGCAAGCTCTGTGCCGCGAAAGAGAAATATTTCCTGACAAAAGCCGAGATCGAGTCGTTGAGCAAAAAGGCCAATCTCGAACGGGTGTTGAAGGCCTTGATTGAGGAGGGTGTCGTTCCGAAAGGAGTCGATTGGGACAAAGTGCCGCTCTTTAAACCCAAAGCGACGACGGATTGTGAAGATGGCTACAAAGGCCGTATCGGTATCCACGAAGTGCTCAAAATGAGTCCTGCAATCAGAAGTCATGTCATCGTGAACTCTCCCGCGGAGAAGATCGAAGAGCAGGCGCGGAAGGAAGGAATGTTGACAATGCTCGAGGACGGACTGTTCAAAGCGGCGAGGGGCCTCACCACGGTAGAAGAAGTCTTCCGTGTGGTTTCCGAGTAATTCGTGGAAGTATAGGAAAGAGCGGGCTCGTCCGCCAGATGTTTTTTTGTTTTTTTTATATTCTCTTATTCGTACGAATGGTGGAATAAGGGAAAGGATTTCTGAAAAATAAAACGACCCGGAGGTCGTTTTGCTGTTGTTTTGTCTGTTGCACCACGCATTCTACATGTCGTTATGGTCGGCGAACTCTATCCAGCCGTGACCTTTTTTGCAATCGTCGTTGACGACCTCTCTGATCGTCTCGTTGCCATCGCGCACTCGAAAGTACAGCGTCCCGTCGCCGTCCCAGTACCAGAACACGTCCACTGTGGCGGTTCCTTCTTGGAAGGTATAGCCCTCTCCCGCCCGCGCGATGAAGTCGTCGTCATCAATGCGCTCGAGGCGTTCTTTGGCGAACGACGCGACTTCTTTGCGGGTCCACTCTCGTGCATCTTTCCTCACGGTAAAGTTTTCGTAACAGCCGAAACCTTCACCGACAAAGGTTATGTCACGCAATGCTTCGCCGAGCCCGTTCGGCCCGAGTTTTTTCAAGAATGCAGGCACCTCGTTCATTTCAGTCACTCCTTTTGGTTGGCTCAAGGGGGTAGCACGTGTGCTACGCGGATCACTGAATTGCATATAAGCACCTTCTCAATAAAATGTCAAGCTCGTTGTGCGTATCTGCTCACAACCCTGAGTAAGAATATGGCTTAACCAAAGAATGGTCTGCCAAATAACCAAAAATAGTGCCGAGTTGTCACTATAAAATATGGCTCTGTTGAGCCACCTCTCGGTCTTGTGAGCAGATACCGTTGTGCAAAAATGAAATCAAGACATCAAAAAACGACCTCGGTGGTCGTTTTACTTTTTACTTCACCTGTACCGCGTGGGTTTCGTCCACCACCACACCGCGTTTGGCGAATTCGCTGATGATCATTTGCGGGTCAATCGCCTCGACTTTAAGTACGCCGGTTGTACATAGAGTTCCCGTTGCGTCGCTTATTCGACTTCTCCTTCGGATTCACGCTCGCGGCTTTGGCAGTTGAGGCAATCTTTCTGATACAACCGCGCATTTCCGCAACCATTTCGGCTTTTTGGTCGTCTGTTATCCACTGTGGCTTAGTTTCAATGAAAGCGGTTGCCCACTTTACGGTATTTACAACGTTTATGTTCGCCACCTGCCCTAAAGCTTTTTTGATGGCCTTGATAGTAACAGAAGGTGACCAGTAGTCTGGATCTTGTGGGCCACTGCTCGGGTCTATCTTAGCCGCTATTTCTATGATTCTGGTTATTTCACGGATGTCCACAGAATCGTCCACGATTACCGCTACGCCTGACGAATATGAATCTCCGTGACCACATCTTGGCTTGAAATTAATTGAGAGAACTTTCATCTGCGTCTCCTTCTTCAAATTTGCAAGTTACCAAACTCTGGAACAATTATTACCCGTTAACGTACTTTGGTCAAATTGATTGCTTGGCCTACGTTGAAAAAATACAGTGTTTGCAATATATAATGGGATATATGATTTAGTAGTCAGAAATATTGACTATTTATCTCAGTTTTGCTATACTGGAAAGATGGAAAATGTTGAAATCCTTCGCCGACTCGAGCGGGCGGGCTTCACAGAGAAAGAGGCGCAGGTGTACCTTGCGCTCGTCTTGATTGGTGGTGGTACGGCATACCAAATCGCCCAAAAATGCGAAGTAAAGAAGCCGACGGCCTATGTGGTTCTTGAGGAATTGCGTAAAAAAGGCCTTGTGCTTAAGGTGCCTCACGCCAAGAAGGCGCTTTTCACCCCACGAGACATCACCGAGTATTTGGACGATCAAGAAGATCGCATCATGGCGGCGCGTAGCGTCGTCTCCGAACTCAAGACGCTCGAATCTCATCAGCGCCCGAACGTGTTCTTCTTCAACGGCTTGCGCGGCATTAAGGAGGCAATTGAATACAAATTCGACATCATGCGTGGCAAAAAATTCTATGGTTTTTATAGCAACTTGGCGGATGCCAGCGATAGTCTACTCCGCCTCTACCAAGCATGGGACCGCGATGCCGTTGCCAATGATATTTCCTTCGATATTATTATGGCCAAAAAAGGGAGCGGTAGATACTACAAGGACATCATCAACCTCTCGAAGGCAAACAAAAACGTCCGGATTCGCTTCCTCAATGATTATGATTATCCTCAAAACCAGACAATTGATATGTGCGATGATTTTGTACGCATTGTTGACGAGAAGAAACTGCACGCCACGATCATTGATGACAAAAACACTGCGGCCGCATTTTATCAGATATTTAAGGTCGCATGGGGGAAGGACGTTTAGGGCGTGAGCAAAAAAAAACGACCCGGGGTCGTTTTTAGTATCACTTTTCATCCCTGCATTGCACCACAAGAGTACTTCCGTTTTTCTAAGAGGGGTACATCTAAGAAAAACTGGTCGCGCGGGTTTCTTCGACGACGATGCCGCGTTTGGCGAATTCGCTGATGACCATTTGCGGGTCAATCGCCTCGACTTTGAGCACGCCGGTTTCGGTCATAATCTCCGTCGCGGCGATAAGCATGATCGACGCATGAAATCCCGTCAACCTTTGCATCGCAGTGAGATGCGTATACGGGTCGTAACGGTCGATGATTTCGAGGATGAGTGTCTCCAGCTTTCCCTCGGCGGTGTGGCCACTTGCGTACACACTTAGGATGCCAAGGTCTTCAAGATCGGGCGGCGTCGCTTTTGCGAATGCTTCCAGGCCGCTCGCGAGCTTTCCTTTGCGCGCAAGGTTTTGGAGAATCTCCCAGTGGCCTGGATAGCGCAGGGTCTTGTGCTCGAGCGTTTTGAGCGATGGATATTGCTCGATCAAAGTCCACGGCGCAGTCGAGAGTCCGCCGGAGGTATGCGTCGCTTCGAGTGTTCCGATTCCCGGTACTGTGATCTCCTCGATGGAAAAGAGCGTCGACTGCTGGACCACTTCGCCGCCACGGACGATGTCCGCGTATCCGGAACATTCATTAATCAACCCGCTCACCGCTAACGGAAAGTGGTAACCAAGTGGAGGCCGCGGCATTTGCGGTATTCCGCCGCAGTACGCTTGTGCACTGCTCGGGAGCGCCACCCTTTGAAGTGCGGCGGAGATAAGCGTGTTGGCGAGTCCCGGCGCCATTCCGCAATCTGGAATGATGCGTACGCCGACCTTCCGCGCTTCCTCGTGCAGTTGGTGTTGCCTCCACACGACATTTGTATTTCCGCCAAGGTCGACCATGTGACAACCTGTCTCAACCGCAAGTTCGGTGAGCGCAATATTCAGGTTGTAGTGGACGGCGCTAACGAATCCGATGCTTTCCATGAGCAAGTTGTAGACTGCATCAGTACTTCTCGCGTTCACCCCGATGGGGTGGACGATATTTTTTTCCAGCAGATGGTTGAGCTCTGCCGTTGCTTGTTTTGCAGTTGCCGGGTCCTCATCTGCCAGAAGAATTGCTTTCGCGTTTCCGAACTTCGCGAGGTCGTATGCCGCCGCTTTGCCTTGCCTTCCCGCCCCCAAGACCGTGTACAGTTTTGTGCCCACGACAGCACCTCTTCAGTGTGAAAAAACATCTGTGCTCATGCTATGCCCGTTACGTGGGAAATTCAAGTACTGCGCTCCCCCATGGCGGTTAGGACTGCATATTGAGTTTCTCGCACATTTTTTTCTCCCACTGATCGTCAACAATATCGTAATCAGGGTGTATCACTCGTGTTGCGCCTGCGTGAAGCGACTCTTGTTTGCTGAGGCCGGAGAATCGAGACCAGTGTTCTTCGAGGTAGCGCTCGCGATCTTCTTCGTTTACGCGAAATCCAGGTGGCAGAGAGAGTCGTTTGGGGTCGACGGGGAATTCATTGGCGAGCGTGATTACGTAGACCGCGTTTCCCACCGTTGGCGCGTCGAGAATGATACGGTCAGAAAACGCAAAACCACGATAATCTTGCCACCGCGTCGCTTTTGCTCCGCGAAAACCAAATAGTGCGCCCGGTTGGTTTTTGAAAAAACGCAGTCGTCGTCTGTCCTCTGGCTCTTTTTTTGACCCCCTGTTTTTCCCCTTTCCGTCACCGTCTCCCGTTTCCCAGTCTCCGGGCGGAAGAATGGCGTCGTGGGTTTCGATAAAAAAGGTCCCGCCCACGTCGTCAACAAGGCGAACGATTTCTTCAACGAGTTCGTCTTTTGTGAAATTCCATCCGCGCGGAACCACGCCGAGCACGCGCCCTTCGTTTGTGACGGTGAATGTTTCGCCGGAACGCTTTTGTGACTCAGGGTCGACATGGCTGACATAAACGCTAAACGAGCGTGCTGGTGTTTCGGGAGAGTTTTTTTGAGGGTGGAGAACACTCAACTGTTCTACTCCGAGAAGGTCTGAGGTGTAACGCCCTTCGGGAATATGCTCGACTCCACGGGTAAATTCACGGCGAAGGAGTTCCTGCAATTGTTCCGGCCGTGAAAGTTTTGCAAAAGTCCAAGCCTTTCGTCTGACGTCGTCCATATCGGCGTTAACCGCATCTGCCTCTTGCCACGCTTGTGCATAGAGACCTGCGAGTTTGTCGCTGGCATCCGCACGCGCGACCACAAGCGCCATGATCTCTTCGTCTGATTTGTCGCCGCCGATGGCGCGCTTGGTATCCTCGTATACCTGTGAAGCAGTTTCATAAGCTTCTTTGCTGTATGTATGAGATAGGGGGGTGTTTTCGATTAGCGTAGGATGTTCTTGATTCATAGGTTTGATTATAAAATTTTTATAGCACACTGACAAATTTTCAGTTCATGCGGCAAGAGAAAACCTCGGGAACGGGCCCGAGGTCGGTGTTCGTGTATCGGACGGTTCATGCCTCAAGTCCTTGCGCGCGTTTCGTGAGGTTGAAGGCGACAAGGTACTCGGGGTGGTAGAGAAATGAGATCTCACTTTGGGTGGGGGCATACACCTTGTTGTTTCCATAGAGGTACGCCCTCATCTTGGAATTGATCGATTTCTGTTCACGCTTTGTTGTGACAAACGTTTCAATGATGTTTCCCTCGTTTAAGCTCACGTACATCGGGAGCCCAACATCAACGACGAATCGTCTGCCGCTTTGGATGGTGAGAGGGTAGAACTGCAGCCAATCATCCATCACTTGAAGCGCGAGAAAGTCCTGAAGAATATAAAACCCGTACCAGAATCCCGGATGGCTGGGGAGTTCCTCGATTTCCGGGTCATTATGTTCTTCAAGTGCGTAGAAGTACATCGGAAATGGCGATGCGGAATTGCGGTGAACGACAACCCTTCCGGTTTCGATCATGATAACCTCAACTTGTTGAAAAGAACTTGCGCTGTTTCGTCTTGCCCCCGCATTGGAGGGAAGTCTCATCAGCCCCGCTTTGCGGGAGACAGCAACCCGTAACGTGGATCAGTCGGATATGTTTCACAAAACCCATATCAGGTTCTCCTTTTCATTTGTCACACCCACCTTCGTGGCACCGCCCTACAGCACGGTGGGATTCGGTCTTTTCTCCGTGTGCTCCTGTGGTCGTATGCGTACCCTGATGTAAAGGTTGGGATTCCTCTACGAGAGTATGCAGTGACGGGCGAAAATATTTCTCGCCAGGCTTCGCGCGGTCAGACAAGGAATCCGCGCGTGCTCATACAAAGGTTGCCGTAGCACCGACTTGGCCGAGCTCAATCTGCTCCACCGCCTGAATTTGGCTTTCGCCGCCTTCGAGCGTGTTGCCGATATATTGCAGGACTTTGTCGCTCCATCCGTAGATGAAGTGCACACCTTTTGCGCCCGTTGGGGCGACTGCGTCGCGGTACGGAGCAATGGTCACAAGATAGGCAAGCGCCTCCGGATTCACTTCTTTCTTGTAGCGGAGCCACAAGGCGTAGAAGCTATCCGAAGCGTAAGCACCATCCCGGCCGTAAGCCCAGTCCTCGTTGTCAGTGATGCCGATCACCACATCCGCCTTGATCTTCTGAGCAAGGAGATATTGGACCGACGCACCGACCGCAGTACCACCTCCGCTGTAGCTTGCCACCTTTCGCGCAGTGACGAGAATGTCGTCTCGTTTGCTCAAAGAGTGGTCAGCATGGACGTGGGTGTCAAAAGGCAGTACAAGTGCCCGATTTTCGCAACGCTTGAGCAGTGCGCCCGTGAACAGTCCGGCGATGTCGATGTACCTTGTCGTCCCCTTGTCGGAGATAACCTGATTCATCGAACAGCTGACGTCTGGGGCGATCACTACCGTTCGATTTCCGAACGAAGGCATATTCCGGAACGAGATCTCACACGCCGCTCGCAGTGCATCTGCGATAGCGATGTTTCGACCGTCGGTCCCTTCGTACGCCTTCCATGCATTGTAAAACCGGAACGGCAACACCTTTGAGTGTTGGATAGCCACCGGATTGGTGAGCTTCTCGCAAGCGAGCCCGACATTTGCCCCATCCTCGAATACTTTTTGACGTGTGAACGTCGCAAGCATGCGAAGGAGGTTCATGTACGGTGCCTGACGGAGGAGCTCGGTCCAAATCGCAGTGCTCGTTGTGCCTACGCAGGGCACAACCACTTCGTACGGAAGCCTTCCCTCACGAATGAGAGAGACTCGCTCGTCGTCGGTGGTCGCCCGCTTCAGGGCTTCGAGTGTACGCAGCTGTGGATTGAGTTCGGTGTTCCCACCAAGCCCATCCTTGCCACGCACGAGCCATCCAAACAGCTCGGAAGTCTTCGGGTCACCCGGAGTGGGGTGGCTCAAGCGGATGATGTCGCGAAGCGTCACGCCTTTTGATACGGCAGAGCCGTACTTCAAAGCGTGGTACTCGGACATTCCGCAAAGCCACTGCCGCACCGACGCAACCGTCATTCCCCCGAGGCCTTTTCGGCCGCGCAGTGCACCCGACTTGCAGATCTCCACGAAGGAGCGCAAATCATCCGGGGTGCGAACAACGCGGTCGAAAACGCGCTCAAAGTATTTCTTTGTGCGTCCGCCGTGGGCGGAAAGGATCACGAGACCCAGTATCGGAAGCGTCTTCATCATCCCCACCTCACGCGCGTAAACGAGCGCTTTGGCAAGGAACGACGGATCGGCATCGCGACACGAAGTGAGCACCTCCACGGCTTCCACGGCGAGTTCGTCGCGGGAAGCGTAGAAGGCGTCACTCAATGTCCCCGTGGTGAGCACCGAGACTACCTGCTCCTTGAGGGAGCGCTGATAGCTCGGGGCTCCGGCACGGTTCACGTGATCCGCAGCATTCTTGCTCGCACTTGCTTTCGCAAGCACGGCAAGAGTTTGACCGAGGGTAGTGCGGGCGGCGGCGTTTGCCATTGCAGTCTCCTTGAGACAAGTTGGGTGGAAGACGAGCGTCATCGATTACGCCCGCGTTCCAGCCAACTTGTCGGGAAAACACCGCTCTATTTGATGCGATAAATAAATTATTCAAAGGACTCGCTCTACAGAAACTCCATCGTGTTTGCATGAAGTTTCTGATAAAGCGCAGAACCGAAGTTCTGCGAGGTGCTACTTCCTTTTCTTTTTCGTGGCCGCGATGTGCTCGGCTTTGGCAATTGCCAAGGACAGTTGGCCGCAGAGTCGTTCTGCAACCTCGATCCTCACTTCCGGGATCGAGCCGATCCGGATTTTTGGATACCAGTAGAGCTGTATGTGCATCCACTCGCAGCATCGGCCTTTTGTCGCCTTGCGAAGAATCTTGGTCAACTCGACATGCATCATCTTGGCTTCGAAAAGAGTGAACGGAGTCGAGAAGTATGTCAGGGCCTCCCACTCGCCAGTTCTGTTTTTGCGTTCCTGATCTTGCCGCTCCAGTCGGATCAAATTCGGTCCGACGCAGACAAAACCACCAACACTTCGACAAAAGTCTTCAAACCCACTAAGCACGCCTTCTCGGAGTGTTTTATTCAAGAGTTTCATCACTCTCTCCTTGCCCCAGTACCCGGAGCACGGCTTGCGCACAATGCGCTGATCTTTGAAAGAACCTGTCTCTACAAGTTCTCGAATTGTTTCAAGAACTTGATAAAGAGGAGTTTTTAGGAAACTCCACGGAAAACCATCATCCAAGATCCTGGCCGAGGGCCTCGGGACAAAAGGAAGCGTTGCCGGACGCTTCGAACCGATCACTCCCCACGGGCCCGTGGGCATTAAGTGAGCGCATTCTGTCTTTAAGTTTCACTTTAAGTTTCAGGAGATCCTCAAGCAATGGTCAGCGTTCCCTTGATGGGAAGCCATACCATGCTCAAGATTGGTGTCCCGATAACCGGTGATGAAGGATGTCATCACCGAGAACTTTCAACCTCACGGCACCCTCACCAAGAGGGTCAAACGAGACCGGGTTACGGTCTCAGAACATTTTATCGAAGGAACCTCAATTCGCAGTTCTCACTCATCGTCTCCCTCCCCACACCGGCATGTGTGGAGCAAGCAGAGAAAACGAGGTCACTGAACGAAATTGAATTAAGGCGGCACGGATTACTCCGCACCGTGCCGAGTTCGAGAATGATAATAAACTCGAACTCGCTACGGTGCGGATCAACCTCGGTGTTTTTTGTTATTACCAAACTTTATGCGACCGCAGTATTTTTGGTAATTCTTCAAAGAACTTTTCTGTTTTCGCTCTTTGGAGCTCATCAGTCGGGACACACATCCCGAAAACAGCTGGGATTTTTACGAGTTCCCAATCTCGGGGCGTTTTGCCTGTTCTATAGACTCCACCCATGCCTGTTTCTCCGATAGTATCCGGAGTCGCGCGAATCCGTTCGCACGATTTATCGTCGGACACAGCAGGCGCCGACTAGCTTCCCCGACACTACCTTACGGTGATGTCGAGTGCTCGCTCTAGGTAGCCCGTGAGCTCCACGCCTTTCGGCGGGGCGTCAAGGACCACAAAGAGCGAGCTGCCGCCTCCGCCCTCGAAACGGTGCAGGGTGTCCTTCGCGGACAATGCACGTTCGATGTGGCGGATGCGGGAAGCACACGTCGCGCAATGGTTATGATCCATTCCGACTTCGAAATGAACCTTCCCATCACGGACGAGCACTTCACGGCTGTTTGACCAGCCGTCCACGCGTATGCGCATGGTGCTCCTCCTACCCCAGACCCCGAGGTGCGGTTGCGCGTATGCGCCAATCTCTTTTGTGAAGAACTTTGCTCTACAGAAACTCCATCGTATGAAGTTTCTGATAAAGCGCAGAACCGAAGTTCTGCAAATGCGGTCTCGCCCAAGGGTTATGTGTTGCCCCGGATCCCCGCGCATACTCATCAGCCGTCTCTGCCTTCGCCGCAGACCGCCTCCCGAGTAATCCACTCTCCGTTCACGAATTCCTTCGTGTTCGGAGGCAGATAGGCGCGGATACCGTCGTTGCAAATGGCATCCCCGAAGTGGTGGATGAGAATTT
>Ga0209541_10010547_pt1 | contig 14699 bp, 14 predicted proteins | sample RifCSPlowO2_01_FD_184027 | JGI IMG/M metagenome (GOLD analysis project Ga0209541, IMG submission 184027) | Groundwater microbial communities from Rifle, Colorado - Rifle CSP2_plank lowO2_0.1 (SPAdes) (version 2) | ecosystem: Environmental > Aquatic > Deep subsurface > Groundwater | place... | reverse complement strand
ACCTGATTCAGCGGGTAGTTACATTTACACTCTCTCTGCTTTAAATGGTTATGGTTGCGTAAGTACCACAACGGATACGATGTTAACTATTTGTCCGAGTATCAGCATCAGTTCTAATTTAATTGATACGCTTTATCTCGGTCAGGTACCTAACGCTTCCGTTTCTGCTTCAGGCGGCACTGGTCCGTATACTTACTCTTGGGGTGGTGACACCATACCCGGTGTTACACTTTCTTCAAATGGAGTGTTCGGTGATACGGCAAATCAACTGGGTAATTTCGTTTTCGTTTACTATGCTCGCGATTTTTACAATTGCGTGGATTTGAAAGCGGATACGCTGATTACTCTTTGCTCAAATCCGGTAATTGTCTCACCTTTTGGCGACACGATTACGACCGGCAGTGTTGCTCTTGATACAGTGGCAGTAGCAGACAGTTTAGGATTAAGTCACACTTACTCTTATTTAGGGAATTTTGTATCTGGCTTAGTACTTTCTCCTAACGGAGCGGTATCAGACACAGCATCTCTGAATGGAGCGTATATTTTTACTCTTAAAGTTATAAACAATTGGGGTTGCATCGGAATGAAATCAGATACGGTAATTGTTGTTTGTCCGAATATTGTTATTGATCCGCTCTCCGATAATTGGATTATTGGAACATCGGGTAGTGACACTCTTTCGGCCAGTGGGGGCAGCTCGCCTTACACTTGGAGCACAACGACACTTCCGCAAGGACTGACTCGTACCGACAGCGTCATTTCCGGCACACCCGGCAGTGATGGCGACTACACAATTGCAGTAACGGCAATTGATAAGTTTGGTTGCAGTAAAACGCAACTGGACACGATTTCAATTGATTCGCTTTGGAGTTTAAAAGTGCTTTCAGTTGACAGCATTGGAGCAGACAGCGCATTGCTTTTTGTTTTGTCGCGAGACAATCATGACGCGAACGCTTATGCTTTTGCTGGATTTGGAACGAACGGTTTAACGATCTTCACTTCAAATCAATCGGTGCCGCTTGGAGATGACACGCTTGTATTTCTGCTCAATTCGCTTTTGCCCGGCACGACTTATCTTGCCGGTGCGCGCGGAGTTGACTCAAGCGGGCTTGTCGCAACAGGAACAATTACTTTTACAACCGACCTAACTGGACCGCAGATATTGTCCGCCATTGTCCAAAATATCCTGCCTACGGGCGCTGATATTTTGGTCACGGTTTCAACCGGTGGTGCCAATACTACGGTTGTGGTTTACTGCGATAACAATCCAATTCCGACAACAAGTTATACGAGCACAACTGCCGGCAATGGTGTTGTTCCGTTTCATGTTTACAATTTAGCGGATAGCGCGATGGCATATTTATATGCTGTTGCCTACAACGCTTATGGAACAGACACAATATTAGTTGACAGTTTTATGACACCCGGCTATTCCGTTAGCGCAACACTGCTTTCAATTAGCTGCAATATTGGCAAAATTGATGCAACAGTGCTTGCAAATTCTAACGATTCGGGCGCCATAGCGTGGCTTGTTTATGATGTTGGGACTGTGATTGGCCAATTTCCTTCGGAAACTGACCCGGAAGTTATTGGTGTTACTAATTCGCAAATATTGCTTGAGACAAGTTCTCTTGGAATAGGTAGCGAATATACTGTGTTGGTTAAAACCCGCACCAGTAGTGGTTTGGAAAAAACCAGTAACACTAAAACTTGCACTATCACTGATGTACCTTTGGTAGTTCTAAAGGATACAAAAGTAATGATGACGGGGCAGCAACTTCGGGTTTGGACGCTAAGAGCCGGCAACATTCGGATAACAGATTGCACAGGCAGGGAAGTAGTTTTTGTTTCAGTTGCAAGCGGGGAGAATTCAATTCCTCTCCAATTGCCAACTGCGGTCTATATTTATTCTCTTTCTGTGGGCGAGAATATTTTGACCGGAAAAATTTTCGTTCAGCAATAAAACACTGAACTCCACAGCAAAAACCTCTTCGCAAGAAGAGGTTTTTTAAATAATTGTCGATTGAGCGAGTATACAAAAGATTGCTTTATTTTTTTAATAGTTGTAAAATAATTTTGGTCGTAACCCTATTGTCAGTTTAATTTCTTTTAATTTTTATGTCAGAAGAAACAACACAAAACCCAGCTCCAGATCCAGTAGTTCCAGTACAAGACCCTAACGCTCCGGTACCTAACGCTCCAGTACAAGACCCCAATGCTCCTAAACCGGAGGAACCAGCTGGTAACTAAATTAAACTTAGAGATTTTAATTTCTAAATTTTCAAAAACGCCCTGCTTTTTTAGCGGGGCGTTTTTGTTTGTTTTCAACCATTCTAATAAAAACCCTCAGAACATTGACGGAGTATAGGGAATTATAGTAATATCGGAATTAGAAATAGGTTTGAAATAAAGTTAAAGTTCACACAATAAAAACATATTAAAATGGAAATTACCGAAATGCCCGAATATCCTTTACTGAAAGAAAATCTTGAGTTATTGAGTGTTCTCAAAAACATTGATGATAATACTAAAAAAGCATCTTCGTTAATTGATGACATTCAGAAAAACTGTAAGCATGTTCTTTATAAAAATTATGCCGAAGACCCAAATTATATTTGGAGTCATTATGGCAATAATAAAAAGATTCTCAAATCAAAAACATGCACTCTATGCGGTTTTGTTGAGGAAAAACCAAAGGGTGATTCGTGGGATATTTGTCATATGTGTTGGGCACCAATGAAGCATGTGACTACCATCCCGGGGCAAGGTTGCCGAAGATTTGTTTATGAATGTACAGAATGCAAGCATACCGTTTCTCATACTTAATGGGTAAACACAAGAACAAGCGTCAGTGGAGAAATTCATTGACGCTTTTTTAATTTTTATATACCCCTTGACAGATTTTGGTGGGTATGCTAGTATATTCTGCAGATATCGCTCGGTAATCTTTTTTGGCTGTTTCGTTACAGTCTAAATAAAGATGCCGGTGAGTTAATCAGCAAGGGAGTTCCTTTACGAATCAATTCGTGTTAGGGAACCTAGTCGGGAGAACCGGTTAGGAAGACCTTGCTGAACATGGGGCCGGACACACTGATGTGGATCGGCAGCAGGTTCTTTGAGATGATTCAGGCCGTTTGGACAACAAGATATCAGTTGTAAGATTGGTAGGGGTTGTTCACTCGCAAAATTCTTATAGTCTTTGAATTGGAAAAGACAAGTAAGACGCACTCATCTAGGTGGACAAAGGAAAGATTCACCGAAAACAAAGATGCTTCCAGCCGCATATTTCCTTGCTACATGCGCGGCTGTCCGAAATCAACACGGCCAAGTTCGATGACAAGAACATTGAGCTGTGGAAGCCTCCTCGACGAGACGACATGTCGGGGTTAACCTGTCTCCACTCTTGTCTGGCTTGTCAGCTGGACTTGGTGGAGAGAAAGAAAAATCTCCGCTTAGTTTAAACTAACGCGGATCAACATATAAAGACCTACTCAAATGAGTAGGTCTCTTTTTTTATATTTTTATAAAAAATTTCAGTTTGCAGAGGCTTAATTTTATGCTATACTGTACTTGGTTTTAGATCGGATAGTTGCGCGAGAAGTAATTCTCGTGAGGAAAGTCCGAACACCAACGCGCTCGAAAGAGTAGTTAAAATTGTAGCGGATAACATCCGTCTGGAGCAATCCAAGAGGTGCGAGCAGAGACGATTCTTTTCGAAAGGAAAGAGACGCTAACCCCAAAATTTCTTCTTCGGGAGAATGAGGCGAGCGGAACCGTGGGGTAAAAGGTTCCGGTGAAACGGCTAAATCCTTACAGGGTGCAAGGTCGTGCTAGAAAAATTTATTTTTCTAGAGTGCCGCAAGATCTTTGTGGTAACACAAGGACCAGAGAAATAATTATCGTCTTCCGCAAGGAAGATACAGAATTCGGCTTATAGATCTAAAACCAAGAAAACCCCGCCAAAAGCGGGGTTTTCTGTTTGAGCAATGTGCATTTTCCCCGTATTTTTTCTTGACATTTATTATCTTTTATGCTATATTTAAGACGTATAAAGTACCTTTAAATAAACCTCAAAATTAACTATAAACCATAAATACCGAAACTCATGAAAACAATTTTCCTTTTTCTCGCAGTATTGGTTGCAAGCACTATTGTTGCTCAACCGACAATTTCAGTAACGGTGAATGACTCCGATGTCACTCACAACAGCATTATTGTTAAAGACCAGATTACGAGTTCCACTGCCGGTTATTCCCGGATTGAGTTCGGCTCAGCATCTAATAATTTAACCGAGAAAACTCAATTGGACGACCGTTCTGGCACAAGTACTTCAGAAATTATGCTTGTGAATTTGACCGGACCGAGAGTTTTTTACCGGGTTAAATTCTTTTACGGCAATGACAGCGTTATTACGCCAATCAATGAAGTGCAATTGAAAACCTCCACAGTTCTTTATTTAAAAGTAGAGAACTTGGAACCAAAAAACATTGTTGTTGGCGAATACGCTATTTCCGGAACACTCCGCGCATTGCTTAAATGCAACGCGAGCACCGATGTATATTTTGAATACGGTGCTTCAACGCTTCCGAGCACAACCGGTTTTATCACCAAAGGAGCCGGCATTGATACGGTGGAAATAAATTTTACGGGTTTGGCAAAAACCAGTGTCATTTACTTCCGCGCTAATGCTCTCTCTGGCACAACGATTTTATCAGCACCGACTATTTCTACTTATGCGACTGGTGCCTCTGCTATCTCTGAATTGTGGCGTGAAGAATTTAAAATTTTCCCGAATCCTGTAAATGACCAAGCCGTTATTTCAGGCAACGGAGATTTTATTCTCTACGACATAACCGGGAAGAAAATAACACAAGCAAAAGTAGCAGGGCAGACCGAAATTTTCCGCAATAATCTTCCGACAGGCGTTTATGCTTACGAGTATTTAACAAATGAAGGAAAAGTTACCGGGAAGTTGGTTTTGAAGTAGTTTGAGGTGATGAAAAACACAATTTTTTCAAACTCTGGCGTTCGCAAGGACCCAGAGTTTTTTTCTTTGTTTGGTTAAGCCATTTTTCTTTCTTGACAGAAAAGATGTTTTGTGATATCATAATATCAGAAAAAAATATTGTTTAACTTTTTTAAAAATTAATTCCTATGGAAGCAGAAGACGCACCCGATTATCAAACTAATTCGAACAATCACAATCCTTTACCCATTTTCATGATTCTTTTGTTTTTTGCATTAGTCGGCTTTATTTTTTATTTGGCTAACAATAGTGATGCTGACAACAATACAGAAAGAAAAGAAAAGAATCAAAATCAAAGCGCAAATTCAAATAAATCATTTGAAGAGGCGATTGAAGATTTTATGCCAAGCCAAACACCGACTTCAGAAGAAATCAGTCAAGCTGAGCGAGAACTATTGAAATTAGTTGAGAAACATGCCGATTGGTATCATTGGGAACAAATAGATCCTGAAGTTAAAGGGATAACGATAGATATTGAAACCAATGGTGTGAAAATCAGAATTAATTTCATGGATTACGGTGACCAATTGGCAACTTGCCTTATTCGTAATTATTCCAATCATGACCATTTCGATGACCTTGATTGCAATGGATTAAATAACGATTGTAATAAAAGCGATTTGTCATGCGACATATACCGAAATGAAAATCTTTACGAAACAACGACTGTAAATATTTCGGAAGCGAACAAGCATTTGTTTGCCTACATTTCTTTTCTAAAAGAAAAACTTGCTGCTTTATAATTTTTAAATTATATAATCAGATAAAATCCGCTCTATGGGGCGGATTTTTTTAATTTCTAAAATTGCTTGACAAAAATTCCTATTTGATGTAGATTATAACTAGTTTAAATATACCGAATTTACCTAAACCAATATTAACCAAACCATAATTCTATGAAAAGCACCTTAAAATTTACTGCAATTTTTGCCATTTTGACGATAATGGCATCATCATGCGGACTATTAAAAAACACCCAGGAAATGGACGCGCTGCGCGAAAAAGAAAAAAAGTGCAGTGACAATGCTGAAAAGCAAAAAAAGAAATTGGATGAATGCGAACAACGCGCCATGGCTGCCGAAAGACAAGCGGCTGACCGCGCTGACAAAGGCGACAAATATGAAAAAGAGCATGTTCCATTGCTTTCCGATTTTCATGTTGTAACCGTTGCCAAAGATTCGCTGGCAAAAATTAACAAATTTTTAACCGGTGAAGTGGAACGCTTGCGCGCTGATTCCGCAAAATTTTCGCGTAACTATGTTTTCTTATCCCAGGATTTTATTGAATTGAAAACCAAATTTATTGAACTTGATTCGCTATTTAAAGACCAGCAATTAAATGCTGTGCAATTAAAAAGTGATTTAAAGTTGAATACGGCTTGCTGCTTGCAGAAAAGTCAGGAATTGGAAAATCTTCCGGAAGAATATCAAAAGTACCGGGACAGAAATCAAATTCAAAAATCCGAACCTAAACCTGCAGAAGAAATTCAGGAAGAACCGAAACCAGGAAAGAAGAAAAGGTAATTCTGTGTTGTTGTTTTTTGTCGTCAGCCCTACTTCGTGTAGGGCTTTTTTAATTGTTTTTTAAAATTTATTGTGTTAATCTTTTTTAAGATTTAAATTACAAATTATGAAACCAAAACTTATTATTTTCGCTTCTGGCACAAAAACTGGCGGTGGCTCGGGATTTGAGAATCTTGTCCTTGCTCAAAGGAAAGGGGAATTAAATGCCGATATTGTGGCTGTTGTTTCTAATCATGAAAATGGTGGCGTTCGAGAAAAAGCCGACCGACTTGGCGTGCCGTTTATTCATTTTCCTGGTCCTTTCACGGCCGATGCTTACCAAGAGATTGTGAAAAAATCAGGAGCCGAATATGTTGCGCTTTCCGGTTGGCTTAAGTTAGTAACTGGTCTTGATTCGAAGCGCATTTTCAACATTCACCCGGGTCCGTTGCCACGATTTGGTGGAGCAGGGATGTATGGGCACCATGTCCATGAAGCGGTTATGGCGGCTTATCGAAAAGGCGAGGTAACTCATTCGGCTGTGACTATGCATTTTGTGACGGAACAGTATGACGAAGGCCCGGCTTTCTTTAGGTGCCCTGTGGATATTTTGTCTAATGATGATGCCGAAACACTCGGGAGAAGAATGAATGCCGCGGAGCACAAGTATCAGCCAATCATTACTAATCTGGTGGTTAATGGAGAAATTTCTTGGGATGGTAATGACCCGAAGACATTGAAATTGCCAGAAGGGTATAAGTGGAGGTAGAGTATTTTTATTGCCCGCAGTTAAAGACTGCGGGATTTTTATGCCAAATTTTGAGCTTGACAAAAGTGGTAAAATGTAGTAAACTGTGAACAGTATAAAAACTCTGTAAATTCAATTAATTTTCATAAACTTCTAAACGCTCTTTAATATGAAAAAAATACTCGCTTTTATTTGCATCGCGTTACCTTTGGGTTACGCTGCCAACTATTTTTTCTCATTATGTTTTGAAAGTGGAATAACCGACATGTTTAGTTTGTTAACTAATCCAAACGACACCCTAAGTATTGTGGTGGGCGTAATGATGATGATTATTATTGTTGTTGCAATATTACTTTTCTCTTGGCTAATATTTATAGCTGTTGATTCAATAGGTTTGCCTAACAGCAAAGGTAAAGGAGTTGTTGTTGGAAAAGAATTTATTCCAGCCCACACCTCCACAACTTATCAAACAGTTAATAATGTTTCTATTCCATCAACTACTCATCATCCTGATATGTGGTGGCTTACTATTAAATTAAAAAACGATGGACGACAGAACAGCATGTCAGTCGGAGAACAGTTCTATGACAAGATTGAAAAAGGAAACAGCGTGGACGTGTCATACAAAATCGGAAGATTTTCGGATGACATTTACATTAATTCTGTTTCCACCTAACAAATGTTGTTAAGTGATAATATAGAAAGTAACTAAAGCATTGGGTATATTTTCAAAAACCGTTTCAAATTGAGACGGTTTTTTGTTATTTTAGGCAACGCAATTTACCTCTTGTAAAGGGCTTGACAAAAAACATTGAAAATACTATAATATGACCGAAATTCTTTAAAATTAATGTTTAACTAAAACTTAAATCCTATGCGAATTCTATTTATTCTTGAAATCATTGTGGCAATCTTAATTATCACACAGATAATTCTGCCGTGGATGTTTCCTAAATGGTTATCTTATTTCTGGTTTTTCCGGAAAAAAGAAGTCAAAATTATTAATCCACTAAATGAAAAAGAAGATTCACCTCTTCCGGGTTCTTTTGAAGAAAAACTTTCTGAAGCAGAAAAAAAAGCGAACGAAGCCAAAACTGCTGTAAATGCAGTAAAGGGTGAAGCCGCTACAAATCTTCAAAAAGCAAGAGAAGATAAGAAAAAAACCGACAATCTTCTTTAGTTTTTAATTCAATTCAAAATCAGTTTAAACAATCAGTTAATTCAGTACAAACAGTTAATCAATCAAACAATTAAAACCTTAAACAAAATGGAAGATTTCGATTTCAAAAAAGCCCTCCGTATCGGTTTGGGCATACTTATTATTTTCATAGCCATAGTGGCTGCATTTCAATGGATTGAAGATGTTCCAACTGGAAAAATTTGCGTTATGAAAGATTTTCGCAGTGGGAACATCAGAGTGTTTAGCACTCCTGGTTGGAAAACCCAGGCAGCGGCTGACCTTGAGTACTATGACCGTTTATATTCGCTTGAATTCAATGAAGACAGGTCGCCTCGCATGCGTATGCGCTTCAATGATGGAGCCCATGCTGACCTGCTCGGCTCAATGTTAATTGAATTACCGACCGACCAAACAAATATGGAAAAAATTCAACTTGAATTTGGTTCATACGATGGTCTTGTTTCTAAAGCGATTAATCCGATTATCAGCAAAAGCATTTTTCTGGCTGGTACGCTCATGAACTCTAAAGAATCATACGCAGAAAAAAGGTCGGATTTAATTTTCCTTGTGGAAGACATGTGCAATCATGGACTCTATAGAACTATTGAAAGGGAAGTTAAAGAAAAAGACCCGGTTACAGGCAATGATGTTACCATTAAAAGAGTGGTCCTTCTGAAAGATTCCACAGGCAATCCATTAAGACAGGAAGACCATCCACTTTTTCCAAAATATGGTATTGCTGCTTCTAATTTCAACATTGTTGATTTGGTGTACGACACAACTGTAGAAGGGCAAATCCAAGCACAACAAAGAGCGTTTGCTCAAGCGCAGGTGGCTGTTGCTCAAGCAAAACAGGCAGAGCAAGATGCTTTGACTGCTGCTAAGAAAGGAGAAGCCGCTGCGATGACAGCAAAATGGGACCAGGAAAAAGTAAATGCCAAAATTATTGCCGAAGCGGAGCAAAGAAAAACAGTTGCTAAACTTGATATGGAATCTGCTGAATTTACAAAGCAGAAGAAAATCAAGGATGCTGAAGGAGAATCCGAATACAAACGCAAAATTATGATGGCTGATGGTGCGCTTACTCAAAAACTTGATGCGTGGGAAAGAGTAAACGCCAAGTACGCGGAAGAATTCTCCAAGCAGAAATGGGTGCCTGAAATTGATATGAGTGGTTCTGGTGGCGGAAAAGTTTCCGGCAGTGGAGCGCAAGCCATGATTGATATGCTCACGGTTAACACCGCGAAGCAACTCAGTTTGGACATGTCAATGAAAGGAAAGTAAAGTTAAACATTTTTTACAACAAAAGGGCTCTCACAAGGAGCCCTTTTTAAATTGTTGTTTTCTTATAAGGGACTACCTCTTGACAAAAAGGAGTATTATTGTTAAGATGCTCAATAGAAACTTTCTTAATAACAATCTAAACTTTACCGCTATGGCAACAAATGAAGCGCCTAAAAAACGTAAACCTCGAAAAATTGTTTTCGTGCAACAAGCAATTGTTGAAGCATTAATCAACGGTCTCTCACCTAAAGTAAAAATACGCGTACTTGCAAATCTGCTGACCGCATTAGAATCAGCCAGCAGAAAGTACCTTGTAAAAAAGGTGGCAAACGGTGATGCGGTTGTGCATTATCCCAGGGGCCGGAAATCTGGCCTGGAAAATTTTTCCAACGAAGCATTAGCACGCGAACTTTTAAAAAGGTCAAAGAAAAGAGGGAAAAAGAAAAAAAATTAAAAGTAAGCCAAAGCGCTTACTTAAAAAAGGGACTATCAGCAGAGATGCGGTAGCCCATTTTTATTTTGCTTTTAATTAAAATAAAAAAGGATATAAAATTGCGGGCTTTTTGTGCTAGGTTTTAAATTGACAAAATAATAATGATATTATATAATATTCTAGAAATTATGTAATTTTTACAAACCCAATATATAAAATTCAAACCTATGTTCGCGAGCATCCGAAACATCATTATGTTTATTCTGCAGTTCGTTTTTTATTTAATCATTCTTTTGCTCGCCAGCCGGCTTTTACTAAAAGCATTAGAAGCAGGGCAGGAGGCGCCAATAGTCAAATGGATTTACGGATGGACTAATTCATTACTCCATCCCTTTAATGGAATGTTCAAACCATATCAATTAGACGGGGGAACAGTGGAATTTTCCACTTTAGCCGGTTTAATTTTTTACATCGTGATAGGTGTTCTGATTATCAAACTTTGGAACGAAGTGAGATTACCGAATATTGATTGGGGAAAATACTTTAGAAAAAAATAAATGGCAAATCGCCATTAAAAAAAGTCGCAAACTTGCGACTTTTTTAATTTCAAACTAAGTTGAAATTTAATTTTCTTTTACCGGGATGCCCAGAAACATTAAGTTGACAATGTTTATACCCGCATCAATATTATATACCTTTTTCTCTTGCGAGAGATTAAAATAATTTCCGACAATGGCGACCACTTTTTCTTCGTAAAGTTTTTGCTTGACTGCTTCTGATTCATAGATGTTGAGTGAGTCAAAACCAACATCGTTGTAGGAAAGATATTTTACGAGAAATTTTGACTTGGTGTCTTTGCCGGGCATTTCAATTGGTTCTATTCTTCTCTTCAAATATTTTTCTAAATCAGCCATTGATGCTGTCCAGAAAATTACATTGGTATTTAAATAAACATCGGCTTCGGAGGGCGGTTTGTTCGCGGTACTATCTGCAGAAGTTTGTGCATCACCGCAGCTGGCGCAAGGGCCGCAACTGTAAATCGTTATTGCCATTATTCCTATGGCAATTAATAACATTCCAAATTTGATTTTCATGAGTAGTGGGATTAGTAAAAGTTAAAGAATATTTTTGGCTACTACTATGATAATACAGAATCAGAAATGTGTCAATAGTGATGATAGAATTTAGGGTTGCGTTTTATTTCAAGATATGCTATACTGCCCTTGTGTGAGTGCGAAAACACGCTCATATAATATAAAGAAACAAATGCCTTGCAAAAGCCCCTTCGGGGGCTTTTGCTTTTTTATGCCTTTTCTTTTATTTCTTGGCTTTTCTATTTTTTGTTGGGCTTTGTATCTATCTATGAAATATGTATAATTAACTTGTTGCCTCCAGCTATGGGGTCAAGAAGCAGGCACTCATAAAGGCATTTGTTTTGGAGTTTGACTCTTCTGACCCCTTATTTGGAGGTAAACTATTTTTAATATGTTCAAAGCCCTATTTGGCGACAGCGATAGTCGTTTCTTAAAGAAGCAAAAAGCAACAATTGAGAAGATAAATTCACTTGAAGAGCAGTTTGAGAAATTTAGCGACGCTGATTGCAAATCAAAAACCGAAGAATTAAAAGAAAGAATTAAAAAAGGAGAAACTCTCGATGATGTTTTGCCGGAAGCTTTTGCGCTTGTCCGGGAAGCGGCTAAAAGAACGCTCGGACAGCGGCATTTTGACGTGCAGCTTTTAGGTGGTATCGCGCTCCACCAAGGCAAGATTGCCGAGATGATGACCGGTGAAGGTAAGACGCTTGTAGCGACGCTGCCGACTTATTTAAATGCACTCACAGGCGACGGCGTGCACGTTGTCACCGTCAACGACTATTTGACGCGCCGCGATACAATCTGGATGGGTCAGATTTATAATTTTCTTGGATTGTCGGTTGGTTGTTTGAATCACGACAGCGCTTTTTTGTATGATCCGACACATGGTGAAGCGGATACAGAGCGTGACCTGCTTGGCGCATTTAAAGTTTTTCATCAATTTTTAAAACCAATTAGCCGCCGCGAAGCTTATGCGGCTGATATTACTTACGGAACTAATCACGAATTTGGTTTTGATTATCTGCGCGATAATTTAGTTTACGAACCCGGGGCGCTCGTCGGCCGTGGCTATAACTATGCGGTTGTTGACGAAATTGACTCAATTTTAATTGATGAAGCGCGCACGCCGCTTATTATTTCTTCGGCCGCCGAAGATTCCTCGGATTTTTATAAAACGTTTGCGCGGATTGCTAAAGCGTTAAATAAAGAAGAGGATTACAAACTTGATGAAAAACACAAATCAATTGCGCTAACGGATGCTGGTATTAATAAGGCTGAAAAATTGCTTGGCGTTTCGGATATTTACACGGAAAAAGGCATTAAATATGTTCATCACTTAGAAACCGCCGTGCGGGCGCAAGCGATATTTTTACTTGATCGGGATTATGTTGTTAAAGATGGGGAAGTTGTGATCGTTGATCCTTTCACTGGCCGAATTATGCACGGGCGGCGTTGGTCGGAAGGCCTTCATCAAGCAGTGGAAGCAAAAGAGAGTGTGGAAATTCAAAAAGAAAGTCGCACGGTTGCTTCTATCACATTTCAAAATTATTTTCGATTTTATAAAAAACTTGCCGGCATGACCGGTACGGCCAAAACCTCCGAAGAGGAATTTTTGAAAGTTTACAATCTTGAAGTTGTATCGATTCCAACTAATGTGTCGTCAAAAAGAATTGATAATCCTGATATTATTTTCCAAACAGAGCACGGCAAGTTTAGCGCGCTCGCCAATCATATTAAAGAGCTCCATAAAAAAGGCCAGCCAGTTTTGCTTGGCACGGTTTCAATTGAAAGAAATGAGCTGCTTTCCAAATATTTATCATCGGCCGGCGTGCCGCATGAAGTTTTAAATGCGAAAAACCACGAACGGGAAGGCGAAATTATTGCTCAAGCCGGCCGCAGAGGCGCAGTGACTGTTGCGACCAACATGGCCGGCCGCGGTGTTGATATTAAGCTCGGCGGAAATCCAACTACGCCAGAAGAGCATGAGGCGATCAAATCAATAGGCGGACTTTTTGTGATTGGCACAGAACGCCATGAAGCGCGTCGCATTGATAATCAGCTCCGCGGTCGTGCTGGTCGCCAAGGCGACGCTGGCGAGACAAGATTTTACGTTTCGCTTGAAGACGATCTTTTGCGTGTTTTCGGCGCGGATCGCATTAAAGGACTCCTTGGCCGTTTTAAGATTGCCGAAGACGAGCCGATTGAAGCGCGGCTTATTGGCAAGGCACTTGAGAATGCTCAAGAGAAAGTGGAAGGCTTTAATTTTGATGCTCGCAAATATACGCTTCTTTATGATGATGTTCTTAATTTACAAAGGCGCACTATTTATGAACGCCGCCGCAAAATTCTTTTTAAAGATCAAGAAGAAATCAATAATATTATAGAAAAAACTTTTTTTGAAAACACAGAAGTTTTAGAAGAAAAAAAGAAACAATTAGGCGAGGCTGGATTTTATGAACTTGCAAGACGAATTATTTTAAATCTGACGGACCTGCTTTGGATGGAGCATTTGGAAACAATGGAATATTTGCGTTCAAGCGTTAATCTTCGCGCTTATGGCCAGCGTGATCCGCTAGTTGAGTATAAAAAAGAAGGACTGCACCACTATCGGGAAATGGAAGAGCGTTTTTATGAGCATTTAGCGCACATGATTAAACAAGCGACGGGACTACCGGAACAGAAAGAAGAAGTTAAAGTCATTCATAAAGGCCCGGGCGAATTCGAAGATAAAAATATTGGCCGCAACGACCCTTGTCCTTGCGGGAGTGGCAAAAAATATAAGAAGTGCCACGGGAAGTAGGAAATGGTATAATAAATTATTATTAGTTAATTCTTAAAAACAATATGATGATGAATTTTGGTTATGGTTATGGCGCTTACCCAATGATGTCAGGCGGGTTTGGTCTTTTTACTGTTTTGGGTTTGCTTACTTGGATTATTCTTATCGTTGTCGGCATTTTTCTTGCTATCTATCTTTGGCAGAAGATAAATAAAAAATAAAGCTGAACTTGCTTTTTTTGGTTAACGTGATATAATTTTTCATGGTAATTCTTTTAATTAATCTAACACTACTTTAAAAATTTGGCTAAATGGCAAGTGGACAAATTAAAAATGAGGATTTTATTTTTATAGAACCTCATTTTGGAAAATGGGCGATGGTTGCCCGAAAACTTCTTCCGGAACTTCAAATTAGCGGTCAAGTAAAAAATACTGAAGACAAGCCCGCAAATTTAAAACTCCTGATTAATCAAGTATTGGAACCGAAAATATCATCTACCGAGTTCTTTTTGCCAATTCCGCAAACAATAATGACAAACGGACTTGAGGCATTGCTGGCAATAAATCTTGTTAAAGCACAAGTTTTTGCTTTTAACAAACTTTTAATGGAACACTGCTGGATTCTTTTTGGATTTATTCTGAATCAAGATAGTA
>Ga0209541_10010542_pt1 | contig 14704 bp, 20 predicted proteins | sample RifCSPlowO2_01_FD_184027 | JGI IMG/M metagenome (GOLD analysis project Ga0209541, IMG submission 184027) | Groundwater microbial communities from Rifle, Colorado - Rifle CSP2_plank lowO2_0.1 (SPAdes) (version 2) | ecosystem: Environmental > Aquatic > Deep subsurface > Groundwater | place... | reverse complement strand
TCAAATAATCGCGCTCCTTTTGGCAATCAATATGGCGGTCGCAATTTGGAAAGTAAAATTCAAAACGGGATTTGTTGGCGGCCCTGCCTCGCCGGCAGGCGGGTGGGAATTTGATTTTGTGCTTTTGGTTATGGCGCTCTCACTTCTCCTCCTCGGCCCCGGCGCATATTCTCTTGACTTGCCGCTGTAAATAAATTTTGCTTGTATATAAAACACCCTTTGTGCTATAAAAATTAAATGCAAGGCGGTATACAAAGCGGCGATATTGTTTTTGACATTGAGACACAGCGCTCGTTCGACGAAGTTGGGGGAAGAGATCGGTTCGATAAGCTCGGTGTTTCTGTGGTGGGAGCGTATGTGTATGGCGACGATCGCTATATTGCATTTGAAGAGCACGAAATACCAGAATTTGCGAAACTTCTCGACAGCGCGCTTATCAGCAACAGACGGATCATTGGTTTTAATATCAACCACTTCGATGTGCCGGTTTTGCAACCCTATGTTTCGTGGAACCTCAAAGAGCTTGCGATGCTGGATTTAATGCAAGACATTGAGACCGGCGTTGGTTTTCGCGTCTCTCTGGATAATCTTTGCAGTCAAACGCTTGGCGCGAAAAAATCCGCGGATGGTATGCAGGCAATTCGGTGGTATAAAGAAGGAAAAATTGATCTCATTAAAGAATACTGCCTCAAGGACGTTGAGTTGACAAAGGAGCTTTATGAATTCGGGCGAACCAATGGCCACGTTCTTTTTTTCTCGCGCGATGCAATGGGGCGCATTGCTGTTCCCGTTCGTTGGGGGTCTGCGCAGCCGCAAAATGTTCGCAATGTTCTTCGCGAAGCACTGGAAAAACGAAAAAGTGTTGAGATTGAATATGTCACGAAAGACGCGAAAGATGGCGGCGCGCCGCTCAAGAACCGCATGGTGGATATTTATAGAATAGCAAGTGACAATTTTGAAGGATTTTGCCATTTGCGAGGCGCAAAGCGCGTATTTAAAATTGACCGGGTACTCTCCGCGCGCCTTACCGATAATACCTATACAATGTTTGAAGATGTTCAAGGAACTCTCCTATAAACGACAAACCACAAACCGTAAACTCCGTACACATGACCAATGCAATATTTCATAATTTAATAGGAAACACGTTTGATCTTGCGGGGATTGTCCGAGAAATTTCGAAGTTTGTAAAAAAGGCGCCTACCCGGCGCTATCGGATTATCGTAGGCAGCGACTCGTCTATGCATCAAAAGGTGCGCTTTGTGACTGCGGTTACTATTTGGCGGATAGGAAACGGCGGAATACACTTTTGGACTACGTCCGAGCAGAAAATTTCCAGCGACTTGCGCGGCAGAATTTACCAAGAAACCATAAGATCAATTACGTTAGCGCAAGAACTTCGCGGGCAGCTTAAAGACGAGCTGGGCGATGAATTTTTCTGGGATGACCAGGTCCACATTGATGTTGGCGAGCGCGGCCCGACAAAAGATCTCATTGACGCGGTTGTCGGCATGGTCAAAGGTTACGGTTTTGATGCGGTGATCAAGCCATACGCTTTTGGCGCCTCGACAGTTGCCGACCGGCACACGTAACAAACAACATAATTGTCCTCGTCGTCCAACGGATAGGACGCAAGCCTCCGGAGCTTGAAATAGAGGTTCGAATCCTCTCGAGGACGTAAACCCTTTATATTTTCTCATACAAAAACACCGTGATGCTCCCGATTTTGCCGGTTTTGAGCAAGTGGAATTGCGGGTGCAAGGTGATATCGATGGAACTGCTGCACGATAAAATTTTGGCACCCCGCCGAAGCTCGCGTACAAGTTTTGGCGCCACCTTTTCATTAAGAAGTTCTCGGTACAGATACACATATACAAAAGAAGCGGGCGAAAGATCTGCCTTGAGGAAGCTTTTACAGTGAATGCTGATGTGTCCCGCGAACCGTTTGAGCGCAACGCGCGCTCGCGATACAAAATACGGCCACGGCGCGATTTCAAATCCAACTGCGCGCGCAACACCAAAATGCTCTCGGGCTGTTATCAAAACCCTCCCATCTCCAGAACCAAGGTCGTAGAAAATATCATCGCCCGTAAGCTCTCCAAAAGCGAGAATCTCATATAGAGATTTTCTGGGAATACCAATATAGGGGGTGCCACTAAGGAAAGAAAAAAGAAGCGAGAGAAGAAAAAGCCCGTAGACCGCTCCCGCGCCCATGGTTACTGCCGCCGCAATCCATAATATGGAGTTCGTCATGCGTGTAATATAACTATAGCGTTGTGTGTTAGGATAATAAATATCATGAGCATCTACTATACCGGAAAAGGCGACGACGGCAAAAGCCACGTGGGGAAAAAACAATATCCAAAAACCGACCCTGAATTTTCAGCGCTTGGGGATTTGGATGAATTAAATTCGCTTTTGGGTATTATCAAGAATTTAGTAAGGGGTGATATCTCCGAGATACTCGAACAAATCCAACAAGACCTTTTTATCATACAGGCGCATGTGGGCGCGTTTTGGTTTGAAAAACAATATCAATCGCCGGGCTTTTCGCATGAAAAAGTCCGCGCGCTTGAGGCGCGGATCGCGCAATTTGAAAACAATCTGCTCGCGGGCGGACCGCCGCTTAAAAAATTCGTAGTTCCAGGCGCTAATGAGTTTTCGGCGTGGTTTGATTATGCGCGCGCGGTATCTCGCCGCGCGGAGCGAAGTATTTTAACCCATCACGCAAAGCATCCGCTCAATCCCGCAATTCTTTCTTACTGCAACCGTCTTTCGGGTTTGTTGTTTGTCATAGCACGCGCTGCCGCTCCGCAAAGCGATATCCCCGAATCAAATCCGCTCTACAAGTGACCCAACTTGGCAATCGGATTGCCAAGTGAGACACGATTGCCTTTTTAAATAGAGTGTGCTTTTCTAAAATAAGATAGTTGATAACAGGAGCGTGGAATGCGCAGTACGGTAGCGATCTTTTTGGTAGCAGTAACGCTGTGTTTGCTTAGTCCTTACCCCGTTTTTGCTGAAGAAGAGGAAAAGCAGAAGGTAGAAAAAACGACTATCAGCATAAGCGGCGGCCCTGCGTTTGTTCCGAAGTGGTTGCTTGCCTTGGACTCCAGTAAACAGCCAGACGGCCTTTTTGGTTACTTTACTACATTTGCGCTGGTTCATCATGTCGACAATGCGTGGTCAGTGGGGCTTCGTGCATCATTTGCGGAAACAAGCGGCCATGGGCCATTTTCTCACGGAGGGAAGTTTGAATTTTTTGGCGTAAAAGGACTTGCGATAGGCGACTTGCGATTGAGACACTTTGGTCTTACGGTAGAAGGAGAGCGGCGTTTTCGTATTAATAGAAGGTTCCAGCCATTTGTGCGACTCGGTGTTGGAATAGGAGCAGAAAACGCAAAATTTCGAGGAGTATTTAATGGTTACCACAAGGATACGGGGTTTCCGATCCTCGATGAACCCGCATTTGATAGGGTAACGCGTATTATCCCTATTCTAAACCCAGCGGCAGGAGTTAGATTGCAATTGCCGTACCAGCTAGAAGCGTCGCTATACGGCGAATTTGATACCGGCTATAGAGTTGGGTTTGAATTTGGTCGGCGATTCTATTTTGGTTGGTAATAACTCGTTATTTAAATATTGACACCGTAGCACCTAAAACAAATCCGTCCTACACTGAACGGATTTTCTTTGTGGTAATTTTTATATTACTGTAGAGATACGGACCGGGGTGTAGTATAACGGTAGTACACAAGGCTGGGGGTCTTGTAGCCGGAGTTCAACTCTCCGCACCCCGAATGAGAAATGCGAATGCGGGATGAGCGAGCAAAACCGCAATCGGTTACCTATACGGCTGTGGCAGGATTTATGGTGGGCCGCTGCGAAGACACTTGTAATGACTTCCCTAGTTGTATGGATGCGACAATAATAACAGGGGCCGCAAATTGAAATGCCGCGCTCAAAAGCGGCGCGCCAACCATCAGCGCGACATGCGACGCAAGACAGCACGTTGCAATGCCCGCGCCGCCGCCTACGGCCTTTACTTTAAACCACTGCTCTTTTGCCTTAACGCCTGCGTAGATGACAAAAAACGAAACCACGATGCCATTGACAATAATCATAAACCACATAATCATCGGCATCGTATATGCTTGTCCAGTTTTCGTTGCCATCATAACAACAAAAAACGCGATTGCTACAACCATAGAGACATAAAATAGAAATGACTGCAGCGGTTGGCGCGTAAGCGAGAGCGGAAACCTTAACATAATTACCGAACCAATAAGAATCGCGAGAGTTCCTGCGGCACCGAGCATTGGCTGCGCAAGATACTCCGCCGACCCCATAAGAAAAAGGGCAAGGCCCATGCTAAAAAGGAAAGCCATAAATGCGCCCATGAGTTCGTTGGGTTCTGCCCGATACGATTTCCACGTCACAATAATTCCAACGAAATAGAAAAGTGCCGCGCCGTACATAAGGGCAATCGCGGTTGGTAAACCAAAGATTGTTTCTGGCATAGGTTAAAAATTATAAAACCAATAATAGAGCCCCGACGGGCTTACCTATTTAGTATACCACAAAAAAGCACTCATGCGCATGCTTAAAAATAGGCGCTGTGCACAACTCTCACGCGAGATGTTTTTTGCCCCTGAGGCACTTGGTGCAGATTTTGATGCGGCTTGCGCCGCCGAAGCGTTTGCGAAGAGAAAGAGAAGCCGACGCAGATAAAGGGGCCCATTGGAGGTTTGGGTATTTTCGTGAACGCTTAGTTGGGTTATACTTACCACGAAGGAGTACGCGCGTTCCCATTATTATTGATGTTTTTCCGCACAGCGGACATGAACGAGCCATGGAAATAGTTTTTAGTTTATAGTTTGTAGTTTATAGAGAATCTATCATGGAGTTTCTTGTAAGTCAAGACATAGGCGCAACTATTTTTCGCGTCTTCATATTGGTCTTTTCGGTTGTTATCCACGAAGTATCGCACGGAGCTACGGCATACGCACTGGGGGATTCTACCGCAAAAGACGCGGGGCGGCTTACGCTCAACCCATTACCGCATATTGATTTTGTCGGATCAATTGTGCTCCCCATTTTTATCGGCATCGGATGGGCAAAACCCGTTCCCTATAATCCATTGTATTTGCGCAATCAGCGGTGGGGGCCGTTTTTGGTTGGTGTTGCGGGACCGATAAGCAATATTCTGGTAGCGGTGTTTTTTGGACTTATGATACGCTTTCGCGAAGCGGCGGCATTTTCGTTTTTGGATCCTACGTTTTTCGGGATTGCAACAGGCATTGTATTCTTGAATTTGGCACTCGCGATTTTCAATATGATTCCTGTCCCGCCGCTTGACGGATCAAAGGTATTGTTTTTGCTTTTGCCGCGCGGGTGGATGTATTTTGTGGCGCTCCTCGAACAATATGGTATTTTACTCATATTGTTTTTGTTTTTGCTTGTTCCTGGTTTTTTTGGCTCTATCATCCTCCGCCCCGTGCTGTTGCTCTTCGGCCTCATCACCGGCTCAGGATTTTATTGATTGACGTAGCGGAGCGGGCATGATAACCTTTTTCCTATGCCGACGATTCGTCAACTGATCCGCAAGGGCAGAAAAAAAATGAACTATCAACCCAAAGCCGTTGCTTTGCGGCGTGGGTTTAATGTTTTGCACAATGCTCCGCGCGCGTATCCTGCGCCGTTTAAGCGCGGCGTATGCCTGTTGGTTAAAACAATGACGCCCAAAAAACCAAATTCAGCGCTTCGCAAAGTGGCGCGCGTTCGGCTCACCAATGGCATGGAAGTGACCGCCTACATTCCCGGCGAGGGGCATAAACTGCAAGAGCACTCGGTGGTGTTGGTACGTGGCGGCAGAGTTAAGGACTTGCCCGGCGTGCGCTATCACGTCGTGCGCGGAGTACTTGATACAACGGGCGTGGAGGGTAGAAAACAGCAACGGAGTAAGTATGGTACAAAACAACCCAAACAATAATTTATGCGACGCAAACGACATAAAAAACAAGAAACAAAGCCGGATCCGATCTACCAATCTTTGTTGGTTGAAAAAATGACCAACTACATTATGTTTGGCGGAAAAAAATCAACGGCGCGCCGAGTAATGCATGATACGCTTACAGAAATCGGAAATGCGCGCAAAGGAGAAAATGCGCTTACGGTACTGGAAACCGCGATCAAAAACGCATCTCCAAACGTTGAGGTGCGCTCGCGCCGCGTTGGAGGCGCCACCTATCAGGTTCCGAGAGAAGTTTCTCAGAGTCGTCGCTTGGCATTGGCTCTGCGGTGGTTGATTGGCGCCGCCCGCGCTAAAAAAGGAAAGCCTATGGCGGCGCGCTTATCAGAAGAAATATTGCTTGCGGCGAAAAATGAGGGCGCGGCTATTAAAAAGAAACAAGATACCCATCGTATGGCAGAAGCAAACCGCGCTTTTGCGCATTTTGCGTGGTAATGGCATGAACGATTATCCAACCGAAAAAACAAGAGATATCGGCATCATTGCCCATATCGATGCTGGGAAAACCACCGTGTCCGAGCGGATTCTTTTTTATACTGGCGTTTCGCATAAAATCGGCGAAGTGCACGAAGGAGAAGCGGTGATGGATTGGATGGAACAAGAACGCGAACGAGGAATTACTATTACCTCTGCGGCAACAACGTGTTTTTGGACCCCATCATACTTATCTCGCCAAGGCGATAGCGACAATGGGACGGGCGCCAATAAAAACCGCAAGCACCGCATTAACATCATTGATACGCCGGGCCATGTTGATTTTACCGTTGAGGTAGAGCGGTCGCTGCGCGTGCTTGACGGAGGCGTCGTCGTGTTTGATGGCGTTGCGGGAGTAGAGCCGCAATCCGAGACAGTTTGGCGACAAGCGGACAAATACAACGTGCCGCGCATTTGCTTTATCAATAAGCTCGATCGAATTGGCGCAAGCTTTGAAAAAAGTTTTCGGTCAATAATTGACCGCCTCACGCCGAATGCGATTGCCGTAACCATCCCCGTTGGGCTTGAATCCGATTTTTCTGGAATTATTGACTTGATGCGGATGAAATATATTGTTTTTGAAGGAGACCATGGAGAAGAAGTTCTCGAACACGAAATCCCGGTATCACACCAAAAAGAAGCGGAAGAAAAGCGGCATATTATGGTAGAAAAAATCGCCGAGCAAGATGATGTTCTCCTGGAACAATACCTTGAAGGAAAAGAGATTTCAACCGACGTGTTGCGTAAAACGCTTCGTAAAGCAACAATTAGCTACAAGCTGGTGCCCGTTGTGTGCGGGTCGGCGCTTAAAAACAAAGGTGTGCAAATATTGCTTGACGGCGTTATTGATTATTTGCCCAGCCCACTTGATATGCCACCAACCGAAGGAGTAGATCCGAAAACAAAAGGGAAGGTTTTTCGCAAACCAAGCGACGAAGAACCTTTTGCCGCGCTCGCGTTTAAATTGCAAAGCGACCCATATGTAGGCCAACTTACGTACTTTCGTGTTTATTCTGGAAATCTTGATTCCGGATCATATGTACTTAATTCAACGCGCGATGAAAAAGAGCGCGTGGGACGAATTTTGCGCATGCACGCAAACCACCGCGAGGAAGTAAAGAGGGTCTTTGTGGGCGACATTGGCGCAATCGTTGGCCTGAAAAACACCAAAACAGGAGATACGCTCTGCGATCCAGAACATCCTATTATTCTTGAACAAATTACGTTTCCAGAGCCCGTGGTATCGCTTCGCATTGAACCAAAGACGAAGGCAGATCAAGAAAAAATGGTGTTGGCGCTGCGGCGTTTGGCAGATGAAGACCCGACGTTTCGTATTAAGGGCGACGAAGAAACAATGGAAACGATTATTTCGGGCATGGGAGAGCTTCATTTAGAAATTATTGTTGATCGCATGAGGCGGGAATTTAAAGTAGAAGCAAATGTCGGCCGCCCGCAAGTTGCCTACAAAGAAACGATTAAAAAAACCGCGGAAGCCGAAGGAAAATATATTCGCCAATCCGGTGGCCGCGGCCAGTACGGCCATGTGCGATTGCGCGTGGAACCGCAAGAGCGAGGCAAAGGATTTGAATTCATCAATGCCATTCGTGGCGGAGCCATTCCGCAAGAATTTATTCCTGCGGTTGAAAAGGGCGTCGGAGAGGCGCTGGAAAAAGGTATTGTGGCGGGCTTTCCGTTGGTTGACGCGCGAGTAACGCTCTACGATGGATCGTTCCACGAAGTGGACTCTTCGGAAGCGGCATTTAAGATCGCGGGGTCCATTGCGCTCCGAGAGGCAGCAAAGCGCGCCGCGCCGGTTATTTTAGAGCCGATTATGAAAGTTGAGGTTATCACCCCAGAGCAGTTTTTAGGTGACGTAACCGGCGACTTAAGCTCAAAGCGCGGACGCATTGAGCAGATGTCTGACCGTATCAATGTAAAAATTGTTGATGCCAAGGTCCCGCTTTCCGAAATGTTCGGCTATGTGACCAAGCTCCGCTCAATGACCGAAGGCAGAGCAAGTTATACAATGGAGTTTGATCACTACGAAGAAGTGCCAAACAATATTGCTGATTTGATTAAGGAGGGGAAGAAATAGTTTCGTATTTGTTTGTTATTGAATAATTAGTATTCCGTATTTTGCATTACTGTATGGAAAACGAACCGACTCAAGATAATCAAATATTATCCGACAAACTTCTTGCTGACGATCTCGACACCGAGCTCTCTCTTGACGATTTGCCAGTGTAGTGTAAGACTTTAATTAGATTGAAAGGGGCTTTGTCTGATGGGCGCGGTAATATGTTCTTTGTGTGGCAAAGTGATTTATGTTGATGCGATCAGCAATAGCAATGTAATCGAAAGACCGTGCGAGGCATGCGAACGAAGAAAGTCTGATAGATGGCGGGCTGAAGAAAAAAGAAGAGAAGAAGAACGACAATATCCAGACAACAAATATAGTGGAAATTGATTTATTACAAAACACAATAAGCGCATAGCGCTTTTTCTTTTGCTTGACCGCGTTAGAAATTTGATTTCTAACGTGGTTGACAATTTGCCGGTAAGTGCTATCTTCTCTGTAGAAAGGGAGTGGTTGCGCGCATGGACGAGCTCAATAAAGCCGACACGAGAGTTCTTGATGAATTGATTGAAGAAAAAAGAAAACGCCACAATGTTGGTTGTCGTGTTCTGGAGCTGCTCAAGCCCTGTTTGGGCAGGGATCACAAATATCAAAAAATCGACGGAGATGAAATAGAGGAGTTTATGGGATCTGTTATCAAGGAAACCGAGTGGTGTAAAATATGCGGTTCTCTGCGGTATACCTCGCAACGTCATATGGACGGAAGATTTTTCGATTTTCGCGTAATAAAAACAGTAGAATCAGAACATCTGAACATCGTTAAAAAAATCTCAAGCGGCGCATAGCGCCGCTTTTGTTTTTAGCAACTCATTGTAAAAATTCGCTTCTTTTGTATTGGGCGTCCAAGTAAATGCCGCCTATCTTATTTCGTATGTGATCGTCACATTCACTCTGATTTCATTTTCTCCTGTTGGAACAGAAAAGTCAGCGCCGCCTCCCATTCCAATGCCATACGCTGCTTTTTCATAAAATATTGGCGGCGGTTGGGCGCCTCCTGATTCTGAATAACTCGCGATCTTAACCAAGCGCACCCCTAAGTCGCGAGATAGGGTTTGTGCTTTTTCTTTTGCTTCACTTATTGCCGCGGCCCGCGCTTTTTCTTGCGCCGCTTTTGGATTATCTACCGTAAAACCGAGCGATCCGATTTCGTTAGCTCCCGCTCCGGCAACTCCTCCCAAAACCTCCCCGACTTTAGAAAGATCGCGAATTTTAACTTCTAATGTTTGGCGCACTTCATACGCGCGGAATTTTTGCACGCCGTCCCGATAATCATATTGTGGGTAAATATTAAACGATGTTGTTTTTTGATCTTTATCCGCAACTCCTTTTTCTCGTAGTACTGCGATTGTGCGATCGATCACGTCAGCCGCTTCTTTTTGTGCTTTCAGCAAATCAACGTTTTGTTTGACTACACCGACACTTATCGTCGCGATATCCGGCTTCACAAACTCCTTTCCTTCGCCAAAGACACTAATAGTTGCCGGGGCCCGTGCGCGATCGTATCCGTTCCACTCGTTTTTGATCCTTACGATATAAAACACCGAGACCACCATAAGAAATATCGCGAGCATCTTCGTCGCAAGCCCGTGCCCGCGCGCACCATGATACAACCCACATTGTGATTTTTTTTCGTCTTCCATAACATTTTTATTATTGGCTGTTAATAATGACGCTTTTTATTCATTATACACCAAAAACAAGAATTAAAAAGCTTGTCGTAAAATATCCCGCGCTGTCTTGCGATCATCCCATGGGATTTTTGTGCCGTTTGGACCCATGAGCCACGGCTCGCATCCTTTGCCGGTGATAACGACAACATCGCTCGGCTGCGCTTGAGAAATCGCGGCGCGAATTGCCTCGCGACGATCCACTATTAGTTTATAGTTTACCCGACGTGCTTCGTATTTGTTTAAAATTTTGTGCTGTGAGTTTTGAATTTGCGAAAATCCGCTTTCAACATCTTTCAAAATAGTAAGCGGATTTTCGTCGTACGGATCTTCATTGGTTAAAATTATTTCATCGCAAAATTCCGCAGCAATCTTTCCCATCTTCGGTCGTTTCCATTTATCGCGCCCACCTCCTGCGGCACCCAAAACACAAATTAGTTTGTAGTTTGCCCGCCCCGCTTCGCTTAGCGAGGCCTGGGTAGTTGGCAGTTGATAGTTGCGCAAAGTTTGATATATTTTGCGAAGCGCGTCCGGCGTGTGCGCGTAGTCCACTACCACCGCAAATGGCTCGCGCCGAATAAACTCCAGGCGCCCCGGAGTTCCTTCAAATTTTTCAATCGCTAATTTTATTTTCTCTGGATTTGTTCCTAAAAACCGCGACGCATGATAAGCCGCCACAATGTTTTCTTTATTAAAATCCCCCAACAATGTTGAATGCCAGCCGGCGGGAAAATCTTTTTTTGTATAAACAATGCGATTTTTCGCAGGAATTTTTACAAAATAATCAATATTGGCGTCCTCGCCATTTACAATATGATTTGGAGTGTTGTAAAAAAGTTTTGCTTTCGCGGCGCGATACTCTTCAAAACTTCCGTGCGATTCAATGTGCTCCGGCGTTACATTGGTTAAAACCGCGAGAAAAAATTTAATTCCTTTGTTGCGAAATTGTTTGATGCCCTCCGATGTAACTTCCAGCACAACATATTTGCATCCGGCCGCCATCGCATCGTTTAAAAATTTCTGCATTTGAAACCGCCCGGGCATCGTCATTTTGAGTTCGTTAGTTTCTTCTTTGTTGTTTATTTTAAAGCGGATGGAAGACATTGACGCAACCGACTCTCCTGCTTCAGTAAGAATTGCGTGGAGTAATTCTACTACCGTCGATTTGCCGTTTGTTCCCGTAACGCCGATAACCGTAAGCTTGCGCGACGGAAATCTGTACCACAAAGCAGCCGCATATGCCAAAAGCCAATGATAAACCGGCTGCCCCGCACGAAACAGCGGTTTGGGAATTATTTTTCTACCAAATGAACGAAGTTTTTCTATCATATTTTCATATCATTAACAACTTGAAACTCTCTATACAAAGCGTCGCGTGGGACAGCGTGCAAATACAAGCCGCGATGGCGCGCAACACTTCCAATACGCGAAGGAAACACAAATCGCGGCTCGCCACAAGTTGATTTTTTGTCTCGCCTAAAAAAATCAATGAGAGATGGGGGGCGTACAGCAACATCGCTTGGCGCGCATATTCGTTTTAAAAGGTTTGTCTGCCGTACCCAGTCGTTATATGGAAAAGAACCAAACACAACCGCCAAGTATCCTTCATAAATCATTCCGAGAGCAATCGCTTTCCCGTGTGGAATTCTGTATTGAGAAGCCGCCTCAATGGCGTGGCCCATAGTATGACCATAATTGAGAATGTACCGCAGGTTGGTCTCACGTTCATCTTTTTTCACTACGGAAAGTTTAAAAATACAGGACTGAACAATGATGTGTTGAAAAAAATGCGCATCTCGGCGGAGCGCGTTGCGCTCAAGAAACCGAAAAAGCGCTTTGTCGCCAATAACTCCATACTTTATCGCTTCAGCAAGGCCGTTGTTGATTTCTTGCTTCGGCAACGTTTTTAGGGCGCTCGTGTCCATAATAACTGCGCTTGGCTGATAAATACTCCCCATCAAATTTTTTCCTTCGGGCAAATTAACACCTGTTTTGCCGCCAATGCTGCTATCCACCTGCGCAAGTAAAGTTGTTGGAATATGAACGTAGCGAATACAGCGATGATATATCGATGCAGAAAACCCCGCAATATCGCCAACAACGCCGCCGCCGAAAGAAATAATAACCGCGTCGCGATCACAGTTGCTGCGCGCCATGATTCGGCAAATACGCTCAACGGTGGCAATATTTTTCGCGCGCTCTCCATTCTTAATCTCAATAACGATTAAATTTTTCCCTAACTTCTTAACGAGCAACCCAAAAATACTCGCCAGGTGTTTCTTTGCTCTCATATCGGCAACAACAACAAAGCCGCTCGCGCCAAGCCGATTAAATGAAAAATGTCGAATTGCGTTCGCTCCAATAACAATAGTACATTTTTTGTCTCCGATTTTTGCGAAAATTTGTTTCATAATCCTTACTCTATCATGCTTGTGTATTTATTTTAAGCGTGCTATAAAGACAAAAGAATAAGGAGTTTTATAAAAGGAGGCCAACAATCGAATGGCTTACAGGAGCCGGCCGTTTTTATATTTTTACATATCTTGTTCCGGGCCCCCGGCCTATCCGCTTTACTTTTCCAAGTTCAAGAAGCCTGTCCAGTGCTTGCCGAACAGTCGGCATTCCTACGCCCGTTGCCTTTACGATTTCGCCCGGGCTTGCCTCGCCGACGCTTGAGATGTGCTTCCATACTTCATATTGTTTCGGCGAAAGCGTGTCCTCGACTTTTTCTTCTTCAAGATACGTCAGAGCTTTATTGGCTTGCTCCTGAATTACGGAGAGGAAAAAGTTAAGCCACGGTGCGATAGTATCTTTTTCAGTATTGAATGTCTCCTGCGACTTGCGGAGTGCCACGTAGTATTCATCTTTTCTTTTCTCAACGAGCTGTTCGTGCGAGACATATTGCACGAATGAATAGCCGGCGCGGAGTAAAAGTAAATTTGTGAGGACGCGCGAAAGACGCCCGTTGCCGTCTTCAAACGGGTGGATCTTCAAAAATTCAACGATGAAGTTTGCGATAACAAGCAGCGGATGGAAGCGATTTTCTTGCAACGCCTCGACAGTCCAGTCCACCAGTTCCTGCGTTTCTTTCGGCGTAAGATACGCTCTCGTGGGTTCAAACATGATACGAGCCACATTGCCTTGCGCATCGAGCACGCCGACTGTATTTTCTTTTTTCTTGTAGTCGCCTCGCTGGAGCTCGTCTTTTGTTGAATACTTGAGCAATTCTTTGTGGAGCGACTTAATGATGCTCTCGCGGAGCGGCAGTTTTTCGTAGCTGTCGAATACGTTTTGCAAGGTCTCAAGATAGCCCTGCACTTCTTGCGAATCTCGATCGGCGAACTTTGAGACCGAAAGTCCCTGCATGATCTTTTGCACTTCTTCGTCGTTCAGCTTTGCACCTTCTATGCGGGTTGAAGAACCAGCTGAAGTGATCAGTACAGACCTTTTGAGGTTGGTGATCGCCTGCGGCGTCATCCGGAGGCCTGCCTTAAACTGGCCTTTTATCTCGTCAATAGCGGCCAAAAGCGCCACAATGTGCGGATCGGGCGTTTTAATGCGGGGGTCAAATTTTGTTGTATTTACGGCCATAATTACTGTTATTGGGTATATATCAGATGATAGCAGATAGTAGCAGATAAAGCAACTATGGCTATTTCGCCTTTTGGTCGTGCTCCAAATGGTCCCACAGGATATCCAAAGATCAAGGCCCAACGGTAATGTGCAAGCACATTACCTTCAGCTATTGACAAGTTCATATCTATTATGCTATACTTTGAGGGTGCAGAGGCGGTTAGAATCCGTCCTCATGGCCCGCTGGGAATGGTGGACACTTCGCGATCCATCACCAACCCAGCAGTTTTTCTTTTCTTATCCCTACGCCACATGGCACTTCTTGAATTTATTTCCTATACCACGCTATTTCGATCAGATTGTCTTCGGGATCATAGAACTGGAAGCAACGATACGAATATTCAGTAGATGCTAAATCCTCCGGCTCACTAGCTATTCTGCAGCCCCACCGCTTCACCTTCTCAAACACAGCATCAACATTTTCAGTCCAGAACACCGGTATAGAGTTATTCCCGACCGTTCTTCTTTCACTAACAATATTCGGATTGATAAGACCAAAATAACATTCATTTCCTATGTCGAAATCCGCCCAAGTTCCCTCCTCTCGGTGTGTTACTTTCATGCCAAGTAGATCTTCGTAAAACTCAACTGCTCTGTCCAAATTCTGCACAGAAACATATACATGGTCAAATTTAACGTTTAGCTTTTGTTGTTGCATGGTATTATCCCTACGCCCCATGGTGCTTCTTCTATTTCTTTCCTAACCTGCGGGAATGTCGCGACAACAAAAGTCGCGTTTTGGTTTTATGGCCATATTATTTT
>Ga0209541_10010541_pt1 | contig 14704 bp, 24 predicted proteins | sample RifCSPlowO2_01_FD_184027 | JGI IMG/M metagenome (GOLD analysis project Ga0209541, IMG submission 184027) | Groundwater microbial communities from Rifle, Colorado - Rifle CSP2_plank lowO2_0.1 (SPAdes) (version 2) | ecosystem: Environmental > Aquatic > Deep subsurface > Groundwater | place... | reverse complement strand
TTTTATTAATTCATTAAATTCAGGACCAAATAAATTCTCCTGAATTTAATGAATTAATAAAAAAAATTAAAGAATCTAAAAAATTAGGAAAACCAATAATATGGATGATTGGTGGTCACTCTATAAAAGTTGGACTTTCAAGATATATTATTGATTTAATAAAAAAAGGATTCATTACTCATCTTGCATCTAATGGTTCTGCATCTATTCATGACTTTGAGTTAGCTTTAATTGGTGCAACTAGTGAAGATGTACTAAATCAGATTAAAGATGGTTCTTTTGGTATGGCTGAAGAAACAGGCGGCTGGATGAATCAAGCAATAAATCGTAATGCAGAAAAAGGCTATGGCTCTGCAATTGGCACTATGATAGAAGAAAAAAACCTTCCTTATAAAAAATTGAGTTTAGCATATAATTGCTTAAAACTTAAAATTCCTTATACAGTTCATGTTGCTATAGGTACTGACATAATACATCAGCACCCATCTTGTGATGGTGCAAGAATTGGTTTAGCTACATTTAATGATTTCATGAAATTTACAGACACAGTATGCAACCTAGATAAGGGTGTTGTTCTTAATATTGGTAGTGCAGTTATAATGCCAGAAGTTTTTCTTAAGGCTTTGTCAATATCAAGAAACCTAGGTTATAAAACACACAATATCACAACTGCAAATTTTGATATGCTTGCACATTATCGTCCAAAAGTTAATATTGTAGAAAGACCAACAGCACATGGCGGCATTGGTTTTGATTTTAGAGAAAAACACGAACATTCAATACCATCACTTTATTCTGCTTTAGTATACTCTTAAATTTACATAAGTATTTATGCAAATAAATGGATTTTTAAATATGAAACTAACAATTAAAGTAATACCAAACTCAAAGAAAGACAATATAATAAAAGAAGATAATATACTAAAAATTCATGTAACTGCTCAGGCAGTTGACAATAAAGCAAACAAGTCATTAATTGCTCTTTTATCAGAATTTTTAAAAGTAAAAAAGAGTAAAATTAAAATTATTAAAGGCCAAAAATCAAGGCTAAAAATTATTGAAATTTCAGATGAACTTAGAACTTAAACAAGCATTTATAGAAAAATATTCAAAATTAACTGATTTCAAAGAATTTGAAATTTATTTAAATAAATTTCTAAGAAAAGCAATAAGAGTAAATACAATAAAATCAACACTAAATAAAATAAAATCAACGCTTTCATATCTAAATCTGGAACAAATACCATGGTGCAAAGATGGTTTTTGGATAAATTCAGAAAAAAGAGATTTAGGAAATTTAATAGAACATAAATTAGGCTATATATTTGTTCAGGAATCTGCCTCAATGATACCCCCTATATTATTAGACCCAAAACAAAAAGACATTGTTTTAGATATGTGTTCCTCTCCTGGTGCAAAAACATCTCATTTAGCCCAATTAATGAAAAACAAGGGGATTATAGTTGCAAATGAAAAAAACTATGGGAGAATGTCTGCCTTGACTTCTAACTTAAATAGGTGTGGTGTTCTAAATACAGTTGTTACATTAATGGACGCAAGAAATATAAGACACAAATTTGATAAAATATTGCTAGATGCGCCATGTACTTCTTCTGGTACAATTCGTGGTTTAACTCAAAATTCATTTTATTTATCTAAATCATGGAATATAAATAAAATAAAAAGTACATCAAATTTGCAAAAAAAATTAATTTTAAATGCATATAATATATTAAACAAAAAAGGAACTTTAGTTTATTCAGTTTGTTCTTTAGAACCAGAAGAATGTGAAGAAGTAATACAATTTTTATTGGAAAACACAGATGCAAAAATAGAAAAACCAGAACTAAAAATAAGCTCTTTTGTAAATTTAGATTTTAACAATAAAACTTTCTCAGAAGAAATAAAAAATTGTATAAAGCTTTGGCCTCAATTCCATGATACAGAAGGCTTTTTTATAGCAAAAATTAAAAAGCCTTAAATTAAATAAAAAAATAATGATAATTGTTGATGTTGAAACAACAGGTCTTGACCCAATAAAAAACTCAATAGTCAGCATTGGAGCAATTGACTTTTCTAAACCTGAAAACCAGTTTTATCAAGAATGCAGAATTTTTGAAGGTGCAGAAATATCAGTTGTTGCATTAAAAATAAATGGGTTTTCATTGGAACAGATTAAAGACATTAATAAAAAACAGCTAAAAGATACAATAAAAGAATTTATAGATTGGCTTAATAAAAGTAATGATAAAACAATTGCAGGCCACAATCCATTTTTTGATAGGGACTTTTTAACATTTTCTGCATTAAGATTTGATATTAAATTAAGTCTGCCTAGAAGGCTTATTGATCTGCATTCTTTGTGTTATTCACATTATTTGAAAAGAGGTCTAATTCCTCCTCTTAAAGATAAATTTACAGATTTAAATTTAGATAAAGTCCTTAATTATGTTGGCTTGCAAAATGAACCAAAACCACATAATGCACTTACAGGAGCTAAAATGGAAGCAGAAGCATTTTCAAGATTAATTCATGGAAAAATATTATTAAAAGAATTTGAAAAATTCCCTATACCAGATTACTTAGTAAAATAACCCAATTTAGTTTCAATTTTAGAGCACTCGCAAGAACCTATACCACAGTTGCTTTGCAATAGAATTCTTGATTTCATCAAAGGAATTCATTTTCAACACCACAGTAAATAGAAATATTTAATATTTATACATAATATAATTAAATACACATAACACTGAGGTATACAAAATGACGACACTAACATTAGCTGTTCCAGAGGAAATAAAAAAGAAAATGGACTCGTTTCCTGAAATGAATTGGTCTGAGGTAGCAAGACAGGCATTCATTCAAAAAATAGAAGATATGGAGTTTCTGAGAAAATTCAAAGAAAAGAGCAAGCTTACTGAATCTGATGCCTTAAGACTAGGCAAAGAAGTAATTAAAGAAGTAAGCAACAAGCTAAGAAAAATGACGAAGTAATATGGATCTCGTAGTTGATGCCAATATGGAGTGCACCCCTAAAATGAGACAAACAGATAAGCAAGTTTGATACTCAAAATTAGGATATGCACATGGTATCAAAAAGACAATATACCTGTGAATTTAAGTTAGCAATAATTAATGAATTAGAATCTAAACCAGCTTCTCAATTATGCAGAGAACATAATATTAATGAGTCTTTGCTGTCTAAATGGAAAAAGACATTATGTATATTATGACTGGAAAAACAGCTACATTGTAACACAATTCTACGAAGAAGCTTCTAAACATTTACCCAGAAAAAATATTTACATAATTCAAGACTGCTGGAGCGCACATACCAGTGAACACATAAAAGTATTCTTGGATTTACACCCGAAAATAAAAATACTGCCCCTGCCTACAAGAGCATCTTGGTTGAATCCAGTTGAAAGAGATTTTAGCACCATACAAAGATTCTGTCTAAATAACAGTGATTTTGAAAATACTAAAGAATTAATGTGTGCTGTAGGAACGTTTATTGAAAAAGAACCATGTTTAAATTGAAAGTGTAGTTGAGGAAGCAGAAAAGCTTACTCCTGACTCTGATGATATGGCTTATTTTGCGCTCGCTTTGAAATTGAACTGTGCAATTTGGAGCAATGACAAAAAATTAAAAGAACAAAATAAAATTATAATCTACCATACACACGAATTAAGCAAGATAATCTAGCTTCCATAAAATTATTATTTTAAAATATATAAAAAAATCAATCATAATTAATTCCATTACTGCCATAAACAACCTTAATTTGAAATCTTGGAGATCGTTTTAATAAATTTCTTTTCATATAAAGAAACACAGCCCCATTTTTCAATAATTCAGAATCAAAGTCATTGGCATGAAAATATAAGCACCCAATATATTTTCTTCCGTTTTCTTCCAAATCATAAACTTTTAGTCTGTTTGCACAAACCCTTGCTTCCAATCTTTTCTCAAAATACATTTAAACCACCTCAAAAAACATTAAAAGCAAACACCTTAATTTTAATATCTGTTAAAATTTCGAAAGAATTATTGTTTTAATTTCAATAATTCGAAAACTTTATATTGAATAACTAAGATAATTTTAATAATGGACATTTTATCCAAGATTAAGCCTTCTTTAAGAGAAAAATTTTTCATTGAAAAAATAACAAATGAGTTTCTTGATAAATTAAAAAGAATAAAAACAATAAATCCAATAGTTGGAGGGTCTATATCAAAAGATACTTGGCTAAAAGGAACAAATGAAGTCGATATTTTTGCTAAATTTAATTATAATAAATTCAGAAATAAATCTGACAAAATCTCCGGTATTTTGTATAAAGAACTAAAAAAATTATTCAAAATAAAATTAGTTCATGGTTCAAGAGATTATTTTCATATATACTATAAAGATATATTATTTGAAATTGTGCCAATTTTAGATATAAAAAAGCCAGAACAAGCAAAAAATGTTACTGATTTATCTCCATTGCATATTAATATTGTAAAGAAATTTCCTAAATTAAAAGATGAAATAAGATTGTTAAAAGCATTTTGTAAATCTAATCTATTGTATGGTGCAGAATCTTATATTTCTGGATTCTCAGGTTATGCATTAGAAGTCTTAGTAATTTATTATAAATCTTTTAAAAATACATTAAAAAATTCTGTAAAATGGGAACCTAAAATAGTAGTTGATTTTAATAAAAAACTAAAAAATCCATTGCTTGAATTAAATCCATCAAAAACAGTTTCACCTTTAATCATAATTGATCCTGTTGATAATACTAGAAATATTACATCATCTTTGTCTATGGAAAATTTTAATAAATTCATAAAATTAGCAAAATTATATTTGAAAAACCCATCTGAAAAATTCTTTGGAAAAAAAACAAAAATACCGAAAAATTCTTTGGTTTTGGAAATTGTTCCATTGAATGGCAAAAAAGATGTTGTAGGCAGTAAAATTGTAAAACTAATAAATTTCATTAAAAACGAATCAAATAAATTTGGATTTAAAATAAGTCAAAACAGCTGGTCATGGGATAAAGAAGTCCTTGTTTGGTATAAGGTTAAAAATAAAAAAATATCTAACTATTTTATACATAAAGGCCCTCCAGAAGATAATATTGAAAATGTAAAAAAATTCAAGCAAAAATATAAAAATGTTTTTGTAAAAAACAAAATATACTATACAAAAATAAAAAGAGATGTAACTAATATTAATGATTTTATAAAAAATTTAATAAAAGATAAATATATTAAGGAAAGAGCAAAAGAAATTAAAATTCAGAGATTTTTATAATGAAATTTATTTTGCCATTTTTTTCTGTCATCTTCAAAAGCCATAGAAACTCCTTCTTTACCATCTTGTGTTTTAGTAGCATAATTTCTTGCATCAATAAGTTCTGCAACAGCATCATAAACTTTTACATCATTAATTCTCTGGAGTGTTCCTAAATCTTCTTCACTTCTTAATCTTAAATAAACCAATACTTGTTCACCAGCTATTTGTAATTGGGTTTCTTCAGGATTTTGGTTTTTTTCTTTCATTCCATCTTTAAGTATATCAAATAATATACTTTTTAACTTTTTATCTGCTATTTTTTTCTCAAATAGTTCTTCTAAATAATCATAATATTGTTCAGTCATAAGAAATTTTAAAAAAATCTGATTTATAAACTTTCCGTATTACCACTAATAAGTTATTTAATTCTTCCTTTTTGCCAGTCATTAATTACCATTCTTGCAGCACTTTCAATATCTAATAATCCTCCTTTTTTTAGTTTATGTTTGGATTCTGCTATTTTTTCTAGAATTTCAAATGAAGTACAATTTGTATCTATTTTATACCTTTCCTCAATTGCTCTTTTATTCTTTTGTTTTAATAAATTTAATATCTCGCAAGCAACATCTTCAGGGTCTTTTACATTAGTTAAAGAAGATTTTATTGCTAACCTTGATTCATTTTTCTCAATAAAAGGAATAACTCCAGGAGTATCTATTAATCTTATATTTTTACTTAGGTTTATCCATTGTATTCCTTTTGTAAAACCAGCAATAGAACTTGTTCTTGCTGCTTTTCTTCCCTTAAGATAATTTATTACAGAAGACTTTCCTGTATTTGGGTATCCAACAACACCAATAGTCATTGGTCTTTTTTTAACAGACCTTGTAATCTCCTTTATCAACCTTAATTTTCCATGTCTTTCTCTGCAAGAAACAGGTATTGTAATTGTAATTTTATCTAATTCTCTTACAGCCTTAAACAAATCATTTTTTGATACTAAATCAGATTTATTTAAAACAAAAATAAATCTCTTTCCATATCCTCTTAATTTTCCTTCTATAATTGTATTTCTTGTCTCATTATACAGTCTTGCATCAATAACATTTAATATAATATCAGATTTCCTTAAAATCTCGTCAACAATTTTCCAGTACTTTGACTTCACTTCTTTCCAGTCTTTTAGTTTCTGCATGAATTATTTACTAAATAATTAGTATATATACTTTTCAATATTTTATCAAAAAGAAGCATGGTTTTGAGTTTTCATTAGTTCTTGAATATAAGTAGTTGCTATAATTCTCTCCCCAATCTCAAAAGCAACATAATATTTTTCTGGAACAGGCAATCTTTGAATGTCTTCTGAAAATCCAAGCCTTGTAATTGGTTTAACTAAAAGATACCTTCTAATTTCTCCTTCTTCAATTTTCTCTTCTTTTCCAACTACTTTTAACAAAAAAGAATTATCTTCTTGTTCTCTTCTAATCTTTCTGTCTAAGCTCATTTTTATAAAATATATCTTATTAACAAGACATTTAAGCTTTTCTAAAACTTAAGATTTAAATATTAATTAAATACTTTTTATTTATGGACTTTAAAGAAGAAATAATTAAATCATTAAAAAAAGAAATAAAACAAGAAATTACATTAGAAATTCCGCCAGATAATAACCTGGGGGATTTTGCTTTTCCATGTTTTTCTTTAGCTAAAATCTACAAAAAAAACCCCAATGAAATATCTTTAGAATTAAGCAAAAAAATTAAAAGCAAATATTTTAGTGTTGTTGCAAATGGATCATATTTAAATTTTTTTTTAAATAAAGAAATATTTTCAGAATTAACATTAAAAGATATTTTAAAAGAAAAAAAAATAAATTATGGAAAAAATAAAACAATTGCAATAGACATGTCTTCTCCAAATATTGCAAAGCCCTTTGGTATTGGGCATTTAAGGTCTACAATAATAGGCAATTCATTAGCTAATATTTTTTCTGAATTAGGTTATAAAATTATAAAAATAAATTATTTAGGTGACTGGGGTACTCAGTTTGGGAAGATTATTGCAGGTTATAAAAAGTTTGGCAATGAAAAAGAATTAAAAAAAGACCCAATAAATCATTTGTTAGATATTTATGTAAAAGCAAATAAAGAAGAATATGAAGATGAAGCAAGGCTTTGGTTCAAGAGATTAGAACAAGGAGATAAAGAAGCATTAAAATTATGGAAAAAATTTAGGGATTTAAGTTTAATAGAGTTTAATAAAATTTACAAAACCCTAAACATAAAATTTGATTTTATTTCTGGCGAATCTCTTTACAATAAAAAAACTAAAGAAGTTGTAAATGTGTTAAACAAAAAAAATTTAATTAAAGAGAGCGACGGTGCCTTAATTATTAATCTAGAAAAATATGATTTAGGTGTTTGTTTAATTCAAAAAAAAGATGACACAACATTATATTCTACAAGAGATATGGCTGCAGCAATTGACAGATATAAAAAATATAAATTTTCTAAAATGATTTATGAAGTTGGTTCTGAACAGAAATTACATTTTAAGCAGGTTTTCAAGGTTCTTGAATTAATAGGTTATGATTGGGCTAAAAACTGTGTTCATGTAGATCACGGTTTATATTTAGGAAAAGATGGAAAGAAATTTGCAACAAGAAAAGGAAAAACAGTTTTTATGAAAGACGTAATTAATGAAACAATAGAATTAGCTAAACAAATCATAGAAAAAAAGAATCCAAAATTAAAAAATAAAGAAGAAATTGCAAGAAAAATTGCAGTATCAGCAATATTCTATGGTGACTTAAAAAATAACAGAATTAATGATATCATATTTGACATAGAAAAATTCCTGGATTTTGAAGGTGATACAGGCCCATATTTGTTATATTCTTATGTAAGGGCAAATTCAATTTTAAAAAAAGCAAATAAAGCAAATAAATTCAAAATAAAAAATATTTCTGAAAAAGAGTTCTTGTTAATAAAAAAATTATCTCAGTTTAATGATGTATTAATAAATTCATCAGAACACATGAGTCCATCCATATTAGCAAATTATATATTTGATTTGGCTCAATTATTTAATGAATTTTATCATTCTTCTCAAGTAATTGGCTCAGAAAAAGAAGATTTTCTTATTAATCTAGTCTTAGCTTTTAAGAACACAATTGGCAAATGCTTGAATTTATTAGGTATTGAAACTATAGAAAAAATGTAAAATATATTTATTTGTTTTCTAATTCTATTTCTATGCCGCCAAATAATCTTGCAACAAGATTATAAACTAATCCTGCGAAAATACCAAAAATAAAACCAAAAACTGCATAAAAAACTGGAAATAAAATTACAGCCATAGTTCCTGTTGTTGAATTTAATCCTAAACTTGCTATTTCTTCTTTTGAAAATAAAATTAATAATAAATAAATTATTCCAATAAAAAGTCCAAAAATGCCAGTTACTAAAGCCTGAACTTTTCCGAAAGACAAGACTCCTACTCTTTTTATTCTATTCATTTCTAATAATATTTATTTATATTTTTTATATAAACCTATCTAAACTACTCAAATGTAAAAACATTTATAAACAACTATTTTTGATTTCACTTATGGTAAATAGTGAATTTAGTATAGAAGATGAATATAAAAACCCATTTATACCAAATAAAAATAGACTGATAAAGATAGATAATGTTTTAAGTTTTCTAGGGATATCAGATGATTTAAAACCAAGATTAAAATTATTATTAAACAGACTTGGCATAAATACTGGAGAAGAAGTTTTTATGACTAGAAGAAGCCTGGACAATTTAGTTAGTCATGAACAAGTAAAATTATTAATTTCAGAAGGAATTTTAGTGCCTGATGAACTTTGGTCAAGAATAGGGATTGAAACTGAAAGAACACCATATACTTTAGATATAAACACAATTTATGATTTAGAAAAAGCAGCCGAACTAGAAGAAGAATCAGGATATATTTTATAATCATGAAACAAGTTAATCATATAAACATAAAAAAAGGAATTACAGCAAATGAATTAGTTAGAGAAATGGAAAATTCTGGTGTAATGGGTGCTGGAGCAATAGCAAAAGCAGCAAATATTTTTGAAAAAATGATTAATAATAAAGAATGTAAAATATTTCTAGGCATGGCTGGAGCAATGGTTCCTGGTGGAATGAAAAATATACTTATTGATATTATAAACAATAAACTAATTAATGTCTTTGTTACAACAGGTGCTAATTTAACACATGATTTAATAGAAGGTCTTGGTCATAAGCATTATCAAGGCAGACATAATGTTGATGATTATAAATTAAACAAAAAAGGAATATACAGGATGTTTGACAGTTTTATGATGAATAATGTTTATGAAGATTTAGAAGACTTTTTTGAAAAACATTTTGAAGAACTAAAAAAATGTAAAAGTATTGTAGAATTTTTAAGAATATTAGGTAAACTAAGCCCAGAAGGAACTATTTTAAATTCTTGTTATAAAAATAATATCCCTATATTTTGTCCAAGTTTAGCAGATTCTGGTATAGGCTTAATGATTTGGGGAAGAATTGCTCAAGGCAAAGAAACAAATGTAAATGCCTTTGAAGATTTAAAAGATATTATTGATATAGCATGGACATCTAAAAAAAATGGTGTAATTTATTTAGGTGGTGGTGTTCCTAAAAATTATATACAGCAGGCTTTGCAAGTTTCCCCTAATAAAGCAAGTTATGGTATACAAATAACAATGGACAGGCCAGAACCAGGGGGAAGTTCAGGGGCATCATTAAAAGAAGGTATTTCATGGGGTAAGATGGATAAAGATGCTGACTTTGTAGATGTTATTTGTGATGTTACTATTGCATTACCAATTATTTACTCAGCAGTAAAAGACAGATTTTAAATAATATTTATGTATTTCTTAAATAAGACTTTAATGGCAAAAGAAAAAAAAGAAACTAAAAAAAAGAAATATTATAAGAAAAAAGAATACTACGAAAAAGAAGAGGAAGAAGAATAATTATTTCATAAAATTAGGCATATTATTTTTAATCTTAAATTCTTCTTTGTTCTTAATAGGTATTACTATCCTTGATACTAGCCCATTTAAAGTATAAGGCAGCCTTACTAACCTTATTCTTCCTTCTGTAACCCATGTATCTATTCCATATTTTCTAAATTTTTTTGCTAATTTTTTTCTTTCCTTTAAATTTAATTTATATGCTTTTTTGTCAAATACATGGACATGGCATCCCCTTCCAGAATAAACAATATCAACTTTTTTAAATTTTAATCTTTTCTTAATTTCAAAGGCATTTTCTACTGCCCTTTCTATGCATTTATTGCAAATTCTCTTGCAATTACATTTTATATTATTTGCATCAACATCAAAAACAAGTTCTTGTCCAAGAAAATTCTTGCATTTAAAATAATCCCTTGTATTTAAGCAAAAAGAACAAAATTTCTTTCCTTTATGCAAATTTCTGTCATAATAAACATCCTCAGGCAAATAATCTAGCAATTTTTTTTTAAGATTTTTTGTTTTAAAATAAATTAACTTATTATATTTATCTGGATATTTTATTATTTTAGTTTCTGTCCCTAAGTCAACAGCAAAGTATTTTGGTTTTGTTTTAAAAAAAGAAAAAGATTTATTTTGGCTGAATTCTTTTGAATAAAACATCTCTCTTTCTTTTAATGTAGAATGCCTAAAATTCATTATAATTATTAATAATAACTTCTTTTTAATATTTTTGTAAAATGAAACCAAGAAAAAAATAAAAACACCTCTTTTTTGCATCCTCCTTTTACAGAGAATGCAAACTCTAGAATTAAATTAATTTTTAATTCTATATAAATATTTATTATCTTGATAATATATTTTCAATGAATAACAAAGTTTAAATATATTAATAATTTTTTAAAAAACATGGAAATAAAAAAGAAGGTTTGGCCACAATACTTTCAATTATTACTTGATGGAAAAAAAATTTTGATATAAGGTTAGCTGATTTTAATTTAAAAGAAGGAGACATAATAGTCTATGAAGAATATGACCCAAATACAAAAAAATATTCTGGAAGGTCATTAAAAAAACAAGTAAAATCTTTAAGAAAATTTAATGTAACAGATTTTAATTCTATTGAAGAAATAGAAAAATATGGCCATTATGCAATTGAGTTCAAATAAGTTCAAAAATAAAATTCATCCTCAAAAGATATGAATGGATATATTGAAAAACACAAATAATCATCTGGCAAACGCCTGATAACAACGCCATCATTAACCATTTTTATTTTAATATCAGCAGTTAAATCTTCTGGTTTTGAATTAATTTGTAAATATCCAAAACCAACAGCCATTTGAAAAGCAAAAAACTCTATAACCTTTTTTTTAACATCAACAACCAAATCATCAAGTGTAGCAGTAGGGCACAAGAAACCATAATTTATAGCAACACCTAGTATTTTTAAGTCTTTTAATTTTGTAAAATATTTTTCTATCATTGTTAAATTTCATAAAATTCCTATAATTAAATTCTTTGAATTCTCAATAAAATTAATATTTATAAATTCATTAAAAATGTCAGTCATAGTTAAATTTAAATACTAATAATTTAAAAAAGACCACATGGCAGAACAGCAGTTTTTAGTACCATTAGATACATATCTTAAAGTAGGTCTTCATATAGGTACAAAATTCAGGACAAAATATATGGAACAATTCATATATAGAATAAGACCAGATGGTTTAGCAGTTTTAAATGTACAGAAAATAGATGAAAGAATGAATATTGCCATAAAATTATTATGTAAATACAATAAAGAAGATATACTTATTGTTGGCAGAAGAGAAAATGGCTGGGAAGCTATAAAATTATTCTCAAAATTAACAGGTATAAGAAGTTTTCCAGGTCGTTACCCACCAGGAATTTTAACAAACCCAAATTTAGAAGAGTTCATAGAAGCTAAAATAATATTAGTAACAGACCCATGGCCAGACAGAAATGCAGTCTTTGATGCCATAAAAATAGGTATCCCAGTTATTGCCTTATGTGATACAAATAATGAATCTAATTTTGTTGATGTAGTTGTTCCTTGTAATAATAAAGGTAAAAAAAGCCTTGGTTTATTTTTTTGGATATTTGCTAAAGAATTCTTAAAAACTAAAGGCATTATAAAAAATGAGGATGAAATGTCTATAAAATTAGATAAATTCTTAGAAGAATAACCTAATTATTATAAAATAAGAATCTTTATATACCACTTAACTATAATAACTGTAAATTATTAATTAAAGGTAGTAATATGGGGGAATTATTAGATTTATTATTATTAATGCAAAAGTATCTTGTTGTTATCTTGGTTTTTATAACTGCAATTCTATGGTATAATATAAAATCAAAAAACAAAATATCATTTTATACAAACACAACAATAATTAACCTTATTTTTGCAACATCATTTCCATTTATTATTGATATAATTCATTTTATACCAAAAAATATAACATTTTTAATAAAAAGTATCCTAATATTTATCACAAGTATAGCTCTTTTTTTTTCTAGTCTAATAAACTATAAAACAAAAAGAAAAGAAAGACATAAACTATTAAGAGAATTAGTAGATAAAAAGAAAGACACCCCTTTAAAGCTTGAATTTGTAAGAGAGATAATAGAACCAGAATTGTCATTAATGAAAAAAGAGAAAAAAAGACTTGAAAAAGAAAAAGCAATTATAAAAGAAGGAAAAGAAACCCTAAAAAAATATAACAAAAAATTAGAGAAAATAAGAGAAAATCTTTCTCTAGAAAAAATAGAACTAAAAAATCAGGAAAAAGATCTAAAAAAGCAGAAATCACATCTAAACAAAGAAGAAGATAACATAGATGAATTAAAAGACCTTATTGAAATAAATAAGAAAAAAATAGAGAAATTAAAAAACAAAGCAGAAAAAGAATATATAGAAGCAAAAGAAAAGAAAAAGAATCTGTTTTTGTATGAAGATGAATTGAACAAAGAAAAAAATATTTTAGAACTTGAAAAAGCAAAGATAACAAAAGAAAAATATGAGCAAAATAAGTATAAAGAAAAGATAGATAAAGAAAATGAAAATATATTGTTAAAAGAGCGCGAGATATATGAAACAAAGAAAAAGCAAAAACAAGCTGAAAACGAACTTCTGTCATTAAAAAGAAAAATAAAAACTCTTCAAACTATTATTAAAAAACACAACATCCAGGAGGAAATATGATTCAAGATATATTGTATTTTACTTTGTATTTTTTTAGTCTTCTTTTTATAACATTAAGTATGGTTACATTGGCAAAATACAGGAGATTTCAAGATAAAAAAATATTAAACAGCACAAATACTTATATATTTGGTCTTTTATTCCTTGCAATTTATATATTTATTGCAACTTTAAATACAGGGAAATTCATTGTAAAGGAATTATTAATTAATTATTACAGTTCTTATATAGGATATCTGAATTATTTATTAATTATATCAGAATTGTTTATTATAATATTTATGTCTGTTTGTTATTTGATAACTGCTTTATTATTAAAAGAAATAAACAATTAGTTGGTAGCTTAACTAATTTTGCTGATTCTAATTACTCTTCAACTCTATGAGTATATGCTTCTTGTCAGGCACAGAAAGAAAGATATATTCGCCTTTTTTAATATTCAAACTTCTGACAATATTATTATTAAAATAAATTCCTAATCTGTCCTGCGAGAGTTTGACTATCTTCTGTCTTATCTTAAGTGGGGTTTCTCTTAATTCTTCAATCACTTTTTTAGAAGATTCTTGCTCAAATTCAAAATAATCACATTTAGGGCATTGATAACTTGCAGCCTTATTACTGGCTCCACGAATACTAACTTCCACTTTCTCCAACAGTAAATCACAATTTGGGCATTTCATATTTTCAACCTCACTATTTTTTAGCATTTATTATATATAAAATATTATCCTTAATTTCAAACAAAATATAATATCCATCTTTCTCTATTTCAAATTTATTATCATTTTTTCTGGGGTTTTTTGTAGTCAATATTATCTCAACAACCTTATCCCAAGATACATTTCTTTCATGTTCTTCTAAATAATGATCAGTTGGCTCTATACCTATAAAATAAACCATTTAATCACCAGACTACAAATATGTAGTATAAATAACTACATAAACCTTTTGATTTCTACAGTATCTCCGATTGTGAATTTTTATCATAGCTAAATAAACTCATTAATCAAGTTTAGGAATTACTTTCGGAGGTACTGTTCTAAACAAAAAAATAACTAAGTCAAACTATTATAAATTATAACAACTTTAGGTTTCATATTCTTAAGTGCGTTGAGGGGTCATTGAATTATCATTTTCACTTAATAGCAACTATATCAACAACA
>Ga0209541_10010540_pt1 | contig 14704 bp, 17 predicted proteins | sample RifCSPlowO2_01_FD_184027 | JGI IMG/M metagenome (GOLD analysis project Ga0209541, IMG submission 184027) | Groundwater microbial communities from Rifle, Colorado - Rifle CSP2_plank lowO2_0.1 (SPAdes) (version 2) | ecosystem: Environmental > Aquatic > Deep subsurface > Groundwater | place... | reverse complement strand
TTTTTTAACAACCTTTACTTCTTTTTTCTTATTCAATTTAGGTCTCTCCCCTTCTACCACCTAATAAAAGTAGAAGGGGGTGAGGCCCCTAATAAATATTCTTAGAAACTAGATTTAGGACAGAGCCGTTTGCTTGAGCTGTAAAGTTAATGTCAGGCAAAGAAAAGAAAAAGGCTCTAAAAAATGAGCTAGAAATACAAAACTTTAATAAGAATGATGTTCATTCGTGCTAGTGAGAGGTGTTTATAAATTGCAGCCTATTGTTTGGTTTTCAGATTTGAATAAGGATAGCTTGCCTGTTGCTGGCGGTAAAGGTGCTAATCTGGGAATTATATATAATCTGAAGCTGCCTGTTCCTCCAGGATTTGTTGTTACATGTCAGGCATATGAATTTTTTGTAAAATCTGAGGGGATTCAAAACAGGATATTGAATATTCTTAAGAACTTGGATGTAGAAGATACTAAAGCCTTACAAAAAGCTTCTAATGACATTCAGGAAATTATTTTGGATGCTGACATGCCTAAAATAATTAAAGATGCTGTAGTGGATGCTTATGAAGACTTGAATGTTGATCGTGCAGTTAGCAAGGCAATTAGCAATAATGCGTTGAATAGCTTGATTAAGACAGGAAGAGAGCTGCCTTTTGTTGCTGTAAGAAGCTCAGCTTCGGCGGAAGATTTACCTGAGGCTTCTTTTGCAGGCCAACAAGCAACATATTTGAATGTTAAAGGAAAAGATGAAGTTGTTTTAGCTGTCCAGAAGTGCTGGTCTTCTCTATTTACTGCAAGGGCTATTTATTACAGAACTAAAAATAATTTTCCTCACGATAAAGTTTTCATTGCAGTAGTTGTGCAAAGAATGGTTAACTCTGAAAAGTCAGGAGTTATGTTTTCAGCAAATCCAGCAACCAATAATGAGAATGAAATCATGATAGAAGCAGCTTTTGGCTTGGGAGAAGTTGTTGTTGGCGGGGAGATTACTCCAGATACTTACATTGTTGACAAAAATACTTTGGATATAAAGTCAAAGAAAGTTGCGAGGCAGGAATACGGTTTGTTCAGGGACAAGTATAGCGGAAAAAATACTAAAACTAATTTGACATCTGATAAAGGAAGTCTGCAAAAGATCTCTGATGAGGAAATAACAAGTCTTGCAGAATACGGAAAAAAACTTGAAGAGCATTATCACAAGCCAATGGATAGTGAGTGGGCTATAGAGAATAATAAGATATACTTGGTTCAGACAAGGCCTGTAACAACTTTGTTGAAGAAAAAATCTGAAGCTGAAAAAGTTGAACAGACTCATGCAGAAAAATTATTGGAAGGTTTGGGTGCTGGTCCTGGTGTTGGAATTGGAAGGGTTAGAATCATTCTTGATATAAATGAATTAAATAAAGTTGAAACTGGAGATATTCTTGTTACTAAAATGACCAATCCTGATTTTGTCGTGTCAATGAAAAAAGCTAAAGCCATAGTTACAGATGAGGGTGGGATTACATCACATGCTGCAATAATAAGCAGAGAATTAGGAATTCCATGTGTAGTTGGAACAGAGAAAGCAACTAAGATTCTGCATGATGGAGATTTGATAACTGTTGATGGAACAAGTGGTATTGTTTACAATGGTGATGTTAATATTCAGGAGAACTCACCTCAAACTATAGTTGAACAGGTTTCTTCTAATATTTCTGTTGAAGAAAATTTGCCGCAGGCAAACGAGGTAATTACAGGAACTAAGGTATATATGAATTTGGGAGAGCCAGAAAAAATTGATGATTACAAGAATCTTCCTTTTGACGGCATTGGTTTGATGAGAATTGAATTCATAATTACAGATCAGGTAAGAAAGCATCCTTTGTATATGATTAAGAATAATCAACAACAAGAATATATTAATATTTTGTCTGATAGTATTGCAAAAGTTGCAAGAACAATAAATCCTAAGCCATTGATTGTTAGATTTTCAGATTTCAAAACTAATGAATACAAAAATTTGGAAGGCGGTTCTGAATTTGAGCCTCATGAAGAAAATCCAATGATAGGATGGAGAGGTGTATCAAGGTATATTTCAGAAGCTTTTATTGAAGCATTTAGACTAGAATTAAAAGCAATTAAAAAATGCAGAGATCAAGGACTAAAAAATGTTAGTGTCATGCTTCCGTTTGTGAGAAATACAGGTGAAGTTTTGAAATGCCTGAATATTATGGCTGAAGAAGGATTAGTAAAATCAAATGACTTTGGTGTTTACTTAATGGCTGAAGTTCCTTCAATTGCTTTGATACCTGAAGAATTTGCTGAACTTCCAATTACTGGAGCTTCTATTGGAAGTAATGATCTTACTCAAGGAATATTATGTGTGGATAGGGATTCTGCTAGACTAGGGAAAATGGGTTATTTTGATGAAAGAAATCCTGCGGTATTAAAAGGATTAAGCAATATTATAAGAGGATTTAAGAAACATGGAAAGACTATTAGTTTGTGCGGACAGGCTGGCAGTGAATATGAGGACTTTGTTGAATTTTTAGTTAAGGAAGGAATAACCAGTATCTCCGTTAACCCAGACGTTGTTTTTAAAACAAGAAAATTGGTTGCATCAACAGAACGTAATATTCTACTTGGTAAGCTGAGGGTTTCTTGAATAATATTCTAATATTTTATCCACTATAATCTGTCTTTCATAATTGAGTTTAAATCCTATATTTTCATTAAAACTCACTTAAATTCTTTTGTGATCTCTTTAATTTTTCCATGTATTTTGGCGGCTCTATTTTTACAAATTTAAATCCGTAGTCTGTTAACATCTTCTCTGCATTCGCAGTTATAGATGGCGTTGCCAGTATTCCTCTAACATTGTTTATTCCTTTTATTTCCTTTACTCTTTCTACGTATCTTCTTAGTTGCGATACTGCTGAGAAATCTGCCTTGAATCTTTTGCATTCTATTACTACTAAATTATTGTTTTCATCATTGCATAATAAGTCTATGAATCCATATTGTGTTTGTTCTTCCTGCTTCACTGATTTTAGTCCTTTTTCTATTATTGAGGGGTTTTCATAAATCATGTTTGACATGTCTTGTTCTGTTCCTGTTAATTGTAGTTTATGCCCGTCATCTATTTTTACTTTGTTGAAGAATAATACTTTATGTATAGTTATGTCCATGAACTCTCCTAGCGGAATGTTGTACGAAGATAATAATAGGCCTTCTGGCAATAGGCGTAGAGAATGGTCTGTTCCTTCTTTCATGTAATTTATTGGTGTATTTCCGAATGGCTGGTGTACTTGTATTGATGAGTCTTGTTTTATGATTATTACCCTCTGTCCTTTTGCTAGATATGTTTCTGCTCTTCCTGAATAGTTTACTTTGCACTCTGCTCCGAACACTATAAATTCCTTCCTGTTTAGTGCCTGCTTGAACTGGTCTATAAACGTGTTAAAAAGCATTTTACAGTCTTTATAGAAGAGGTTTATAGGCCTTAATAAAGTATTATTTACCACTTAAAAGTAATTATAAATAGAAAGCTTTAAATATAAAGATAACTGTCTAAATTAAGAGGTAAAAATGAGTTTACTAAAAAAATTGGCGCTCGCAGGAGCGATAGTTGGAATACCCTATGTTATAGGTTCAACTACTCTCGTTGAAAGAAAAATGTATGAAGACAGTATACTAGCTGTTCCAGCTTATACTACAAGAGCTTTTTATACAACTATGAACTCAGATGCAGGACCAATTCCAGATGCACCTCCTATTGATACAGGCAGGAAATTTATAGGCTTGGCAGCTTTATTGGGTGTTGGAATTTTAGGAGCAAGGTCTTTATCAAGAAAAAATCAAGGACAAGGAAATCAAAATGACAGACAATGAATTCAGACCATCAGAGGATTTGGAAAAATTAGTTAATAATGCGGAAACTAATGTAGAATTTTTATCACAAGGACAAAAAGATTCTTCTTTAAACAATACTAGATTGAGAAGTGTTTTATTTAGCAAATTCGGAGAAGATCCTCGTTATTGGGATATGCCTCCTGCAGGACTTCTTAGGCGTCTAGAAGAAAATAGGAATAATGCTTTCACAGCTTTGCAAGGAAGTATTGATGATGAAGCATATGCAAATGCTGTTAAATTTTATACTAAGGATCTTGAAGGTCAAGTAAAAGGATCAATGTATCTTGGGCTTATAAAAGAAGGTAGAAAAGTAGGGTTGAAATTCGAGGAGCCGAGCAAAGGTTTAGTAGATGTTTTGAAGAGATATCAGGCTATAGCAACTGCTGAGGAATTGCTTAAAGAAGGAAAGGACGAGCAGGCTGCACAAGTACTAAATGAATACTTAAGTGAAAGTCAAAAAGTTGATATATTGCTGGATTCATTGTCTGCAGCTCCAGCTTATATTGCTAACAGGAAGAAAGTTGTTTCTGATACAATAAAGATACAAAACGCAATTGCTGCTATAGAAATAGATGAGAAAAATCTGTACAAAGAAATAGACGATGCTATGGCAAATGTAGAATATAGCAAGGCATTGAACTTGATGTTTGCTTCAGGAGCTTACAATATGCAGCAGAATATTAATGAAAAAAGAAAACAGCAAGAGGAGCAAAGAGCTCAGGCACAAAGAGCAGCTTAGAAGAAATGAAAAGAACTAATTTAACTGCATTGTTGGGAAGTGCTTTACTAGCAGCATGTACTGCATCAAATAGAGAGGTAATGGCCCCAGAGAATTCAACATTTGTTAGTAATATGCAAGCGAAGCATGGTTGTGTTGGAGTTGGAACAAGTCAATATCAAAGCGTTGTTGCAAGAGAAGAAGATTCTAATTTAAATGCCAAACTTGATTATGCTGCTAGGTGCTTGAGAAAAAAATCTAGCAATACTACAATTTTCGGTTTACAAGTTTGGTATCATCCAGGAGAAAGAGTTGCTGTTGCATATTGTCCGAAAGAAATTAAATGTGATTTTGTTAAAGAATAATATTAAACCTGCTTCATCTCAGTTCTTATTATTTTTTCATTCTTAATAAATTCTCTAGTTAATTTAGTTAATGTTTGTACAAATTGTTCTGATTTTCTTTGCAGCTCTTCAATCTCTTTTCCAGAAACTCTTGTAACATCTCCATATAGCACTTCTTTTGCTTTTTTTCTCACATCTTCATACCATTCTATATAATCTCTGTTAAGGTATCTTCTTTTTACCAGATGCTCTTCCATTAATTCTCCAAGATGTTCTGGTGAAGGTGGAACTACATGCAGTGCCATCAATGCTGAATGTGCAGAATCAACCATTGCCCAATAAAATCCTTCCACGCTATTTAGAATGTGAGCGTTAGCTCTTCCCAGGTGACTTCCTGACCTTTCCATTGTTGTGAATATTGCTTCTGGTGTTGGTCTTATTTTTCCTTTTGCTAGCAATACTTTCAAGGGATCAAAAAATCCTCCTACATCAATTAATGGCTCTCCATATCTTAGTATATTTATAACTAGTGGCTCTCCTGCTCTTAGTTCTTCCCAGAATGCTGTTAAAGTTACAGTATTAATATGAAGTTCTTTTGGATATGTTTGGCTTGCCAGCAACTTAGCTAGCTCTTCTCTGTACCAAGCTATTAATTCTTCATCCCAGTTTACTGTACAGTCATCTATAATTATTATTATGTCTATATCGCTTTTAGAAGTTGAAGAATTCTTCATTGCAGAGCCGAACATTGCTATCGCTTTTATCACATCTCTGAATTTTTTGTAACACTTTTCTGCAAAGTCATATGATATCTGCGCATCTGTTTCCAGCTGCTTTTTTTCCTCTTTTTGTCTTTTCATCTGTACATTACTAAATATATTTTGTATTTAACCTTTTCCATTACTTCAATTTTAACTCTTTAATAACTTGAGGGATTTTTCTTATATGGTTGTAAGATTTGAAGAAGAATCCGATAGTAATACACAAGATAATTGATGATAGAATAACTATTAAAAATATATGAAGTAGATTATCTAGTTTGATTTGTCTTGACATGAAAGCTATGACTACTCCTATAAAATATGTGAATGAGATTAAAATTGATGTTGAAGCAATGATTAAGTGTTTTTGAAAATTTAAATCTAATATATTTTTCTTAACATAGTCGTCCATTTTTACTCACCTAATATCCATGCAATCAAAAGAACTCCTGCTATTATTGATGGTGCAGTAATTATTAGGCCGTAATAGTAAACTCCTCCTTTCAGTATAAGAGGTATTGTCATAAAAAATCCAAATATTACAAGCAGGACTCCTACAACGCCAATAAAAGTCTTATTTTTCACTTGTAATCCGCTATTTTTTTATATTATTAAGCATTTTCATTTAATAAGATTATAGAATTAATATTCTTTACCTAAAAATTTCTGAAAGATTTCCCAAAAAATTTAGAATTTCTATTGGTTTGGTGTTCCTGAAAATCTTGAAGCTTCTCCTCCAACCTGACCTCCCAGTGATTTTGGAAGTGTTGTGAAGCTGCTTCCGTACATGTTGAAGTGCTGCTGCGGGAATTCTATGAATGCTTCTGTGTAAGGCGTGTAAGTCATTCCTGCCCTGTGAGGCATTGGAACTTCTTTTCCTCCCCAATAAGGGCTCGGCCCCATCTTGTATAATGGGCTTCCAAAAAATTCCAGTATTCCTACTGTAGGATTAGCACCTATCTCTGCCACAAACCCTCCTGCCTCTACTATGCTTCTTGGCTGCTGCTTCAGCTTTCCTTCTTTTTCCAACTGAGCCCACTTTTTTTCTAATTGCTCCATTATTTCTCTTATTGGTACGTTTCCCATTCCTGGTGGCAAGTGCGAATCATGGAATCCAAAATTGTCTGTGATATGCACGTGCCTTACTAAGTCTGCTATTTGTTTTGTCTCTTCTAGTATTTGTTTTTTTAGCTCTTCTCCTTCCCATCCTGCTTTTCTTAGGTTATTTATATGCCCTACATCCCATGTTGCTGCTATTAGAGCTTCTGATGCTTTCTCTGCTTCATTTGATGAAATCTTGTAATCTTTTGTTAGTTTCTCCTGCAATTTCTTTTTGCTCATCTCTACTGCCTTTTTCAAGTCTTCAGCTCTTGACATTGGCGTGTTCACAAAGAAGTTTTCTAGTGCTATGAATGGAGTTTCTTTTTCTTTTCCCTCTTTCTTTAGTCTTGAGTACATCTTTGCCAAAGCTCCAGATACTGTTTCTGCTGTTTTTTCTATTGCAAACTCCCCGACAGGCTTCCATATCTGAGGTGTCGGCATATCAGCCATGTCTGTTACTACTATTTTTGACTGAAGTACTTGCCTGTCTAGGAATTGTCTCCACATTTCTTCTTCCTTCTTTTTTAGTAATGCTTTTTCCTGTTCTGATTTTACTCTTTTCTCTGCTTCTTTTATGGTATGTAATTGCTTTCCTATATCTTCAAGTTTATTTTTATTTTCGTCAAAGTTTTTCATGAGGTGCTGGTGTTTTTCTTCAAATTCTTTCTTCTGCTCGTCTGTTGAATGCTGCATGAATTTGTTGTACACATCATTGTAGCTTGAGCGTAATTTATTATGTATCTCATGTATGTGGCTTTGCATTCTTTGCATATCAACTTCATTTAGCTGATAAGTTCTCCTATAATCTTCATTGTTTACTAGTCCTGATTTTTCTATTGCTTCATTTTGTTTTAGTTTAAGATTCAATTTCTCTCTAAGGTCTTCTATTTCCTTTTCAAAAGAAAGCAGCCTTATCTTTTCTTCATCCCATTGTGTTTCATTTAGGTTGTCCAGCCTTGTAAACGGATCCCAGACTACAGCACCATCCTTTCCAAGACCTTTTTTTCCAACATAAAATTTCTCTTCATAATCAAGCCTTGTCATCTCTCCAGTTTCTGAATTTACAGCAGCTATCGCCCTTATGTCTGATGGCACTAGTTTTTCAACAATTTTCTTTTTTCCATCAATTATTTTTTCTTCTTCGCTCATCCTCTGCAGTCCTTTTTCATATTCCTGCGAGAATGTGTTCCCCGCATGGAACACTACTGGAACATTTTCTCCATTGCTCATCTTTTGTGTTCTCTCCAATATAGAAAATACCTGCTCCTCAGATGTTTTTCTCTGTTCTTCCCTCCATCTTCCTCCCCCTTCTCCTGTTGGGAACCCTGCCAGATCTAACAGCGGTGCATGGACTGATACTTTTGAATCTGTAAGCTTTGCAATTCTTCTTATTTCTTCAAAGTGCTGTAATGGTATGAATTCAAACTTGTCTGCTGATATTGTCCCTATTTCTACATTTTTTATTCCCTGGTTAAGGCTCTTGCTCATCTCTTCAAGCTGCTTTGCCACTAGCGGAGATGTAGGCGCCCCTAGTCCTGATAGAGGCATGCTGAATGACGGCTTTCCGAAAGAATTTTTGTATGTTTTGTAAAATGCCATTTTTCTCCTCTTAAATAATACAGCTTACTTATTTATAATTTTCTTTTTATGTACTCTGCATGCCATGTGTTTTCTTGTATATGTTATAAACTGTGTATGTCATTACTTTTGCCTTGCTTGCAGCTGCGCCCTCAAGCTCTTCGTATATGAGCCCTGATTTTTTTCTTTTTATATGCAGCTGGTCTCTTATCGGGCTGAACATGTTTTTAAATGATTCTATCAATCCCTTGAACGGATTTTCTATTGTCTGCTTTTTCTTTTTTTCCTCTTTCTTTTCAGGCTCTTCTTTTTTTGTGTACTTTGCCACCTCATCCTCTATTTCCTTCAGGCTTACACCAACATAGTCTTCTATCAGGTCTATGTCTTCATAAATTTCCCAGCTTTCTAGAGTGCTTAGCTCAACATCATCTACAGCCAGGCCTTTGAATGCTATGTCTGTTCTTCCTCCATGCACATAATGCCTTCCTCCCTGTCCTGTCATTACTGACGGTACGCTTCTGAAGTGCATTGTTACTTCAATTATTGCATAGTATTTTGCATCTAGCTCTACTTCCTTGAATGATTCATGTATATCGCCAGGCTTTATCTCTTTTTTCCCGTGCAAAGTTATCTCGAATTCCATATTGCTGAAAGCATGAACTAAGTCAGCCTTGTTGAATTCTTTCATCTTTAGTTTCTGTGCAGCCTTTAGGTATGGTTTTACCCAGTTTGCATAGAGTGTTAATGTTGCAACCTGCGATTTTAAGTATGCTTTCTCAACATTGTACCTTGTTCTTATTTCTTTTTCGCTCAGCTTCTGCCATTCAAGGTATTCATGAAGTTTTCTCTTTAGTATTGTCTTTACTCTCTCGTTTAAATCAAGTTTTTCATCTATGACTTTTATGTCATTCACATGGAAGAATGCATCTCTTATAGTTACAAAGTTAAGGTCTTGTGCCAGCAAGTTTATGCTTGCTCTTCCTTTTCTTGCATCTACCTGGTCCATCCACATTCCTTTAAGGACTCTTATTGCTGCATCTTTGTCCTCTACTTTTTCACTTTTCAAATCGTCATATGCCTTTATTCTTATCTCAAATTCTTTAAGGTCATATATCAAGTTCAGCAAACTCTTGATTATGTTATTTATTGTTCCAAGATACTCAATTGCTTTTTGCTGCATCAGCGTTGCTCTCTGCCCTATTTCTCCGAAGTATCCTGAGCTTACTGAAGCTTCCATTCCCTCTTCGAATTTTCTTACTTTCATTCCCAGACCAGAAGGCCCTGTATCCTGCATGAAGTCTAGTATCCAGTAATATATCGGCTCCATCCCCTCGCTTAACGAATCATAGCTTAAGTAATACTTTACTGCTTCTCTTGAGATTCTTATTATAGGCACCAGCCTTTTCACTATTTCCTTTTTCTTATCCTTATAGTCATCATCTTGATATAATACTTTTAAGAATTCTCTTTTTTCTTTATTTTTTTCTTTATCATCTATATACTTTTTGTCTATATCCTTTAACTTTTTGTCTATATCTCCTAAACCAAGAACCTCTTTTTCTTTCATCATAATATATCAAAAACTATTTATACTCATTTATATATAAACATTTTTATGGGTGTTTTTGGTTTCTTTAGGAGGCATAAGGACGAATCTATAGACGAGCCTCAGGATGCTGAAGATTCTAGCGAGGCTGATATTGGCTCTGATTTCAAGCCTGCTTTTCGTGAGCCTATAAGTTTTCCTCCAGTAAGCCCTCAGAGTAATGCTTCTACAGATATGCAGCTTGTCCTTGCGAGGCTTGAATTAATTAATCAAAGGCTTGAAGTTATAGACAGAAGGCTTCAGGTTATTGAAAATATTGCCAAGGAAAATAAATAATGCTTAGATACATATTTCTGATTATTGTCTTGTTTTTATTTGATCTGATAACTAAGTTGTTTTTTAAAGGAAAGGAGATTTTTTTGTTCAAGTATTTCAGCTTTAATTATGTAGAGAACACTGGAAGCATTTTCGGGCTTTTTAGCAGACGCAATACTTTTTTTACTGTGCTTACCTTATTAATATTAATTGTCTTGGTTTATATTTTCAGAGAAGATAAGGATTCGAGGCTTGGGATCAGCTTCATAATTGCCGGCGCTTTTGGAAATTTTGTTGACAGGATTAATTACGGCTTTGTTGTTGACTTTATAGATCTTGGCTTCTGGCCTGTGTTTAATCTTGCTGATTGCTTCATAGTTGCAGGCGTTATTTTTTTAGCAGTCAAGCTTTATAACAAATAACTCTGTCATTAATCTAATTTCTAAGAATATTTATCAGCGCCTCACTGCACAAAAAATAAGGTCTGAAGTATATAACAAACTAATATACCACAGATTATTCTTTTATTTTATTTAGCTTTAGAGGAGAGCCATAAATTTCAATAAATTTATAAATATGAAATACAGTCTAGATTTAATGAAAAAGAGGACTGTTATGGCTAAGAAAGTCAATAAAAATTATTTTAAAACCGCAGTGTATATTATAATTATTCTTTTAATTCTTGGCTTGGCGTATTCTGTTTACGTTTTCAAGAAGGGTGTTGGCGAAGAAGGAGAAAATTTTATTGTGTGCCAGTCTCCAGACAACTGTGTTGCTGCAATGCATATTCATGCTGAGGTATATATTGATGTTTGTGGAAAGCAGCTTGATCTTCCGCTTGAAGCAGGAGACAAGACAGGAACGCATACTCATAAGGAAAGAAATCTTCTTCATTTTGAGGAAAGGCTAAAGTATGATAACAAAATGAAGTCTATAATAGAAACAGATCCTATCAAGCTTAAATCATTCTTTCAGCATGAGGACGTTAATATAAGACTTAACAGTAATTGCATTAATGGTAAGTGCAATGGAGATTTATGCAATGATAATACTGGCTCATTGAAGATGTTTGTCAATGGCGTTGAGAATTTTGAGTTTGAGAATTATGTATGGAAGGATGGAGACAAGATCAAAATAGTTTTTGAATAGGAGGAAAAAAATATGGGAGAAAGCTTGAATTTAAAAAACGTTGCCTTGACAACCGGTGTGTTTTTTGCAATATTGCACACTTTGGGAGTTTTAGGTTTGTTTGTTGGATTGATGAACTATTGGCAGTGGATTCATTTTGTTAAATTTGATTACACTCTGCAGCCTTTTAGCTTTGGACCTTTTGTTTTAGGCATTGTTACTGTATTTGTTGTAGGAGCTTTTGTTGGCTGGTTTTTTTCAGCATTGTACAATAAGTTTAGGTAAAAAAATAAAAAAATTTTAAGCGGTAAGGTTGCAATTGTAACTGGCGGCACTAAAGGCATAGGTGCTGCTATTGCCGATAAATTAAGTTCTCTTGGTGCAATTGTTGTTGTTTGTGCAAGAAAAAAAGAAAAAACAAGACATTTCTTTGCGGAGTGCGATGTTTCAAGCTCAAAAGCTGTTAACAATTTAGTTGATCTGGCTATAAAGAAGTTTAAGAGAATTGATATTTTGGTTAATAATGCGGGTGTTTTTCCGTATGTTGAGTTTAAGGACATGACTGAGCAGCAGTGGGATGAGGTTATGAATATTAATTTGGAGGGTATTTTTAACTGCACCAAGGCTGTTCTTCCTTTTATGATTAAAAGCAAACATGGAAAGATTGTTAATATTTCTTCTATTGCAGGTCATGTGCTGGGCTTTTCTGGTTTGGTTCATTACTGCGCTACAAAGGCTGGCGTTGCAGGTTTCACTAAGGCTGCAGCTCTAGAGTTTTCTAAGTATAACATCAACGTGAATGCTATCGCTCCTGGATTGATTGTTACTCCCGGAGTCAAGAATTTTATGAGCTTAAAGGAAATTGAAGCTTTTTCCAAGAATATACCTAAAGGAGCTGGTCATCCTGCTGATATTGCTGAACTTGCTGCTTTTCTTTCTTCAGAAGATTCTGACTACATTACAGGCCAAACTATTGTTGCTGACGGCGGCTTCACTTTGAATTAACTACCGACTACACTTGTGCCCATACACTATTATTTTTTCTTCTTTTTGTGCCCATAACTCCTGACTTGGTCAATAATCAACCTTAGCATTCTGGCTACATACTCCTCAAAATTCTCTTTATCAGCTTCTTCCAAAGCCATGTAATATTCCTCTCGCTTCTCAAACGGAATAAAGAACATAGGATAACAGTTTTTCATCAAAATCCAGTTCATAACTGCACGAGAAGTTCTTCCATTTCCATCATCAAATGGGTGAATCCAGGTTATTTTAGCATGAATCATTGCAGCCAACTCAAATGGATGTAATTTGTGTTTGTTAGCGCTGTACCACTTGTACATATTCAATAAATGCTTCTTTACTTCTTTATTAGGCGGTGGAACGTGCTTTGAACCCTCAATTTTAACATCAAAGAACCGAATTCTTCCGCCATAAACAACCCCAGTATTTTTGGTTAAAATATCATTTACCTTTTCTAATAATTTATTGTTTAATTCGCCTTTGTAATCTTCCAAAAATTCTAAACATTCTTTACCATTTATGGCTTCGTGATAATCAGATGCTCGTACACCAGATGGAATAACTTTATCTTTAAAAATAAGGGCAGTTTGACGTAAAGTAAGCCTGTTCCCTTCAATAGCATTGCTATTATATGTAAACCGAATAACAAAATCATCGTAAAGCTTATTTTTGAGGCTTTCAGGGGTTTTCTTTAACCATTCTTCGTAGCTTTCTTTTAGGTCTTGGAGTGTTTCGGCATCTTCTTCACTAAGATAAGAATATTCAGATCTTTTTAGCCCTTCTTGTTCAGCTTGCTTTTCAATTTGTTCAGCATACTTCCGAATTTCTGATTTTGTCGGCTTTTTATCACCAATATAAACCCTAATTTTTTTCCATTTATTAATACTAATCCTCAGATTCTTAGTAACATAATAATATTCTTTATTTCCCCTTTTAATGATTTCGATGTATGTCATATAATATGTATGGGCACACTATTATTTAAAACTTTCGTTAAAAAGTGCACGTAAGACAAACTTCGTTCAAATTGAATCATAAGGGCTTTTTACATTAATAATTTTGGGATTTGCCATGTGAACATAAATCATTGTGGTTTTAGCACTTGTGTGCCCTAATAAGCTCTGTACAGATGCAACATCATAGCCATTTTCAATTAAGTGAGTTGCAAATGAATGCCTTAGTGTATGGCAGTGTACATTTTTATTTATTCCTGCTTTTTTTGCAGCTTTCTTAACAATTTCCTGTATTGTTCTAATGCTTAGTTTTCCGTTTCTTCCCTTGAATAAGCAGCCTTCATTTATATTTAATATTAAAGCATATTTCCCAATCTTCTCAACTAGCTTATCAGCAATTATAAATATCCTGTCCTTGTTGCCTTTTCCCTTTCTTACATAGCCTATCTTTGCATTTAAATTTATGTCTTGAATGTTTATATTTGTAACTTCACTAACCCTTAATCCTGCAGAATACATCATTTCTACTATTAATTTGTGTTTAGGGTTTTTAATTGAATTGATTAATCTTGTTGTCTCTTCTTTTGTAAGGAAAATTGGAATTGTCTTTGGTGTTTTTGGATATTTCACTTTTAGCATAACCCTACTATAAATTACTTCTTCAAGCAAAAACTTCAAAGCGCTCACATATACATTTAATGTTGATCCTGTTAACTTCTTATTTATCAGATAAGTCATAAATTCTTTAATGTCAGTTTTCTTTACTTTGTTTATGTCATTGCTGTACCATTTTAGAAATTTCCTTGTGCAGAAGATATAAGTTTCAATTGTTCTGGGGCTTAAATTCCTTCTCCTTGCTTCATCTTCCAGCATTAATATTAAATCCATAATTATATACTATGTCTAAAATTCAAAAGCATTTCTGAAAAAATTCTGAAAATCCTTCTAGTATTTTGGTAAAATTTAATTAAAAAATTCTATTAATTTCCTAAGAGTGGAAGGTTTATGATATTTTACGCACATTATTTCCAGATTTTTGTAGTATTTACGAATTTATTTTGGAAAAAGCGAATAAATTATGTTTGAATAGCATATAATTTCCTAAGAGTGGAACAATAAAGAAAAAATAATGCTCTAATTTTGTTTATGGACAAGAGAATTTCATAGTTTTAAAGGTCATAAGCCAAGATAATTGAAGAATTCGTATAAGTACTGTTAGGCTCAATCGTGCCCTACAAAACATTCAGACAGATAAAAAGAAAACTTATAACTCTAGAGAGCAAGGATAATTTATTTCATCTTATTCACGGGCACGAATCTGCTTCGCAGCCTTCATTCGCTCCCTCGAAAAT
>Ga0209541_10010539_pt1 | contig 14706 bp, 11 predicted proteins | sample RifCSPlowO2_01_FD_184027 | JGI IMG/M metagenome (GOLD analysis project Ga0209541, IMG submission 184027) | Groundwater microbial communities from Rifle, Colorado - Rifle CSP2_plank lowO2_0.1 (SPAdes) (version 2) | ecosystem: Environmental > Aquatic > Deep subsurface > Groundwater | place... | reverse complement strand
CGCGCTTTTTTCTTCTCTGCGCTCAGGATAGGGTGTTTCAGGCAACTTACTGCTACCGGACTATATTCTAAATTCAAAAGTCCTTTGAAAATTACACCGTAGCCCTGCCATTGTTTTTCATTAATCATTATTACCCCCTGAAAGTAGCAGAGGGACACCCTCCCGATGAGCAGAAAGGGTATCCCTCTATTGGGTGAAAGGGTATCCCTAAGTTAGAAGGAGTATTTTGCTTCCAAGAAGAGCTGGTCGTTTTTGTCAAATTGGCCGCTCAGACCCGACTCCCTTCCTTCAAAAAAATGCAGTCCGGTAGTCACCAGCCACTGGTCACTGATTTCATAACTTACTTTAGGGCTGATGCGCCAATCATTATCATCCCCGTAAATAATCAAAACCTGCGGCTTAAGCCGCTCATGCAGAAAATCTGTGGCGATTTGTAAGGTCAGAATAGTTTCTAATTCATCCAAAGGGCCGCGGGTGGCGCCGTTAAGCAAGGTAAATTTATTTTTATTAAATGACGAGTTTTTTTCTACCGGTTTAGCCCACATTTGGATAAACTGAAAACTAAATATCCAGTTTGACCAGAAGTTTTTATCAAAACCCAAAACATAATTATACTGGTCAACATCTATTGTGCCGGCAATGTTCCTGTCTGTTCCATAGTTAAAAGCATCTCCTTTGATATAGGCAAATTCACCCCTTAAAGTCCAACCTTTGGCCAAGCCCGGAAGCAATATTCCTTCGGTAATAGTTTTGGAAAATGTTCCGCCTAAAATCTCGATCTGTTCTGCCCTTCTGGTGACAAACACTGTCAAAGGAACAAACTGAACATTGGTGTAAGCTGAAGAGGCAAAATTATAGGTGTGCAGGTAATTCAAGGTATATTCAAAGGCATGGCCTTCAATAATATTGCGCCAACGCAGCCCAATCTTGGTATTTTTCAAATTGTGCGCTGGCTTTTCATCGATGGTCTGGGTGGTCACCTTCTGGGCTGCCTCTGCACCAATACGTACTGTCCTTAAAGTAAAAGGGGCGCCTGCAGGCGGATAGTAATTGGCCTGCCAATCCGGAATTAATAAAACTTGCAACTGGCCGTTCATCAATAAGTTTCCTTCGGCATTAATCATCCAGAGCGGAATGCGCGAATCAATATAATCCTTTAAAGTCCATTCCCGGTAATCCAAAGGATTAACTAAATCTAAAATCCGCACACCGTCGGCAGTGCCCCAGACTACCTGTTGCTTGCCTAATCTTAAGTCCAGCCGGTCAGTTAAAACATCCAGATAGCATTCTCTTAGCCACTGCATTTTCTCTGGGTATCTTAATTTCTGATTGCTTTTGGATTCCCATTTGGAGTCGCTGTCGTATTTATTTTCCAAATCAAAGGTAAAATCATTGAACCACTTCAGGATGGTAAAAAACTGCATATTATCATTAAACTTGTATTCTGCCTCCAGCTGCTCTACTATAGCCTGTTTCATAAATTCATCTAACCCGTGGGCAGTGCGTAATGCTGTTTCGTTCTTTAAGTAACCCGCCAATTCCAGGTTCTTAAAAGGCAGGGCCTTACGTAAGAGCCAATATACAGGCCCCCGGTCGATTTCCAATGCTGCCCAGGAATTTGTAATAAGGACCAGCGATAAAATAATCGGTAACAAAACAATTTTTAATTTAAAATGCATATATTGCCTCCTTTCACCATCTTTGGCGCATCAGGGTTTTTTGGGTAAAGATATCTTCAGAAAGCCCCTGGTCAAATTTTATTTCATCAAAGATAATGATGCTTTTATGCCCGGTGCGCAGGTCATGTCCTTCTACGCGGTTTTGCGCCGGATATTCCCTGCCACGGACATCCATAATGATCCAACCCCGAAAAAGAGTGCGGTAGAGTTTGCCGTTAGGGTCGTATATCTCATCCAATATATTTCCGCCGAAATTTTTAGATACATAGGTTACTCTTTTGGAATAGTACCAGGGCTTTCTTTTAGGGTAACATTCTATCACATAAACCGGCTCACCCTGATGGTAAACCTGGCCATCAAATATCGAGGTATAGCCTTTAAAATTTTCTTCGCCAATCAATTTATAGGTTTCATCAGAGAATCTACGCGTGGTAATCTCCTCCACCGTAAAATCGCTGCCCATAAAAGAATCATCCGCCTGGCCAACCGAAACCTTGCGAATCTTACGTAACGAAGGCAGCCACAACCAGACATCCTGGTCTCTGTTAGGATTCATATAATTCCAGGTTAGGGTGGCTAAGCCTTTCACTGAAGTTGGCTCAGTAAACATAACTAAATCTTTGTAAGAGACATTGTCCGAAGCCCGGCCTAAAATAATCCTCTGGCGCAAGAATCTGCGGTTTCTTCTTGAGCCGTCCTTTTCAATAAAAACCACATCACCAATGGATTGATAATCGCGGGCAAACAAAGAATATTTATTAAAATACTTAATCTGCATAATTTCTTCTGCGCTCATGCCTTCTTTTGGCTTATGTACCTGAAAATATTCCAAGTCAGCAGCCAAGGCCAAACCTAAAGGTAAGACAATTGCTGCCAAGAACAAAATAATCCTTTTCATCTGCTAACCTCCTTTTCTTCACTAGTCCCTTAAAAACTTAGGGCTCAAAGTCATAATCATTGACGGTAACACAATCAACGTGCCAATCACATTAAAAAAGATAAAAAAACCCAGAAGTGCGCCTAATCTTACCTGCATCAGGATACTGGAAAGCATCCAGGTAGCAATACCTACGCTTAAGGTAACGCCAGTAAAGAATACCGCCTTGCCTGAAGTTGACATTGCTTCTACTACTGCCGCACTTAATGTACCACCTCCTTTTCTTAATTCATCCTTTATGCGCGAGACAATATAGATACCAAAATCATCGCCAAAACCAATGCCTAAGGCGACCATGGGAATCATCTCTGCGGTTAAACCCACCTTTAAAAAACCTAAAATTCCAAAGACTAGAAGCGTCCTGAATACAAGCGGCATAATCAGAAGATAGCCTGAGACAAATGAACCATAAGCAAAGACTAAACATAAAAATACTAAACCTGCGGTAGATAAAGAATTGATAGTCAGCATCGGAGCAACTATCTGGTTGACTGCCGCCAACATTCCGATATTTCCGCCGGCATAAGAAAAATCCACATCTTGATTATGGTGATTTAATCTAATCCAGTTTTCAGTCTTTTTAATCACTTCATTCATTGTGGCGGCCTTATGGTCTTTCAGGTCCACCTTGATATTAGCAAATTGATAATTAGGATTCACCACCGGGTCAAAATCTCCGGGAAAACCGGTGAGAGAATATAAAAATACGTATTCGGCAATGGTGCGGTCATTATCCGGTATTTTAAATTCCTGGCGGTTTCCGGAAAACATCACCATATTCATTCCTTTGACATATTCTACTAACGAGAGGGTGCGGCCAACGCCTTTGGCCTCTTTTTCTAAGTAGCGCTGCAAGCCATCCATCTCTTTTAAAACCTCACTACTTAAAAGCACATCTTCGTGTTTTCCCGCGACAAATATATAATAAGGGTCTGAGGTAGCGAATTTTTCGCTGATAAATTTCTCTGCCTGATTATAAGGGCTATTTGCGTAAAGCAGGGATGTACCGGGCTTTTTATCACCCACCTCTAATTGGCTGGCGCCGAACAAGGCTACTAGAGTAAAGCAAAAGAAACTAATAATTACTATCCAGCGGGTTTTTTTCTGCACGGCTAATTTAGCAAATAAACCTAATATCCTGTTGGTCAGGGTGGTTTTCTCTTCGCGCATAACTTCTAAGCGCTTGGGCAATTTCATAAAAGAAAGTAAATTGGGAATTAAAACCACGGTACTAAAAAATATGCTGATCACTCCAAAGCCGATAGCAATGGCTAAACTCTTAATCATACCCAGAGGAACCCAGAATAAAGCAAAAGGGCCAATTCCGTCGGTAACCAGGCCGGTAAAGGCGGGAATAAATAAATCCCGGGTAATCTTAATGCTTGCGGCTTTAGAATCTCGTTTCTGCCGGCTCATATATTCATAATAAAGTTTGATAAATTGGATGGAGTGGCTGACGCCTAAGGCAAAGACCAGAAACGGCGCCAAGATAGTTGCCGGAGTAAGTTTAAACCCAAAAAGCGCAGTTAATCCTAATCCCCAGAGTGTGGCCATAAATGCCGATAGTAAAGGCAACAATACCCCGCGCTTAGACTTAAAGGCATTGTATAAAACTAAGGCCATGGCCAATAAGGTAATAATAAAGAGTTTGCTCATCCGCGGCAGATAAAAATCCAGCCAACCCTGCAAAACCGGCTGGCCTGAGATATAAATGACGTGATTGGCATCTTCGTATTTCTTCTTAATCTCCTGTAAGGTTTTAAAAATTTCCCGGGGAGAAACCCGGGATTCAAAATCCGCCTGGATAAGCGTAGATTTAAAGTCTACAGAGACAATCGGGCCATAAACCAAAGGGTTTCTGACAATTCTATTTTTAAGAATGTCTATTTCTTCTTGGGTTTTTGGCGGGTCATGCATCAGCCACTGGGTGATGAAACCCTCGGCATTTGCCTCTACGTGTTTGACTTTTCTGGCGGATAAAGAAACTACCCTGCCGGCATTGATGCCTTCGGTTAAATATAACTCCTGGGTAATCTGCCAGACTTTCTCCAGGGTAATCGGATTCAGGATACTTGAGTCTTTTACCTCAATGGCCAGAGAAACCTGATTCAACCCGCCAAATATTACATTCAGCTGGTTTTGAATCTTAAGATACGGATGTTTCAGGGGATAGAAATCTGCAAGATTAGTATTAAAGGAGAGGTTTTTTAATTGATAGGCAAAGAATAAACTTATGAGCAGGCATAAACCTAAAAAGCCATATCTATATCTGATCAAACCGTGGCTAAACCAGGTGGCGAATTTTTTCATTTTAGATGCGCTGATTCCTTAATGCTTCTTTATCCACTTTGCCGCTGCGGGTTTTTGCAAGTGCAGCCCTAAATTCAAAATCATGCGGGATTTTAAAATGCGCCAGGTGCTGGCGGCAGAAATAACGCAGGTCTTCTGCGGATAAAGTTTTTCCCTCTTTTAATACCAGGAATGCCTTGGGCACCTCGCCCCTTAATTCATCGGCCACGCCAATTACTGCTGCTTCTGCTACATCCGGATGTTTGTGTAGAGTAGCTTCTACCTCGGGCTCAAAGACAATTTCTCCGCCTACCTTAATCATCTCTTTAATTCTCCCCACAATATAAAGGAGGCCGTCTAAATCAAAGCGGCCTAAATCTCCGGTATGAAACCAGCCATTACGTATTGCCTGGGCAGTGCCTTCAGGGTCTTTATAATACCCGTCAGTGACTATCCAGCTACGCACCACTATTTCGCCAATTCTACCCTGAGGTAATTCCTGATCATTATCGTCAAATATCTTCACCTCTACCCAAGGCGCAGGTACACCCACGCTCTCTATCTTCTTTGAACCCAAAGGAAGCACTACGGTTGGTCCGTTAGTTTCCGTCATTCCCCAGCCATTAAGCAGGTGTGCTTTAGGACAATAATGGTTAAAGCGGCGCAAGGCGTCCGCAGAACTGGAGGCGCCAAAAGAAACAATCCAGCGTAAGTGAGAAAGATCAAAGGTTTCAAATTCCTTTAATTGCAGGATGGCATAATACATTGAAGGAACGATCCAGAAACAAGTGGCTTTATAATTTTGCACATTCTTTAAGAACTCTAAGGGAATAAAGCGTTCCATCAAAACTACGGTCAGGCCATAGGCAATATTGTCTTGTAGATAGACCAACCCTCCCAAATGCGAAAGGGGGACAGCGCAGACAGTAATATCCCGCTCATTTAAATCTACAAAAAACTGCATGGATTTTGGCGCAGCAGCTAACTGCGGATAACTAATTAAAACCCCCTTGGGTTTACCGGTAGTCCCTGAAGTATAAAAGATAATCGCATAATCTTTATCTTGAATATTAGTTGCAGGAATTTTATTTTCACCCTGATTTAATAACTCTTCAAAGGATAAATCTGAGACAAAATTTTCTCCCACTAGAATAATTTTTTCTAAGTGCGGGCATTTATCTTTTACTTTAGTGAAAGAAAAATTAGGTTTGGACTTGGCAAACAAGACTTTGGCTTGGCAATGCGCCAGGCATGAGATAACCTCTTCTTCGGTGAGCATAAAATCTAAGGGCACAGAGATTGCCCCTGCGCACCAGATAGCTAAATAACTGTAAATATATTCTGGCGTGTTGGGTAGGTATATAGCAATGGCATCATTTTTTTGGATACCTAATTTTAGGAGGCTATCAGTTAGTTGAAAGGAGATATCTTTTAATTTTGGAAAGGTGATGGGCTGGTCTTTAAAAATAAAGGCGGGCTTAGCGGAGAGTCTCTCTGCGTTTTCTAATAGAAGTTTAGCGACATCCATTTAAATAGTAAAATTTTACTATTTAAATTTTACTAAATATAAGAGGATTGTCAAGCGATTTTAGTCTTTATGCGCGCTTCAAACACTGCGTACAGCGTGGGCACGAAAAGCATGGTAATCAAGGTAGAAATAGATAGGCCGCTGATCATAGTAATCCCTAAGGGCTGCCAGACTTCAGAGCCTTCTCCTCTGGAGATAGCCAAAGGTAGGAGTCCTGCCAGTGTGGTAATGGTAGTCATCAGCACCGGCCTTAAGCGCTCTCTTCCGGCATTAGCCACTGCCTCCAGCATAGTAGAGCCTCTGGCACGCAGAATGTTGATATAACTGATCAGGACAATGGCATTGTTGACCACAATGCCGGTAAGCATAATGATACCCAGAAAGGTGATCACGCTTAAAGTCGTTTGCGTCAGGAAAAATCCTAACAATACACCGGTAAAGGTGAAAGGAATAGCAAACATTACTATGAATGGATCGAGCAGGGATTCAAACTGGCTGGCCATCACCATATAAACCAAGACAATACCTAATAAAAGCAAGAGGGTTAAATCCTTGAATGCCTTGGCCTGCTCCTCTGCCTCACCGCCGAAGTTTAACATTATGCCGGAAGGTACGATAATACCCTGTAGCCCTTTTCTAATATCTTCCCTGACCTTTCCGGCTGAACGTTTATAGACATTGCATTCCACCCTTAATACTCTTTCCCGGTTTTGGCGTTCAATCTCAACCGGACCGGAAACCTCATAAACTTTGGCAAAATTAATCAGCCTGATTCCTTCATTACCCGGCGGTGCAACCAGGGATAAATTTTCTATGTCTTCTATCTTTGCGCGCGAGGATTCCTCCAATCTCACGTAGATATCGTAAGTTTGGCCTTTTTCCCGATACTTAGTCGCGGTTGAGCCTTCAATCAATGCCTTGATACTGGAGGCAATCGTATTCATATTCAGGCCTAAGGCAGCGGCTTTTTCTCTATCTACGGCGATTCTTAATTCCGGGCGATTTATTTCCCGCGAGATACTCACATCTACTGCCCCGGGGATTTTTTCCATCATTGCCTTTATCTTTTGCGCCAGGGTATTGGTCTCTTCAAAGGAATGGCCGATGATTTCCAGTTGTATACTTTTACCTCCGCCTCCAGTAATCAGCCTGCCTATAGGATTACCTGTAGAAACATCCACTTTTAATACTCCGGGGATGCGCCTGATCTGGCTACGCACTACTTGTCCGATTTCAAACACAGAGCGCTTTCTTTCTTGTTTAGCCACCAGTTTCATACCGCCTACCACAATATGTTCTCCGGAAGCACCTGCGCCCATTGCCCGGCCTGCTCCGGGCGTGGTGCCTGGCCGGCAGAAGATAAGTCTTGCCTCAGGAACATATTGCTGCAAAATATCTTCCACCCTTTTGGCTACTTTATCTGTCTCCTCTAATCTTGTACCGAGGGTAAGATTAACCGTTACCCGAATATCGCCGGTATCTTCTTCGGGAATAAACTCATTACCGATAAACGGCAGCAAAAATAAACTAATGATGAATGCGGCAAAAAAACCAAAGATAACTATTTTTTTATGCCCGAGGCACCAGGCAAGAGATTTGGCATAAAAATTTTCCCAGGCCTTAAACCAATTCTCGGATATTGCATAAAATTTGGCAAAGTGTTTCTTTTGCGGATTAAATTTAAGCCAGCGGCTACAAAGCATCGGGCTAAAGGTCACCGCCGTAAAAAGTGAAGCCAAGAGTGTAACCGTTACAATTACCGCCAACTCGGCAAACATAATCCCCACCACGCCGGTAATAAAGAACATCGGTAAAAATACCACTACCGTAGTTAAGGTAGAGGCGGAAATGGCCAGAAACATTTCAGAGGTCCCAAAAATAGCTGCTTCCTGCTGGCGCTGGCCTCTCTCCAAGTGCCGATAGACATTATCTACCACCACAATAGCATTATCCACCACCATACCGCAGGCAATAGCCAAAGACGAGAGGCTGATGGTGTTTATAGTTTTACCGCTTAAAAAAAGATAGATAAAGGCGATTAATAAAGAGAAGGGAATAGTCAGGGCAATAATTAAACTGCCGCTAAATTGGCGCAGGAAAAACCAGACCACCAAGATAACCAATATTATTCCCCAACGTAGCGTGGATTTCAGGGAATCCAAGGCATTGATAATATCCTGTGAATTATCAAAAATGGTGAACATCTTTACATCGCTCGGCAAGGAATTCTGCAGCGCATCTAATTTTTTCTTAATCTGCTTGGCCACCTCCACGGTATTGGTGCCGGATTGTTTCTGGATGGACATCAATAGCCCGGGGTTACGGTTAATTCTCACCTTGACCATTATTTCTTTAAAACTATCTTCCATGCGCGCCACATCTTTAAGATACGCAAGCTTTCCGTTACGTTTGCCTAAGACCACTAAGTTTATCTCTTCAGGTGAGGCAAATTCTCCGGGTAAGCGCAAAACATAATCCGTCAGCCCTGACTTTATGCTTCCTAAAGGCTGGGTGATGTTTTCCTGCCGCAGGGCATTCTGGATATCCAGTATAGAAAATCCGTAACCTTCTAGCCTGGCCCGGTCTATCCAGATATTAATCTGCCGCTCCATCCCTCCGAATAACTGCACCGTGCCCACCCCGGGTAACTGCCGAAGGGCATCGCCCACTTTTTTATCAATTAAATCATAGAGTTGTGGATAGCTTTGCTTGGCAGTCATTCCCATAAAGACAATCGGAATATTTGCCGTATTAAATTTAAAGATAAAAGGATTATCCATTTCATCAGGAATATCCGGCAGGAAACGTTTACTTAACTCAATGCGGTCGCGCACATCATTAGAGGCCTCATCCAGGTTTGTGCCCCATTTAAATTTAAGAGTTATCAGACAAACTCCTTCTAAGGAACGGGAGGTAAGTTTTTCTAAGCCCGGGGTGGTAGAGAGTTGATTCTCTAAGGGTTCGGTTACCTTTATTTCTACATCTTCGGAACTGGCGCCAGAATAGGAAGCCACTACGGTAATCATCGGCGGCTCAATCTCAGGCATCATATCAATACCCAGCCTGCTGAGACTATAGAAAGCAATAATAATAATTGCCGAAAAAATCATCAGATTGGTCACCGGCCTCTTTACGCCAAATTCAGGAAGATTCATTCCTGGCTCCGTTCTTCTACGCTTACTAAGCTTGCGTCGCGTAAACGTTGCTGTCCCATAATCACCACCGCATCTCCTTCTTTTAATCCTTCGTCCACGGCAAAATACGGGCCCTCACGCAAGCCCAATTTTATCTTGCGTAAGAATGCCTTCTCATTCTCTATGACGTATACATATGTATCTGGTTCTTTGCCGATGATTGCTTCTTTCAATATTACCGGTGCATTTTTCTGTTCCTCAATAATCAATTTAACCTTGGCAAACATTCCGGATTTTAATTGCTGTTCGCTATTGTTAATTAAAATTTCCACCGGCGCGCTCCGGGTGGATAAATCTAAAACCGGGCTAATCTTGGTAATTGTACCGATAAATTCTTTTTCTGGATAGGCGTCAACATAAATTTTGGCTTCCTGGCCCAAGGAAACTTTGGGTATATAATTCTGCGGTATATCTAAATCAATTTTGACCTTGCGCATATCTACTACTAAGGCTACAGGAGTTTGGGGATTTACATTGGCGCCAATATCTACATATACACGGCCAACCACTCCGCTGAGCGAACTTTCTACCGGCGCCTTTTCAAAGGTCAGGCCAACTTCATCTCTATCAATATAGGCTATGGGTGCGCCTTTATTGACGGATTCGCCGTCATGCTTCACTTTCTCGATTAATTTTCCGCTGACCTTAGGAAAAATTAGCACTTCCTCCTGGGCTTTGATATCACCAGCATATTCCAGCAGATTATGTATGTCTTTGAGTTTGACCCTTAAAACCCTCACCGGAATAGTTTCTGGCTCTTTGCTTTTCGCTGCTTCTTTTATCTGGCAACCAGATAAAATTCCAAACACCAAGCACCAATAACCAAATAATAACCAAGCACCAATAACCAATTTACCAAACTTATTTCGCATTATAAGCCTCCTGTAGCTTTTTCAAAACTGGCCTTGGCCACTAAATAATCGTAAATTGCCTGCTTCTGATTAAACTGGGACACTTGATATCCTAAAGACGCGTCATCTAAATCCAAAAAACTGACTATACCTGATTTATATTTTTTTTGCATCACATCTAGCGTATCCTGATATAAATCTATTTCTGCCTGCTGAGATTTTATTTTGGCTATGGCATTATTTAAATCTAAGTAAGCATTTTTTAATTCTGTGGCTATGTCTTTAATAGTTTTTTCTTTGGTCAATTGCGTTTCTTTTAAATCAATGATTGCCTGCTCTACCTTGGCCTTTGTCGCCCAGCCGTCAAATATCGGCCAGGAAAAAGTCAGGCCCACTATATTATAGTCTTGCCAGCCCTTGGTGGGAGAAAAGCTTAAAGAAGTAGTAGAACGGCTGTAATAATCCCAGGAGGCATAAATACTGGGCCGGGTATCGCTCTTAGTAATTTCAATTGCCTTTTTATCGGCCTGGGTTTGGGCTGCGTATTGCTTTATCTCTGGCCTACTTTTCATGGCCTGTAAAAATGCTTCATCAAAAGCAACTTCCTTTGGGGAATAAACAAATTGGCTATCGGGTTTTATCTTAATCTTCTCCTCTAAATATAATAAATTTCTTAAAAGAGCTTGGGCAGCCTCTGCTTGATTTAAAGATGCTTCCAGGGCTTCATTTACGCTACTTAAGGATTCTTTAATGGTTAAGATATCGGATGTTGATGCCTGTCCATTTTTATAGCGCGCCTGGAGCGCATTAAGATGCGCCTGGGTATTATCTAATATGCCTTTATTTAAATTGGCAAACTCATTAGCAAGTAGAAGCGTATAAAAGGCCTTACTGATATTCAGCACTACTTCTAACTTTGCTTTATCTAAAAGCGCCTGAGAAACTTCTAATTTATCTTTATTTTGGCTGATGGTGTTTATGGTTTTGCCTCCTTTATAAAGATATTGTTTTAATGTAGTCTGGGTTGTAGTGGAAGCGGTATCCTTAGGATATAATCCGCGCGTATCTGACCAAGTGCCTGTAAAGTTAAGAGTCGGCAGTAAGCCGGATTTTGCCTCAGCAAGTTTTTGTTTTGCTTTTTGCACATCTTCGGTTTTAAGCAAAATATCGCGGTTGTCCCGCAGGGCAATGGTCATGGCTTCATCTAGCTTAAGAGAAACTTCGTCTGCCTTAAGCAAAGCGGGGAATATGAAAATAAAAATAATAATCAATGAAATCTGTCTTTTCATCGGCTTTGTATTTTTTCTTCTTCGTGGGTAAGGATATCTTTTACCTGCATCAGAATCCTTAAATAATCCCCGCGGTCTTTTTCAGATATCTGGCCGAATATATCAATAGCCATCTTTCGCCTTTGGCCGCTAATCTTCTTTAACAATTCCCCTCCCTTAGGCGTCAGCCTTATCTTAATAATGCGCCGGTCTTGCGGATCAGATTGCCGGACACAATAGCCGTATTTTACTAACTTTTCCACAATACCTGTCATCGCCGCGGTGCTCACCCGCATAAATCCTGCTAATTCCTTCATTTTGCACTCTTGCTGACGGCGCAAGAATTCCAAAATCAAAAATTGGGGCAGGGTAATCTTACCTTTATACAATTCATTGGAGTGGCGCCGGGTGAATTCCTTGATGATCACCGGCATAATCTCATTTATGCTATCGGCAAATTCAGATAAAGATGGCTGGGCCATATTTAACCTCCTTAATAGTTAAGATACTTAACTATTAACTAGATTAAGTATATTGCATAAAATAAAAATTGTCAAGTGGATTCGTTTAGGGGAGAGTCTTCATCAGTTGGCTCAGGAACCGTGATTCTGCCTCTAGCATCTTCAGGTTATGTTCCAGGATGCGGTAGAGAGGGGAAGGATAATTTTTTTGGCGCTGATTTACCAGCATCTGCTTTAGGCCTTTTGATATTTTATTTAAAATATATATACGGCCGCGCAGCCTGCGGTAAGCTACTTTGGGCTGGATATAATTTAAAAAATATAGACTTAAATCTAAGCTAAATTGTGGCCTTTTAAAATAAAGAAAGCTCTTGGCGAGCAACTCATTAAAGCGGTTCTGTCCTTTTTTAGTTAAGGCATATACCAGGCGCATTGGCCGCCGGCCTTCTTTACTGGTGCGCTTGACTACGAAACCTTTTTTTTCTAATACCCGCAAAGGATAATATATAGATTTTAAATCTACGCCGGCAAATAAAGAAAGCATCTCCTTAATCTTTTTTTTTATTTCATAGCCGTGCTTAGGGCTTTCTTTTAATAAGCCTAGTAATAATAATTCCTGCTCCATCACTCAACTTTGCCCATTGCCCGGAATTTTTTATATCTTAATCTCAATAACTCTTGTTTATCCAAGGCCTTTAATTCTCTTAAATTTTTGTTTAGCCTTTCCTTGAAATCCGCAGCCATCTTTTGCGGGTCGCGATGCGCTCCGCCTAAAGGCTCGGGGATCATCTCGTCCACAAACCCAAACTTTAATAAATCTTCGGAAGTCAGTTTCAGCGCCTCTGCTGCTTCTGGCGCCTTGGCGCCATTCTTCCACAATATGGCCGCGCAGCCTTCGGGCGAGATAACTGAATAGTAGGCATTTTCCAAGATACAAATCCTATCGGCCACACCAATGCCTAAAGCCCCGCCTGAACCACCCTCGCCAATTATTGTAGCAACGATAGGCACAGAGATCTGGCTCATCTCTCTGAGATTCAGGGCAATGGCTTGTGCCTGTCCGCGTTCTTCAGCGCCTATTCCCGGGTAGGCGCCCGGGGTATCAATCAATATAATGATGGGTACATCAAACTTTTCCGCCAATTGCATCATCCGCAGGCTCTTTCTATAGCCTTCGGGATGCGCACAGCCAAAGTTGCGCTTGAGGTTTTCTTTGGTATCCCTGCCTTTTTGATGGCCAATCACCATTATTTTTTGCTGGTCTATCTTGGCAAAACCACAAACCATGGCCTTATCATCGGCAAAACTCCTGTCGCCGTGCAATTCTATAAAATCAGAAAACATCATATTAATGTAATCCAAGGTATAAGGCCTTTGGGGGTGCCGGGCAATCTGCACCCTTTGCCAAGCAGTTAAGTTTCCGTAAGTATCATTTCTTAACTGGCCTAATTTTTCTTCCAGGCGCCTGACCTCGGAAGAAAGATTAATTTTTTTATCCGAGATAAAATTTTTTAATTCCTGAATTTTATTTTCTAATTCTATAATCGGTTTTTCAAAATCTAACCCATTCATGGAATTAATCAACGACGGTTACTTCGGTACCCTCGGGCACGATAGTGTATAGTTCTTCCACGTCAGTATTAGACATGCGCACACAACCCTGGGTTACTTGTCTTCCTAAGCTTTGGGGTTCAGTCGTGCCGTGGATTCCATGGCCGGCCAGGTTAAACCCTAACCAGCGCGAACCTAAGATATTTTCCGCGCTGCCTGCGGGAACCACTGCACCTGCCTTAAACCAGGCGGGATTGAGGAGCTTATTCACAATCTTAAAATTCCCTGTGGGAGTGGAATTGTTGGCTCCGGTTGAGACGATATAGGTCTTGATAATCTCTTCGTCAGTCTTTAGGATGAGCGAATTTTGGGATTTATCTACCAATATAGTAAAAGGCGCTGTCCAAACCTTAATTTTTCTGCCGGGTAAAATTTTATCGTCGCTAAGGCCGTTGCTTTTTTTAATCAGGTCCTGGGTAGTCTTAAATTCTCTGGCAATCTTAGTTAAAGTATCGCCCGGTTTTATCTCATAAAGCAAGCTCTTGGGTGTAAAGCTAGAAGAAAATAATAATTTTATATTTAAGTCCTCGGATTTTTTTTGCCAATTTAAAATTTCTGCAGAACCGGGGAATTCACTGATTAATTTCTGATAGGTGGCTTTTGCTTCTAAGAGGCTGGCCTTGGCCTCAGCTTCTTTTGCCTGCGTTAAAAGTAAGGGCAAAGAGGCAGTATTATTTGGTTTCTTGCTTAGATATACACCGGCCCTCTTTTTCGCTATGAACAGAAAAACCATACCCACTATTAACACCATCCCGGCAATTAACAAAATTAACCTTCTCTTCACCAAATCCTCCTCTTATAATATGTGTTATAGATGATTAATGTCGAATTCCCTAATGACGAATGTCGAATGAATGACTAATCCTTTAATGTCTAATTCCTAAAATT
>Ga0209541_10010538_pt1 | contig 14706 bp, 10 predicted proteins | sample RifCSPlowO2_01_FD_184027 | JGI IMG/M metagenome (GOLD analysis project Ga0209541, IMG submission 184027) | Groundwater microbial communities from Rifle, Colorado - Rifle CSP2_plank lowO2_0.1 (SPAdes) (version 2) | ecosystem: Environmental > Aquatic > Deep subsurface > Groundwater | place... | reverse complement strand
TAAATTCAAAGGACTTTGAAGCTTCTTGTACAGAACAGAAGGAAATTAAAGGACTTGGCTGTTTTAATACACCTCCAGTTATAGAATTGTGTAACTGCGTTGAAGGCGGAGATTGCAAGTCAAATTATGACAACGATAATGAGGGTGGGAAAGAGTTGGATCCAATAAAGGGGGTATGCAATGGACCTAAACGTGAAATAACCAATCAAAGATATCCTTATGAAAGAGTTTGTGGAAATGATCCTAAACATTTATGTTCATGGACTGATGATACGTGTGATAAAAAAATAAATAAATGTGATAAGACTTGTCCTACTCCTGCCCAATGCGAATCAGATTTTGATTGCCCTAATTATGGTGAAAAATGTGATATATCTTCTTGTACATGTAAAGCTGGTTTATTCCACACCGAATGCAACATCTTTCAGCAATGTATTACTGTGGCAGGAGCTGGTACTGACACATGCAGAGTTGCATTAAATAAGCCGGATGGAACTAATGACGACTGCCGCTGGATATTTCCGCCACCAACAACGACGACAAGCACGACAACTACTTCGACTACAACTACTTCCACGACTTCAACAACGACAACATCCACGACAACAACTTCGACAACAACGACGAGTTCTACAACTACGACTTCAACAACAACTACTACGACAACTTCTACAACGACAACAAGTACAACAACAACGAGCACGACTTCAACGAGCACAACATCCACATCTACAACTTCGACAAGCACTTCTACAACAACGACTACTTCTACAACTTCCACGAGTACAACAACAAGCACGACAACTACGACATCTACTACTACAACAATACTTCCTGGTGGAGCTTGTCATTGGGTATTTTTGCAGGGCTGTATTGGTTCATGTAATCCAGGAGAAACCTGCAAAACTGACTGGGATATTATAATTGCCGGGCAATGTTCTTGTGGTGTGATAACACCAACAACTTCTACAACCATATCTTCAACAACAAGTATTTCAACTACATCTACAATTACAACCAGTACCACAACAAGTACAAGCACAACAACGAGTACATCCACAACCATAAGTTCGACAACGACAACAACGAGTACGACAACAACGACAACAACTACCTCAACGACAACCACGAGTACGACAACGATCAAACCTACAACAACAAGCACAAGCACGACATCTACTTCAACTACAACTACTTCAACAACTTCGACAATCACTACCACGACAACAACAAGTACAACAACGAGCACGACTTCAACCAGCACAACATCCACGAGCACAACTTCGACGACAACGACAAGTTCTACAACTACTTCTACAACGAGCACAACCACAACTACAACTTCGACGACTACAACAACAATTGCATCATGCCATACTGAATTTTTGGGATGCGCTGGAACATGTTCTCCTGGTTATTCTTGTCAAGGATGGCCATTTTGTGGTTGTAGTGTAACTACAACAACGACTTTGACTTCAAGCACAACTACTTCAACGAGCACGACAACGACCACGACAATTGCATCAGGTCCATGTAGATGGGATGATAATTCAAAGGATTGTATAGGTACTTGTGATGCTGATCTGTTATGCAAGGAAATCGGATTGATGGAATGTACATGCCTGACAACAACCACAACACTGCCTGCAGATCCATGCAAATGGAACATACTCGGTTGTACAGGTTCATGTGTTCCGGGATCAGAATGCATTCAGTCAGGATTGTTCAGTTGCACATGTCAGGCAATTCCAACAACTACGACTACGTCGACAACAACCAGTACGAGCACAACTATAATTTCTACAACGACAACAATCGCAACGACAACGAGCACGACAACAACAACCACGACAACCTCAATAAGTACGACAACTACAATACCTCTCGGATGTGGCAACAAAATACTTGACCCAGGAGAAGAGTGCGATCCGCCTGGAATTTACCAAAACTGCCCTTATAATTGGGATTGTAAAAATGATTGCACATGTACATTATGCGGCAACAAAATACTTGATCCTGGGGAAACTTGCGAAATAGGCATAGACTGTACAAGGCCATATGAATGCAGTTATTGCAACTGTGTTTATAATCCGTATCATAATGTAACAACAACTACATTTCCGGTTGGCTTGTGGATAAAAGTAGAGCCTGATTATAATGTCGCTGACATAGACAAGCATGGTGATGTGTACACAATAACAATCCACAACAATGAAGTGCCAAGAAGATTCCATGCTGTTGAAATTTATGGAAAAGAGATGGTGAAATTCATCTGGCCTGATACCAATGAGCTGGATCTCGGGCCGAATGAAGAAGGAACTTTACGGGCTGTACTGAATTTTACAGGAAGAATCGGTGCATACACTCTAGGCTTCAAAGTAGTAAACAATGTTGATACTGCAAGGCTTGTTGCTGAATCAGAGCTGCATGTTATCAGGTATGGCGGTCCAGAAGAAGGACAGCAAAAGATAGAGTTGCCTGTTCAATTTATATCAGACCATGCAATTACAATATCACTTGCAATTGGAACTGCAGCAGCATTATTAATGATGGCTTCGTTTTTAAGAGCGGGGTGATGAGGATCAGATGAATTGGGTCTATAAATATCCAAGTTATGATTTGAAATGTAAAATCATATACAAAACAAACCTCAACCATGCTTGGAATGGAAATATAAAGCCTTATATATTCTAGTTGAAATTATATACATATGCGCCGAATAATTGCATTGTTTGCAATTTTACTCATGCTACAGCCTGTGTTTGCTACTATTAATATAGTAACTGAGTCTGATAAATTCACATTACGGGCTGGATCTATAGAAAAGATTGCTCTTCCTGTTTTTAGTGACGTAGATGACACCATTGTTTTAACATTAGATGCGCCATCGTGGGTTGCTTTGAGCGATATACAAATTCCCATAAAGTCTTTTCAAACAGTTAATGTGAATTTGTCTTTATCACCATCTCCTGTTACAACAGAAGGCAGATATAAAATAACACTGATAGCTGATTCTCTTTCAACTGATTCATCATTCAAATGGGACTTTTTTGTAAATGTGATTAAAGAAAGCGGGGTACGCGCTGATAAAATACTTGTAAAAGGTGATTTCCTTTCAGACAGCAATGTAACCATAGAAACATATCTGCATAATTATGCTGATGTTTCTATATCAGATACTGAAATTAATATTAGAATATCCAGCCCAACAAAAGAAGTTCTAAATATCAAAAAATTCATTGAAAAAATAAACCCAGGTGAAACAAAGGTTCTCATTCAAGTCATGCACCTTCCTGAAATAGCAGAATCAGGAACATATTTCATAGATGTGGATTATGCTTTTGACGGTAAATCCCGACACGAATCCCAGCAATTTGTTGTACCTAAGAAGCCTGTCTTTAGACAACGTGTTGATGAATTTTCCATTATTATTGGAACCGGAAAGCATGTTTTCATAATTAATATAGGAAATGTTCCGGGTGAATATACTTATTCGGACGATGTAAACTTGTTTTTCTACGGAGATGAGCCATCTAGAAGAGAAGGCAATAGAGCTGTATGGTCAATGATCATAGGTTCCGGCGAGATGAAAGAAATAAAATATGAAACGAATTATTCTATTCTTCTCCTGATAATAATTTTAGCTGCTATTGTTTTTTGGACTATGTCTCACAAGAAAAAAATATTCTATATAAAAAAATATGTCATAAAAAATACAAAAATAGAGGAAGGCAGTGAGCTTAGAATCGGCATCAGCATTGAAAATACAACCGGGCGTGAATTATCAGACGTTGTTATCCGTGACTTTGTTCCGTCAGCATTTAAAGTTCTTTCTGCCAGCTCGAATGGTACAGTAAAAAAAACCAGCCTTGGAACCCAGATAAAATGGAATCTTGGAAAAATGGCTAAGAATGAACAATTTGTTTTCACATATGATATCAAAGCTTTACTTGGTGTCTCGGGTGTTTTAGCATTGCCACGTGTAATGGCAGAGCACATTACTCATAAAGGAAAAATTGAAATAAAATCAATACCTGCGACAATTGGGGAACTAGAACAGAAAATGAAGGAAGAGTGAGAAAGGCGTTGAAGACATTTGAAAGATAAAAATATTTTAACCGTCATCTACAGGCGATAATATTCAAGTTCACTGAATGGATGGCAATGCCACCGTGTTTTCAGATAAATGTCAATTGGTTTTTTTAATTCGATTATATCAAAATCGATCCCATTATCTTCCATGACCCACTTAAGAAAAAATGCTCTTTTTTCTTTTCCCTTATCCAGCGGTGCCGATATTATATAAATTTCTTAATCCAGATGTCCATGACCTTCCGTATGATATCCATTTTTGATCTTCACCGAATCTGGATACATAAGAACTTCTCTTATCGTGACTTAATTTTCTTGCCATATTCAGAATTTTTTCTGGATTCAGAGGTCTTTTAGTATCTTTTCTTCCTAAATATATTCTCCGCCCCATTGCATTCTCACAATAACCCGACATTCCCGATGCATAAAGTGCATCTAAAAGCTGACACTCCATAAAATCATAGAATCTATTGTGTTTTTCTACACCTATTGCATTCGTCCAATCAAAATTAAACACGAACAATCCATGATCTCCAAGTGCATTGGCGAATTTGAAAAAATTCAAATAATCATTATGACCATAAATTATTCCATTTGCAGAAAATATTATATCATATGTTGAATTTGAGATAAATCTATCCATGTCTGCTTCGACCCAGTTTATACCTTTTCTATAATCAGGCTCTGAAATATTAAGAACATGGTAATCAACATCGTTTCCGAACATTTCAACTATTTCATGAGCAGCATAACCATTTCCACAACCAATTTCAAGAACTCTGCATTTGCCATTCTGCCTCAATTTTTCTTCAACCATGTCCTGATAAGAATTATAAGGATTAGTCACGAATGTTTTGTATTTTTCAAGAGAAGAATCTATAAAGTAACCTTTCCTGCCATTCCTATCAGCTTCCAAAGCTTTAGCTATGTTTGATTCTATTACATCACGATCCTGTTTAAGGATAGTGTCATTGTCTTGTTCTAAGAATTTTTCCAATGCCATGAAAGTAATTTTGTTTGATAGTATTTAAAGTTTTCATATATTTATTACTAATGGAGAGTTAAATCCCCTGACTGAGATTTGAACTCAGAACCTCACGGTTTCTGTCCGTGTTTTTCGAACACGTGCTGATTGTAAAACCCTTATAATTTTCACTAACGGTTTTTCTTTCCGCCAGCGCTTTCTTTTTTCCTCGAAAATTTAAAAGAAAGGGCTGAACTACAGCCGCGCGCTCTACCGATGCTCACACCCTTTTCCATGATGCGTCTTTTGTTCTAAAAGAAAAAGGGCATATTGAGCTATCAGGGGTTTCTATGAAATCTATCTACCCCTGCTCTCGAAAATCTCATGATTTTCAAGATATCGGGGTATTTTTTCTAATAGGTTTATACATTTAATCTATAAAAAGAATGATTTATATAATTCAGTCAATATGGAAAGCTTGTTTGTTAGAATGCTAGGCAATTCGCCAGCATTGAGATTAATAGATTTCTTTATAGGTAGCCCTGACTTTGACTTTTCAATGACAGAAATTAGTAAAGACACGGGCATATCATGGGTTGTTCTGGAAAGAATTATACCTGAATTCTTGAATGCCGGGGTAATCAAGGAAACAAGGCAGGTTGGAAAATCTAAGATGTTTATGTTAAACGAAGAGAATGAAATAAGCAAATACCTGATAGGGATGGACAAAATAATATGCACTAATCACTGGGATAATGCAGAAGTGAAAACAGGAAAGATGATATCGCGAACTTGATAGATTTGAACTTTTAATACCGCGCCCAGACCATAGTTTTGTCCCACACTCAGCTAAAATCCCACACAACAAAAAAGTGGCGGAGTTAACCTTAATTCAACGCCCAAATCCCTGCGTTCAGGAATGTTGCGAAAGTAACCCACAAAATGTAAGGCACAAGAAGCATGGCTGCGTTCTTTGATATAGAATTGAACAACTTAATGGTCAAGACAAAAAATATACAGTACGATTCACTGACTGCATTAAAAATAGGGCGTATGTGTGTTGACCTGAATTTCAGAAAGAAGGGTCTGGGAACATTTCTTATTCGTGTGGCTATGCGCCGATTGCTTGAAATTAACGAAAGGGTAGGATGCAGATTTCTGATTGCTGACATTAAAAGAGGAGCTCAGCCCTTTTACAAATCATTGGGATTTGAAGTACTGAAGGAAAAACATAATGGCCATATCCCTATGTATACGGATATGAAAAAGCAAATAGAGATAATAAATCACCCTATAATTACATTTAAAATATAATAGATGGAATTATATTTAAACCTTGCGAAAAATAGATAATAGATGATAGACAACGTCAGCAAAGAGGAAAAGAAAGTGCTGCTCCAGAAGGCTGTTCATAATCTGCTGAACGATCCAAGACTTAATTCATGGGAAAAAGACTTCTTGGTTAGCATAAACAATCAGCTTCTCATCCGTGATCTTTCAGAAAAGCAGCTAAGCATACTCAACAAGATAAGAGAAAAATGCAAGAATCGTGTTCAATAATGCTACGGACGCTAACTCGTTGTCTTGGGTGTATCGTGAATATACAAACACTTCAATATAAAATCAAATACCATGGACCAAAGCCCATAGTATGCATTTGCTCAAAGAACCAAAGGTTCTTTGGCATGTCAGAAAGCGAGGCTTTTTGAACATTGCATTTCGATAAATTCCTATGTCTAAGTATATAATATTTTAAATGCAAAATAAAAATCCTAAATTACGTGTCTTCAGAGACCAGAAAATGACATCACCATAAGTTAAGCCATTTCACGCTGCCAGAAAGTATATATTTTTATAATTAATAATTCTTTCGCTGCTCTCTATAACAATCGCTGCAATAAACAGGCTTGCCTTCTGTGGGCTTGAATGGAACTTCGCATTCTTTACCGCATTTAGTACAGGTTGCTTTGTGTCTTTGAGGTGGACCAAAACTTCTTCCGCCGCCTCTATTACCAAATCTATTCATAATAGCTTCCTCCTGCAAATACATAAACATAAAGCTTAAAAAGGCAGGTTTTCTTTACATCCATCGGAAAATACAAATTTTACTTTATATAGAAATACTTCTTGATCACCACGAATTCCTCAATTCTTCTGGAAAAGAATTAAGGCTTCTTGGTTCATTTACAAGTGATTGGGAGAATATAATTCATGCGCCATTCATATTGCGTAACTTATGTCGCATAAAATTGAATTTATGTGTCATACAAACTATGCAACTATCCATATGACAACATTCTGCCTAATCCTTCTTCATAAAGTTACTCTTCTCCATTACTTTTTTCAGCTCTCTGATATTATCAACAGTAATCAAATTAGTATTTTTAATTTCAATCAGATCCAGCCTCATGTTTCTCAGTTCCCTGAAAATCCTGCGCAAGTAGGCTTCCATAATTTTACGAATACGGAAAAATATTAAAACACAGTGTGGGAAATATATGGGATTGGATATTTATATGAAATTGTGTTTCATCCATTATACCGTGATTTTTTTTAACCCGTCTTTTGGTTTTTTTGAACATTGTTTTAGATTTTATTAATCCTGTGCATAGAAAAAATAAAACAGCTATACTTAAAATTATAAAAACCAAGACCGTATAATCTTCTGAACTTTCATTCCCGGTCTTTGTTGCTTCTGCCTTACTTATTGTCGTTGTGGTTGTTGTAGCCACACAACCTTGTGTATTTATTCTGCAGTCCAGACATATTAAATTTCCATTATCAAACCCAAAATCCACGCATGTTTTGTTTATTTCACCATCACATTCTTCCCCTCTCTCAGGAATTTCGTTGCCACAAAATGGCTTTATGTCACCGACAATTGCAAATAATGAAAATGAATCCGTTGTTGCATTGTAAAACTCATGGACATTGTCACTTCCTACAAGCTTTGTTTCCAGTTTGTTCCATTTCTCATTTTTGTAGTGTAGCATTCTTATATTTTCCTTATCCCTGCTCCAGTTTTTCTCTACGGCAAACATAATAACTGCATAATTCAGGCTGTCGAGATTCGTGGTATTTATTTCCAGATATTTATAGAGCAAACCTGATAATCTATTAGTTCTATTGATTTTTTCATTCAAAATAATTTTAACCTGCTCAGTTCTTTGATCCACTTCTATACTAATTTCTGTACCTGAATCAAAGCTGATTGTCTTTTCCTGGTTTTTATCTATATATGGTATATGAATTGTATTTGACGGCAATACGGATTTTAAAACAACGCCACCGCCACCGCCGCCTGACTGCACCTGAACTGTGGGTTCTGTATAAGATATGGTGAAAAACCGGATATCTGTTCTGTTTACATTGCCTGCTTTATCCTGACATAAAACAGACCAGTTATATATACCATTGCTCAAAGAACGGGAAAATGAATTTCCACTGGTTTTATTTAAAATGTTATTGTTGTTTATATAAATATAACAGATACCGTAATCTGAAAAATTATATCTGAAATCCACAGAATTGCTTGATGTCCATATTGTATTATTTACAGGAGATGTGAGCATTAACTGCGGTGGTATTCTATCCACTTCAAACGTCATGTTATCAGTTGTATTAATATTTCCCAAGCTGCTGTTGCATAACAGCTGCCATTGATAAATGCTGTCTGTTAAATTTTTTGCTGTAGTGTAAATAATACCTGAACTGATATTGCTGAAGGTTTCATTCAGATTCCAGCCTGTCCAGTTAGCCCATAATTCGCATTTATCAATTCCTGTATCAGTAGTTGAAAAATTAAAAATAATTTCAGTGGTGTTCAGGAAAGAATTATTAGCGGGATTAAATACATGAATTTCAGGTGGATATCTATCGATCAATATTGTTACATTGCCACTTTGATTTGTATTGTTTGCATTGTCCCAGCATGTTAAAAATAAATTATAGTAGCCATCAGAAATATTTATTTCCATGCTTTTATTTGTATTGTTTTCTGCATAGCTGTTGAAGGAAGTTTCGTTTAGTTTCAGCTGGCATGTCAGATTATCATCCAGATTATCTATGGCTGTCCAGTTTACTATAATTTTCTGATTGATATTTGTGTTATTTTGCGGAAAGGTAATGTTTAACCAAGGCGGCTGATTATCTATGTTTATCCACTGTATATCTGTTGAATTTTGATTGCTTAAGATATCAGAGCATATTATTAACCAGTTATGTATTCCCTGAGCTGAATCCACTTGAAAAGAATTGAACTGCGTTGAGTTTGTCTGGTTTAATTCGTTGTTCCAGTACAGCGAGCAGTTCTTCATGTTTTCGTCAGTTGAATTGTAAGTTATATTAAATACAGTAGTATTCAGCCACGTATTATTCAAAGGCGATAATATTTGAATCACGGGCTTTATTTTGTCAGTTGCAATTTCTAATATTAATCTATCTTCACTCACGGTTTCATTGTCAAAAACCTGAAGCCTTATTGTGTAGTTTCCATCTTCACTTACATTATTGCTATTCCAATAGACTGAGAAATTGGTTTCATTGCTACTGTTTATATAATTCCAAGAAATTGGGTCAAATCCCGATCCCCATGACAGTGTAAAGTTTGTAAGATTCAGAGCTGAGACCACTCCTTTCAATATAATTGTTCCGCTTGCATTTCTTTCAGTGCTGTTCAGGAAACCTGTTGGCTGGGTGTGATTCAACATTACAGCTCTGTATGCATTAGAATAGCCATATCCTTGTTCTAATATTGAAATATTCAAATTCTCAGCAGTGTTTCTTAATGCAAACCTTATTTGATCCGGTGTCCAGTCTGAATGCTTCTGTTTTATTAAAGCCACAATTCCTGATATTATCGGCGATGAAAATGAAGTTCCGTTCCCAGTATCATAGGAACCTGTATAACTTGTTGAATTGACATTAACCCCCGGTGCTATTATTTCTGGTTTTATGAATCCATATTGTGTGGGGCCACGGGATGAAAACCCAGCTATATCTGAATTTCCAATGCTCGCACCAACAGACAATGATTTTCCTGCATTTGCAGGTGTGCAGACAGAAGAAAAACTCCCGTTTCCAGTTCCTTTGCATAATGACGAGCCATCGGGTCCGGAATTTCCAGCTGCCAGAACAACTGTAACATTTGCTTCATTAACAGCTTTGTTTACCATATTAGCCCATGAACCATCTGGTCCTTGTGATGCTGTTCCAAGGCTAAGATGAATTATGTCATGAGCGTCAGAATAATTTCCATCCTGATCAGGGTCTATTGCTAAATTCATTGCTGACAATATGTTGGCAATGGAGCAACTGTCTGTGCAAACACGATATGCTATTAAAACAGAATCAGGTGCTATTCCTTTTATAGATCCATTTGCACCTATGATTCCTGCAACCTTTGTTCCATGTCCGGATTCATCCATCGGGTTATTATCATTGTCAATAAAATCATATCCATTTCGGATTTTTGTGCAATTTCCAGTCTGGATATCATTTACGCTACAGCTGCCAAAATCAGGGTGGCTGTAATTGATGCCACTGTCTATCACAGCTATGGTAATGTTTTTTCCGGTTATGTTTAAGTTGTTACTGTCCAATTCTCTCCAGACCTGTGTTGCATTAATACTTTCTGGGTTTTCTGTGCTTTCCAACATTTCTACAATTACATTTCTTTCTATTTTCTGAACATACGGCAATTTTTCCAGTTTTTCCACCATCCATTCAGGCACTTCAGCAGAAACAGCATTGATTGCCTTAATTTCATGCTCAATGGAATACTGATGCGTGAATTTATTCAGAATCCCAGCACGGCTGTCTATAAAATCCTGAAGCTCCTTTTTGTTTGAAATATCATCCAATGTGATTATCAGAGAAACCGAGCTTTGTGCATAGCCTGCAATAGACATAATTACAATTGCCAGCACTATAACAATCCAACGCATATTTGTATTTATGTTTTAAGTATAATAAATCCTAATGAATGAGCATGAAAATATTATTTATGTTGAAAGTGATGTTCTGACTACAGATGATATTAAACGACTCAATTTGCAGAAATTTCTGGAAAATTATGATTTCTGAAACACCACGCCAATGCTCATCTGAAAATATTTCCCATAATCTTCTTCAAGAATTTCCAGACCTAATCTGAAAAAATGAAGCAATTTATTTATTCTCCGTGTGAGTCCGTCATAACCCCACGAGTATGAGCATATCGGGGTAAGCCCATATCGACTTCCAAGTTGTTCAAGTTCATGTTCTGTGTATTCAGTTTCCCAGCCAAAATCCCAGCCATGGTCGAAAGCGATTAATAAATGCTTCTTTAGTGTATAATACAAAGCCCAAAAATTTGGGACGTCTATGATAACATATCTTTCAGCAACCCTTATCTGCTCTCTCATTAACTGATCCAACTTATCATCGAGATAATGTTCAACCAATCCCTGTGAAAATACAATGTCAAATGATTCATCTGGAAAAGGCAGGTGTCTTGCATCTGCTTCGCAAAGCTGCATATCAGGGCTTCTTTCATGGATCAGTCTCAGTGCATTCGGTGCATAATCCAGACCACAGACTTCCATTCCCATAGTTTCATACAGATGAATTATATCTGAACCAGAACCAGTACCAATTTCAAGCACTGTCGGATGGTTATTGCCATCAGCGTACGCAAATCTTTTAACTGTTTCTACGATTTCAGAATGCATGTTATCTGTCCACCGATCTCCATAGCATTTATTCCAGCCATTCCTTGAAAGCTGTTTGACATAATCTAGTTTTGAGCGTGGCAGCATGATCATTATTCATCTCAAACTTTTTAAACTTTTAATTATCATATAGTAGATATGATTTATATAATAAAATCAGAGGAAGAACTTGAAGCAGAGAATAATCAAATGCTTGAATATATTGCTGAACACCCCGGATGCAGAACTATTGATATCATAGAAAGGTATCATGATCCGTTTATTTACTTTTGGGCCATAAGAACAAATGATGCTAAAAGAAAAGCAGAAGTTGATGACAGATTCATAAGGCAAATGAGGCCACCTTTGCTGACACTTGAGCAATCTGTTGAAAAAAAACGAAAATATATTACTTTATTTCCATCATATCATACAGATCTGAAGGCTATGGAAAATTATATAATTTCTAATCCTGATTGTACTGTTCAGGATGTTGGAAACCGTGGTTATGATATTGTACTTAGAATATATTATGGGTTAACAGGTAAAAGTATCAATGAATTAAAACATGAACTCGGTATAAGCGAAGAATATCAGCATAGAAAAGGATTTCAACATCACGGAGAACAAACATCATCTCCGGGAAATTTTAAATTAGATTACATATTATGCGGCTTTTCAGAAGAACAAAGAGTTGAGGCTTATGATTTTATATATCGTATTTTAAATAAGGGAGATATTCATTATAAGCCAGGATCTTGTCTTACTGAGCATACTTTTGACAGGCAAACAGCTGATTTGCTATGGCTTGCTGTAAGAAAAAAATTTATCCGAGGTAATGTAGGAAGGTACGATACTAAGGAAATGTTGTCAGACGCAGAACAGGATCTGGAAACAGGGTCAAAAGAATATTCACTCATATCATATCAGAGATATGTTGATCAGTATGTAACACATAATCTGGATGATATGCTGACATCTTTGGTTCCTGAGAGTGAAATAGAAAGAGTAAGGAAGATGATATGGTATTCTTACCTTTATAGCATGGAATATCCTGTAGCTGTAGCAAGATGTATTGACGGAAAGCAAAAAGTATTTCTAAACGAAGAAACTTATCATACACTGGAAAGCATACTTTATTATCAATTTAGGTGTGGAATGAAACTAACTAAAGCAAAAAATCGAACTGAATGGGATATTAAACCAAAAACAGGGACATTAGTTTCACTTGACATGAAGGAGCAGGATATGTACACTGTCTCCGATATGCTGGACAATGTTCATCCTGATTTCAGAGAAGAGGCTAGAGCTACAATGACATATTTTTATAAATACAGGCTTATACCTTCTGATGTTATTGATAACAGGAGAGTGTTCAACAAACAGGATATGATATTAGCTTTAAGGTCATTTGAATTAAGGTTAACCAAAGGCATGTCATATACCGAAGCTTTAACTATGGCATTGGGAGAATATGGCCTACCAGCTGATAACATAAATGTAAGACCCAGAAAGAAAAATCCCGAAGAAAGAAGATGTGAAATTTTAGAAGCTATAAATACTGGAAACAATACAATTAAGGATATTGCTGAAGTAATAGGAATTGAGTATATGGCAGTACGAAAACATTTGAATGACCTTGAACGCGAAGGAAGGATAGTAAAAAATAAATCAGAAAAAACATACACCTTTTCTATAGTCCGGTGTTGATATCATGAATCTTGCAGCTTTAATCAGCGGCGGCAAAGACAGCCTGTATGCCATGCATCTAGCTCAGAAACAGGGGCATGAAATAAAATACATTGTTTCTGTGCACTCTGAAAATCCAGAATCATATATGTTTCATCATCCGAACCATGAACTGGTCTCAAAACAGGCTGAAATCATGAAGATTCCATTGATAAAATGCAAAACCATGGGCATTAAAGAGCATGAGTTAGAAGATCTCGAAAAATGTCTGTCTAAACTGGATATTGACGGTGTTGTTACAGGTGCTGTTGCAAGTAATTATCAGAAGCAAAGAATAGATAAAATATGTGATAATCTGAATATAGAGAGCATAGCACTACTATGGCAAAAAAACCCGGAGGAACTTCTGATGTCAATGCTCCAGACTGGATTTGAAATTATCATTGTCAATGTTGCAGCTGAAGGCCTGACAAAAGAATGGTTAGGAAGGAAACTGGATTTTGATTGCATCAGGGATTTGAGGAATCTGAATGAAAAACATGGTGTTTCTATGGTTGGCGAAGGCGGTGAATATGAAACCTTTGTTCTGAATGCACCGATGTTCAGGCAATCATTGAAAGTCATATCACAGCAGGTTTTCTGGGATAATAAAACAAGAAGCGGGTGGATGAAGATAGATGTTGAATAACAATTTTCGGTTGCATATTATTCTCTTTTCCCCCAGAGGCCTTTCTTTTTTTACAGATTTTTCAAAAAGAAAAAGGCCTAATGGGCCCGAGGAGATTCGAACTCCTGTCTGAGCCTTTTTCTTAATACGCAATCTTTGATTGCCAACATGTTTTCTTTTGGTAACTTAGCTTTTCTTTTTTAAAAGAAAAGGTAGCCCGAAGGCCCGATCCTACCAAACTAGACTACGAGCCCAACATTCGTTGTGCTGCAGTTCAGTTTGCAGGCAAACCAAACTACGAGCCCAACAGATGAGAATATACGAGAGTGGATTTAAAAGCACTGTTTCTAAATATTCTTTATGGAAAGAATATTCCGCAATGAATTTATTGAAAAAACAGAATCAGGCCAGAAGAGTTTTAACAATACTGAAATTGATTATGCGGACCTTGGTGGTAGGGTATTTCAGGACATAAAAATCAAAGATTCCTGGATATTATTTACATCGAGTGTGTAACAATTTTTGCTGAAACGTCCTTACAGGTATTTTGATACCCGTTCTCCATAATGCACCACCAACTGGTTCATGATTTGCGACCAGTCCCT
>Ga0209541_10010537_pt1 | contig 14707 bp, 10 predicted proteins | sample RifCSPlowO2_01_FD_184027 | JGI IMG/M metagenome (GOLD analysis project Ga0209541, IMG submission 184027) | Groundwater microbial communities from Rifle, Colorado - Rifle CSP2_plank lowO2_0.1 (SPAdes) (version 2) | ecosystem: Environmental > Aquatic > Deep subsurface > Groundwater | place... | reverse complement strand
TAATATTAAGAATATAATTATTTGTTATTTTATTAAAAGTTTAATTTTTTTATTAAAAGCTTTAATCTTAAATCTTTAATTTTAATAATTCTAAAATTAGTTTATCGAGGGTATTTTTTATTTATATTTTAAGCTTTTCTATCATATATAATATATATTATTTATTATATATTTATTAATGTTATAACTTCTTAGTTGTTCAGAAAAAAGATTATCCTTTTAGAGTAACCATTTCAATTAGACTCGTTTGTTTCGGCTTTAAATAACTCCAAAGGCAATAGGGGTGTGAGGGTTGTTTCCTATGGAGAATTGTTTAAATATAAGTTGAGTTTTCTTTTAAGAACATGACAAATAATGATCGTAAACTAAGCGGATTTTTTGAAGATTATATTAAACAACAATCTCTTTTCATAAATAAAAAAGCACTACAATCTAATTATACTCCTAATGAAATTCCTCATAGGGATGAGCAGATTCAACAGATAGCAAGCATTTTGGCACCAGCTTTAAGGAGAGAAAAGCCCAGCAATATATTCTGTTATGGAAAAACCGGGACAGGCAAGACAGTTGTAAGCCAATATGTAAGCAAGCAGTTAAAAGAAATGGCAAAAAAGAAAAACGTGCCCTTGGAAATTGTTTATTTGAATTGTAAGATGAAGAAAGTTGCAGATACAGAATATAGGCTCATGGCAGAACTTGCCAATCAATTTGGTGCGAATGTACCTGCCACAGGACTGCCTACAGATGAAGTTTATAAAATCTTTATCAACAAGATAGATAATGAGAAGAAAATGATTATTCTTATATTAGACGAAATTGACCAGTTAGTACATAAAATTGGAGATGGGATATTATATAATTTAACAAGAATGAATTCCGAGCTGAAAAACTCAGAAATCTCTTTAATAGGGGTCAGCAATGATTTAATTTTTGTCGATAATCTGGATCCGAGAGTTAAATCTTCATTAAGTGAAGAAGAACTAATATTTCCCCCTTACAATGCGGTTCAGCTGCAGGACATATTGAGAGAAAGAGTACAGCTGGCTTTCAGAAAAGGAGTGATTGAAAGTGGGGTTATAGAGAAATGCGCAGCCTACGCTGCAAGAGAGCATGGCGATGCCAGGAGAGCATTGGAACTTCTCAGAGTTGCAGGAGAGATTGCCGAAAGAAAAAACAGATTAAAGGTTGCAATGGTTCATTTAGATGAAGCAGAAGAAAAAATTGAAAGAGACAGGGTTGTAGACATTGTAAAAAGCCAGCCAAAACAAGGCCAGGTTGTTTTGTATTCCATATTTAACTTAAATAAGTCAGAAAAATCATTGTTTACAGGAGACGCATATGAGATATATAAGGATAAATGCAGCTCCTGTGGATTAAAACCTTTGACACAGAGAAGAGTCAGTGACATTATTGCTGAACTGGACATGTTAGGGATAATTAATGCAAGGGTAATTTCCAAAGGGAGATATGGGAGGACAAGAGAAATCTCTCTTGCAATTCCTAATTCTTCAGTTGAAGAGCTAAAAGGCGCTTTGGAGGCGAGCTTGGGACTATGAGTAAAGAAGAAGTAATCTCTTTTTTTGCCGATCATGGCTTCTTAGTCGATCCCGAATTCTTAGATCAAATACCTGAAAGCATGGATAAGAATGAAATCCTCGAATTATTAAAAGATAAAAATACGTTTGTCATAAATAATGAGACGCTTCAGTTTATTAATAAAGAATTTCAGAGCGTTGATGAATCCGTAATTCCCCGTAAAAATTCAGATATAGAAATACTGGAATCTTTCAGGGAAAAACCTAAAAAAGTTGAAGTCCAGAATTTTGTTTCTTATTTCAAATCAAGATATAATCAACTTAAAGAGATACTGCAGAGAAGAAATGAGCTTGTGGGGGCGATTTCAATAAACCGGCTCAAAGGCAAAGCTAATGACCGAGTTGCACTCATTGGAATAATAAGTTCGAAAAAATCTACAAAGAATAATCATTTATTTTTAGGATTGGAAGATCTAACCGGGAAAGTGAATCTTCTGGTAAGCAAAAATAAGGATGCTTACAATTTAGCAAAGGAACTTGTTCTTGATGAGGTTGTTGGAATTATCGGCAATGTGGGGGATAATGTCATTTTTGTCGACCAAATATTCTTTCCTGATATTCCTGTTACGAAAGAATTTAAAAAAAGCCCGGAAGAATTATATGCTGTTTTTATTTCCGATCTTCATATAGGCAATAAAGCATTTCTTAAAGAAAATTTTGAGAAATTCATAAGCTGGATTAATGGAGAAAATGAAAGTGATGAACAGAAGAAAATTGCTGAAAAGATAGGCTACTTGTTTATTATCGGAGACCTGATAGAAGGGGTGGGAATATATCCCTCACAAGAGAAAGACCTAGCAATAAAAGATTTTTATGAGCAGTATAAAGAGTTCTCCAAATATTTGAAACAAGTTCCAAAGAGAATAAAAGTCATTATCTGTCCTGGAAATCATGATGCTTTAAGACTGGATGAGCCTCAGCCGGCGATAGGTGAGAATTTGATAGAGAACCTTAATGAGATGGAGAACGTTTTTAGTTTGAGCAATCCTTCTTTTGTCAGAATTGCCCAAAATGAGACCTTTGAAGGATTTGATGTCTTGATCTATCATGGAGAAAGCTTTACCTATTATGCGGATGCGGTTGACTCGATAAGGCTTGCAGGCGGCTTGACTAGAGCGGATTTAATCCTTAAATTTTTGCTCCAGAGAAGGCACCTCGCACCAACTCACACTTCCACTTCTTATCTAGCTTTAAATAAAGACTATCATGTAATAAGCAAGGTTCCTGATTTTTTTGTTTCAGGACACATTCACAGATGTGTGGCTGCGAATTACAACAACATTACCATGCTGAACTGCAGCACTTGGGTGCCCCAGAGCGACTATATGGAAAAAAGAGGCATTGTTCCGGAGCCTTCAAAAGCAATCCTAGTTAATTTGAAAACCAGAGATGTGAGGATAATGGATTTTTCTGAAAATGCAAGCTAATCAAAAAATAAAAGATTATTTTTTAAGTTTGGACAAGGAAATCCAAAAAGCGTATTCTTTAGCTGATCAATCCAGAAAGAAAGGCCTGGATCCAGAGGATAAAGTTGAGATTATCTTAGCTGAGAATATGGCTGAGCGTGTAGAAGGGTTAATTTCAACAGTAGCTTCTCAGATAAAAGGAAGCGGAATCGTAGGTAGGCTTGAAGAGCTTGAAAAACAATATGGCATGCAGGACTGGAGAGTTGCATTTCAAATTGCGCTGGAAATTGCCCAACAAAAGTTCTGCAAATTTTCTGATGAGAAAGAAGCCATGGAAGTTGGATTAAGAGTGGGATTGGCTTATATTACTGTTGGAGTTGTTGCCTCTCCTTTAGAGGGATTTGTGAGGCTTGAGCTCAAAAAGAGGAAAGACAATGGCAAGCACTATTTTTCATTGTTATTTTCAGGGCCTATAAGAAGTGCTGGAACGACTGCAACCTGTGTATTTGTAGTCTTAGCGGACTATGTAAGAAGAAAGATGGGATATGCCGTGTATGACCCTACTGAAATTGAAATTAAGAGATATGTAATGGAGCTCAGAGATTTTCATGAAAGAGTCACTAACCTGCAATACCTTCCAAGTGAAGATGAAATCAAATTCATAATTGGACATCTTCCGGTTCAGATTTCAGGCGATGCCAGCGAAACGGTAGAGATAAGCAACTATAAAGACTTAGATAGATTTCAGAGCAACTTTCTTAGCAATGGAATCTGCCTGGTAATCGGCGAAGGATTAACTCAAAAAGGAGCGAAATTCTGGAGAAAATTTTCTAAATGGAATAAAGATTTTGAAATGAAAGACTGGGAATGGCTGGAAGACTTTGTCAATTTGCAGAAGAAAATCAGAAGCAAAGGAGAGAAAGGGGATACAGATGAGATTCTGCCGGATTATAACTACATAAAAGATCTTGTGGCGGGGAGACCGATTTTAGGGCATCCCATGAGAAAAGGCGGATTGAGATTGAGATACGGCAGGTGCAGAATCAGCGGACTAAGCTCCACTTCAATACATCCTGCTACTAGTATTGTTACCGGTGGATATATCGCAAACGGAACCCAGATAAAAATGGAAAGGCCCGGGAAATCAAGCACTTTGAGCTGCTGTGATTCTATAGAAGGCCCTATTGTCAAACTGAAAGACGGAAGCGTCCTGTTTTTAGATACTGAACAAAAAGCGAAGGATTATTTTACCCAGATAAAAGAAATTTTATTTTTAGGAGACATACTCATAAATTACGGCGACTTTTTTAATCGTGGGCATAAACTAGTGAAGTCGGGGTATAATGAAGAATGGTGGTTCTTGGAATTTGAGAAAAAAATCCATGGGAAAGGATTAATTGATCTTAGCAAAGAAACAGGAGTTGATCTTGAAGCATTAAAGAAATTATTTAAAGGTGACTTGAAAATCAGCTCTTCTGATGCGATAAAAATTTCAAAAGCCTTGAATATTCCCATGCATCCAAGATATACTTTTCACTGGAATGATTTAGAATATGAGCAGTTTCACGAGCTTGTGAACTGGATAATGCATAAAGCTGTCATAAAACGAAGCAATGAAGAAATTGAAAAGATTATCCTTCCACTTGACAAAGAAAATCCAAATCTTAAAAGATCATTGGAGCTGATTGGTTTGCCGCATCTTGCGGTTGTAAATGAGTATTTGATAATTGAGAAAGATGATGCACAAGCATTTGCTGCAAGCCTTGGATTCTTGAACAATGATGAATTTCTTCAAAAATTAACTTTGGACAAAGGCAGTGTTATCGACTGTATAAATAAAATAAGTCTGGTTAAGCTGAAAGACAAAAGCGGGACATTTATTGGAGCTAGAATGGGAAGGCCTGAAAAAGGCAAGATGAGAAAATTAGTAGGAAGTCCGCATGGTTTATTCCCAATTGGAGAGCAAGGAGGAAGGATGAGATCATTGCAAAGCGCTCTTGAGAAAGGATATGTCATGGCTGAATTTAGCTTGTTCTACTGCAAAAACTGCCAGAGAGAGGCAATATACAGAGTTTGCGAAAAATGCAATGGCAAGACTGAAAAAATAACTCGAGATAATGGAAAAGAAGGATTTAGAAAATTACAGCTGTTTAAATTAAACATAAATGAGCATCTTAGAGATGTTTTGAACTTTATTGAAGTGAGAAATTATCCTGACTTAATTAAAGGAGTAAGAGGAACAAGCAATTCTGAACACATACCTGAACACCTTGCTAAATCCATCATTAGAGCATCAGAAGATGTTTATGTCAACCGCGATGGTACAATAAGATATGATATGACTGAGATGACTATCACTCATTTTAAGCCAAAAGAGATCGGCACAAGCATTGAAATTTTAAAGAGATTAGGATATGACAAAGACGTCAACGGCAATCCTGTTGAAACTGATGATCAGATAATTGAACTGATGCCACAAGATGTTATTCTTCCTGGATGTGATGAAAGCAATGAAGAAGGCTGTGATGCGGTTATGTTCAGGATTAGCAAATTTGTCGACTCTTTATTAAAGAATTTTTACAAAGAAGAAGTGTTTTATAATCTTCACGATAAGAATCAGCTTACAGGGCACCTTGTATTAGCTATGAGTCCGCATACTTCTGCAGGAGTTGTGTGCAGAATAATCGGCTTTAGCAAACTGCAGGGGTTTTTAGCTCATCCTCTTGTACATAGCATTATGAGAAGGGACTGTGACGGCGATGAAGCCTGTGCGGTATTATTGATGGATGCTTTATTGAATTTTTCAAGAAAATTACTGCCTGAGCATAGGGGTGCAAGACAAGATGCTCCTCTTGTACTGACCACAAAATTGATCCCTGCCGAAGTGGATGATATGGTATTTGATATGGATGTTGCATGGAGGTACCCTCTAGAATTTTATGAAGCTGCTGAGAAATTTAAATATCCAACTGAAGTAAAGATCCCTCAGCTCAATGAGAGATTAGGAACTGAAAAACAGTATGAAGATTATGGATATACTCACGAGGTTTCAAATATAAACATTGGGTCACTATGCAGCTCTTATAAGAAACTGCCGACTATGCAGGAAAAAGTAGCAGGACAAATGGATATTGCTGAAAAAATAAGAGCTGTTGATCAGGATGATGTTGCAAGATTAGTTATTGAAAGGCATTTCATGAGAGACATTAGAGGCAACTTGAGGAAATTCAGCCAGCAGCAATTCAGATGCGTTGACTGCAATGAAAAGTACAGAAGAGTTCCGCTGCTTGGAGTCTGCGATAAATGCTATGGGAAAATAATCTTTACCATCTCTGAGGGCAGTGTTGTAAAATACATGGAGCCTGCTTTATCTTTAATTGAAAAATATGACCTTCAGCCTTACCTGAAACAAACACTTGAATTAACTAAAGACATGATTGAAAGCGTGTTTTTACAAGATAAAGACAAACAAATGGGATTGGGGAAGTGGTTTAATGAAAAGTAAATAGATTTGCTTTTAAAATCTTCTCCTGCACTTTAAGTAATGATTATTGAAGTCATAATTGCCTCCCTGTTAGGAATTGTATTTGGAATCTTTACTGGATTAATTCCCGGAGTTCACGTCAATCTAATTGTTACTTTATTATTTGGCGCGAGCGCTTATTTTCTGAATCTTGTAAACATAGTAGCTTTAAGCTCTTTCATTGTTTCAATGTCTTTAGTTCATACTTTCTTAAATGCAATTCCCGCAATTTATCTGGGAGCGCCGGAAGACGAAGGAGATGCATTGAATGTTCTTCCAGGCCATAGAATGCTGCTGCAAGGAAGGGGATATGAGGCATTGATGCTAACTTTAACAGGAAGCACCCTGGCTTTAATTATAGGGGTGTTGATTTCTCCTTTGATAATTATGACTCTGCCGATTTTTTATGAAACCATCGAAAAATACATAGGATATATTTTAATCATTCTTGTAATCTTTCTTGTTTTTAGAGAGAAACAAAAATACTGGTCTTTTTTTGTTTTTATTTTAGCTGGCGTCTACGGCTTAACTGTGCTTAATTTAGATATAAGAAATCCTTTGTTTCCGATGCTAAGCAGCTTATTTGGGACTGCCGGGTTGTTAATCAGCTTTAAAGACAAAATTAAGATACCCAAACAGGAAATCTGCAAATTAGAAGTTGATAAAAAAGAAGTTGTTAAAGCTTTGAGCGTTTCAACAATTATCGGAAGCTTTGTTTCTGTAATGCCAGGACTAGGACCGGCACAAGCTGCAATTCTTGGAAGCCAGGTTGTAAAATTAACTGACAAGGGATTTTTGATATTGGTAGGTGCTTTAGAAACCTTTGGAATGATCATAAGCTTTATTGCCCTCTATTCCATTGAGAAAGCCAGAAATGGAGCTGTTGTTGTCATCAGCAGACTGATGGGTAAAATAGGCTTGACTGATTTAATCACTTTTTTTTGCGTTGCTGTTTTTTCAGGATTGATTGCTGTTTTCTTAAGTTTGTTCTTCGGCAGAAAATTTTCATCTTTAATCACAAAAATAAACTATCAAAAACTAATTCTTGGAATTATTGCTCTGATTGTTGTAATGTGCATTTGGCTGAGCGGATTCATAGGACTTTATGTTTTAATTATCGGAAGTTTTTTAGGAATGGTTCCTGTCTTGTTAGGAATTGGAAGAAATCATTTGATGGGATGTTTATTAATCCCGGTTATTTTATTTTTTACTTTATAAATTACCTTCTTCTGCGAGCTGCCTGAGCCTTTTTGATGTTTCTCATTTCAGCTCTTCTCATGGCTCTTGTAGGCTTCAATCTTTCAAGAACATTTTTTCTCGGTCTTGCTTTGAAAATATCACCCTTTACTTTTCTTGGCTTGCTTGATAGCTGAGAAATTATTTTTCTAGCATCCAAAGTTTTTCCAATTAAAGTTCCGTTCTTTATTTCAGCATCAGATTTAGCAATCAGCCATGATTGAGTGTCCCATGATCCGCCTTTTCTTTTTCCTGCTAATCTTTCAATATGACCATTTTTTCCTATATCTTGATTTCTAAAACTTGAGAATTCTGATTTTGGCCTTACTACAATTCTATAAAATCTTCCTTTTCCTCCTGTGCCCGGCTTTTTTCTTGCCCTTCCTTGCGGCTGAGCTAAGACTCTCTGTCTGTGCGACATTGACATCCATTTTCTTAATGCTTTAATAATATTTGATTTTGCAGCTGATTTCTGTTTTCTTGAAGAACTCATCTTATCACCACATATTTTACAAATATTGTTTTAGTTTATATATTTAATGGTATCTGCTATTATTTCTCTTTTACCTTCGTATTCTGCTATTTTGCCTTCTATCTCAACTTCTAAATTTTTCTTTAGATCTAAAGGATCTTCCTTGAAGATGATTACTGCTGTTGTTGAAGTAAAATCTGTGACTGTCAACAAATATAATCCCGGAGTTTCTCTTATTGAAAGAATTTTTCCCTGAATTTTTACTTTTGTTTCCAAGTCTTTTTTATTTATTTCTGAAATCTTAGTTATCTCTAAAGAAGTTGTTTCTGCTATAATTAACAATGAAAATATGCCTATAATTGAGACTATTACCGAGAGCTTTAACAAAGTTGTTTCTTTCATAGATAGATTTATAATTAATCGTAATTTTTATTAGGTTATGGATATTGAAGACAAAATTAAGTTAATAAAAAGAGGCACTGAGAAAATAGTCAATGAAGAAGAATTAAAGAGTTTGTTAAAGGAAAAAAAATCCCCTGTTGCTTACATTGGTTACGCCCCTACATCGACCCTTCATGTTGGACACCTGATTCCACTACTAAAGGTCAAGGATTTCTTAAATGCCGGTTTTAAATTTAAGTTTTTGATTGCTAATTTACATGCACACCTAGATGATAGAAAAAGCCCCTGGGAATTGTTGAATTCTAGGAGTGAGTATTATCAGGAAATGATTCGAGCTGTTTTAGATTCTATTGGAGCTAATACTGAGAAATTACAGTTTGTAAGAGGAAGTGATTTTCAAACAAATTCCGAGTATGTCTTGGATGTTTTAAGGATGAGCTCACTAGTCACTTTTAATAGAGTCAGAAGATCTGCTTCAGAAGTTGTTAGATTTGGAGAAGAACCTAAACTTGGAGGATTTATTTATCCATTAATGCAGATAATGGATTGTGTTGCATTGGATGTTGATGTTGCTTTTGGGGGTTTAGATCAATTAGGAATATACATGCTTGGCAGAGAGTTATTACCTCAATTAGGGCATAAAAAACCTACTTTTGTGTTTACTCCATTGCTTCCCGGACTAACTGGAAAGAAGATGAGCGCTTCTGACCAATCAAGTAAAATTGACTTGCTTGACTCTAAAAAAGAAGTAGAAGATAAAATCAAGAAAGCCTACTGCAAAGAAGGAGAAAAGAAAGACAATGGTGTACTTGCCTTTTGTGAATACTTTATTTTTCCATATAAAGGAAAAATGAAAGTTGAAAGACCTGAGAAATTTGGAGGGAATATTGAATATTTGAAATATGAAGATTTAGAGAAAGATTTTATTAAGAAAAAATTGCATCCTATGGATTTAAAACAAAGTGTAGCTAAAGAAATAAATGACGTTCTTGAGCCTATAAGGAAAGTGTTTGAAAAAAAGAAGAATTTAATTAAAGAAGCTTATCCTTGATGTTATTATTTTAAAGTAGATATTTTTATAAATGACTTATTTTCTTGATTTGTAATGCAGAGAAGATTAATGGGAGGTGAGACTGAAATAGGATTAACTTCCTCGAAAGATCAATACATTGATGGTGTTGCAATTGCTGAAAAACTTCCTGAATTTATTGCGAATAACCCTTTAACATTAGAAGATTTTGACCCTCTTTTTTTAAAAAGATGTGATACTGTTGAGAGATTTAGAGGAGAAGTATTAAATTTTGTTTCTGGATTTTTTCAAGGAGGAGACAGATTTTATTATGATGTAAAACATGTAGAAATTTCTTGGAGGGAATCTGATAATGTTTTTGATTTAGCTGCCTCAGACCATGCGACAACCAGAATATTAGATGCAATATTCAAAAAGTTTCAAAGAGCTCATCCTGAATATGGAGAAATTAGCGGGTTTAAGGACAATGCAGCAGTTCACCCCGATTCTGGAAAATTAACCACTTGGGGAGCTCATGAAAATTATTTGATGGATCGAGATGCTTGGGAAAAGAGAGATCTTTTAATTCCCTTTCTTGTTACTAGACAAATCTTTGCTGGTCCTGGTGCGTTTAAGACGGATCCAATAGACCAAGAAAGACAAACAAAAAGCTTTGCAAATTATTTCGAGCTAAGTGAACGTGCAGGCCACATTCAAACTATTGAATCTTTGGAGTCCATGAGCAATCGTGCTATCATAAATACTCGTGACGAACCTCATATAAATAATCAAAGATACAGAAGGCTTCACTTAATTGTAGGAGACCACAATATTTGTGCTTATACAACTGCTTTAAAATTTGGAACAACCCATCTTGTGTTAAGGCTTTTAGAGGAAGATGAAAGCTTTTCAGTTTCTCCATTACAAGATCCTGTTCAAAGTCTTCAATCCTTATCACTACAGCCAACTTTAGGACTTAGTTTGAAAATACCCCACGAAACCAGAACTGCTTTGCAAATACAAAGAATTTATTTAAATCGAGCAAAAGAATTGTTTTATGGAGAAAATGGACAAACTGATTGGATATTAGATAATTGGGAATTTGTTTTGAATCAATTATCAATAAAAGGGATTCCAAAAAGTCTTGTGGGTTTGATTGATAGATTTACAAAAGAAGAGATCTTAAGACGAATATTAAGAGAGTTTGATTTAGACCTGTCAAAAGCAGAAGATCGATTTCATTTGAAAGGCTATGATAAATCTTATGCTAATATCGATATGAGTTGGGGGCTGCCTTTTGTTTATCCTGGAAACACGGTTTATTTTCCATCCAACCCGGATGAAGTTTTAGAGAAAATCTTTAGGCCATCATATGGCTCCAGATCTAGTCTAAGATCTTTTCCTTTAACCTTCTATCCTGAGGAAATTAGCACAGTTAGTTGGAATTCTGTTTCTTTCAAAAATGGAAAAGGCAAATTAGATTTAAATGATATTGTCTTTACAGACCCTGGAATAATGCAAGATTTGTTTGATAGAAAACCTTCCTTAGAAGATTTTCTTGCTTTTTGCGACAATAAAGGACTTCTTAAAAGATAAAATCTTATTAAGAAACATTTATATTCTTGTAATAAAAATTAGAAATGATGTATAAAGATTTTGCAGATTATGCTTTAAGCATTTTAAAAAAAGAGAAAGTAGATTATGGCGAAGTTAGATTAGAAGAAACTGAAGGAGAGGGTTTAGTATTAAAGAACGGTATTCCTGAAGTTTCAGGCTTTGAAAATTCTGCAGGCGTGGGTATCAGGTTTTTGGTTAATAATTCTTTAGGGTTTGCCTCAATAAATAAATTTGAAAAGAAAAAAATTTCACAAATTGTTCTTCAGGCAATAAAGAGAGTAAAAAGAGCACGTAACATGAATGCCAATGTTAGATTATCTGAAGAAAGCGTCAATAAAAAAAACTATAAAGTTACACAAAAAATAAATCTAAAAGACATTGATCCAGATAAAAAAATGAAGCTTCTTCATGATATTGATGAAAAAATAAAAAAAGCAGCAGGAAGATATTTGAGCTTGAGCTATAATTTGAATAAAAAATATATAATAACAACTGAAGGAACTAAAATTATTTCTGAAATACCACGCAATCATTTCACTTATTTCTTAACTGTTCAAAGCAACGGCAAAAGCGCGCAGAAATTCTGGCAGTACTGCAACGCCGGCGGATTTGAGGTTGTTAATCAATGGAAATTACCGGAGCTTATGCTGAAAGAGTATAAAGCAATGGATCTTAACTTAAGAAAAGCTGAGAAATCTCCAAAGGGGAAAATTGATCTAGTAGTCGGTCCTGAAGTCACTGGCATAATGGTTCATGAAAGCGTCGGGCATCCTTTTGAAGCTGATAGGATACTTGGAAGAGAAGCAGCCCAGGCAGGAGAAAGCTTTGTTCACAAAGGAATGATCGGAGAAAAAATAGGAAGCGAGCAGGTTACTGTTGCTGATGACCCTACACTTGATAAAAGCGCAGGATATTATCTTTATGATGATGAGGGAGTTAAAGCAAGAAGAAGATACTTGATAAAAAATGGAGTCATTAATGAATTTTTGCATAATAGAGAAACTGCTTTTGATATGAATTTAAGAAGCAACGGCGCTGCAAGGTCTGAAAGCTTTGACAAAGAAGCCATAGTCAGGATGGCAAACACTTTTCTAGTTCCAGGGAAGTTTTCTGAAAGCGAATTAATAAAAGATATAAAATTCGGCGTGTACATGAGAGACTTTACTGAATGGAACATTGATGACAAAAGATTTCAGATGAAATATGTGGGGAGCGACTGCTATTTAATTAAGAACGGAAAAATCTCTAATCCTGTATTGAAGCCTATTATTGAAATTACCACTCCTGCTTTGTGGAGCAATGTTGATGCTGTGGGCAAAAATATAGAATATCATACAGGCACATGCGGCAAAGGTGAACCGATGCAGGGAGTTCCTGCATGGCTCGGAGGCCCCAGCATGAGAATAAGAAATGTGAGGCTTGGCTGATGGAAATACTATATTACTTCATGAAAAAACTGAAAAAAAGAAATGTGGATGATGCTGTGCTAAGTTTTAATGCGAGCAATGCAAGGCAAATAAAGTTTTCAGACAATAAAATTGTAAAAGATGCAGTCGAGCTTCTCAGCGATGTTGGTATATTTGTTGTTAAAGATAAAAAGATATTTACAACTACTTATAAAGATACTGTAGATGAAACTGGACTTGCTTCTGAAAAAGGTAATTTTAATGAAATGAAGAAAAAAGAAATTGACAAATTTATAAATAAAATCATGAAATTTTTGAAAGCGATTCATCCTAAAAGAGATTATTTCGGGATAAATGAAAAAACTTTCAAATACAATGAGATAAATGAAAGCTATGACCCCCAAATAAAAAACCTTGATGATTATGATTATGTTCGAAGAGGGATTAATTCTGCATTTAAAGAAGGTGCGAAAAGGACAAACGGAATTTTTGAAGCTCATGAATCAAAAAATACTCTGCTGACATCTTCAGGAGTTGAATTTTCTGAGAAAAAAAGTGAGCTGTATTTTTCAATGAGGTGCTTTATTGAAAAAGATGAAAGCGGGCACATGAATGCTGTTTCCAGAATTGTAAAAAAACTAGATCCTGAGGAAGTTGGAGCTCAGGCAGGAAGAATTGCCAGGGATTCCAAAAATCCTGTTAACGGCCAGAGAGGCAAATATGATATTATTCTTTCTCCAATGGCTTTTGCCCCTTTATTAAACTCAATAGGAGATTCTGCAAGCATATTTTCTGTTGAATCAGGAATGAGCTTTTTCTCAAATAAACTTGGAAAGAAAATAGGAAATGAAAAAGTAACAATTTATGACGACGGGACTCTTGCCAATGGGCTAGGTTCAAGCAAGGCAGACATGGAGGGAGTTCCTACCCGGAGAACGCCTTTGATAGAAAATGGCTTGTATAAAAACTATCTGTATAATACTTCAACTGCAAGAAAACACAAAGTTGAAACTACCGGCAATGCCGGCTTAATAACTCCTGATCCTTGGAACATTGTTGTTAAGAAAGGTGATATGCCCCTGAATGAAATGATCAAATCAACTAAAAAAGGAATTTACATTACAAATGTGTGGTATACTACGTTTGCCAATTATCATACTGGAGATTTTTCTACAATTCCTAGAGACGGCGCTTTTTTAATTCAAAACGGCAAGATAATTAAGAGCTTGAAGGGAATCAGAATCAGCGAAAATGTGCTTAATATGCTTAAGAATGTTAAAGCTGTTGGGAATAACCCTGTCCATTTAAGAACATGGGAAGCTGAAATACCTGTTTTAACACCTAATATTTTGATAAGGGGATGCAATATAACTACTCCTACTGTTTAAAATGTCTATTGAGAAGATTAAAAAATCCTGTAAGATTAGCTGCGAAATTTTAAAAGAATGTTTTGATAATTTTAATTTTAATACTGAGAAAGATGTTGTTAAATATCTGAGAAAGAAAGCAAAAGATAAAAATGTTAAAGTAGCTTTTCCTCCTCTAATTGTTTCTGGAAAAAACTTTTTAGAAATTCATCATAAATCCGATAATACTAAACTAAAAGGATTTATCATTGTTGATTTTGGAGTCAAGTATGATGGATATTGTTCTGACATTACCAGAATGGTGTACAAAGGAAAGCCTACTAAAGAAGAAATCGGGCTGTTTAATTTAGTCCTGAAAGTGCAAAATAATTCTTTGAAGAATTTGAAAATCGGAAAAGATTACTGCGATCTTGATTTAAAAGCCAGAGTTGATTTTGGAGAATATAAAAAATATTTTGAACATAGTTTAGGACATGGGATTGGAAAGAAAATACATCAAGAACCTTGGATTAATTTTAAATCTAAAGATATTATTAAAGAAAATGATACTATTACAATTGAACCGGGAATTTACACTAAAAAGTTTGGAATTAGAATTGAAGACACTATTTTAATCAAGAAAAACAAAGTTGAAATATTGACTCCAATGAAAAAAGACCTGATTATTTTAGATT
>Ga0209541_10010536_pt1 | contig 14708 bp, 18 predicted proteins | sample RifCSPlowO2_01_FD_184027 | JGI IMG/M metagenome (GOLD analysis project Ga0209541, IMG submission 184027) | Groundwater microbial communities from Rifle, Colorado - Rifle CSP2_plank lowO2_0.1 (SPAdes) (version 2) | ecosystem: Environmental > Aquatic > Deep subsurface > Groundwater | place... | reverse complement strand
AGATTAAAATGGTTTAGCACCTTTCAAAGTATTAACGGAGCCAAAGCATTCTTTGGCATGTGGTTTTATAATTTTAACAAAAGAAAGTCAGCGCACATAACTTGACTTTACCTCATATCCTTTTACTTCATTAATCTTTACAACTGTTTCGCTTTTCATTTTGACTATTATAAAAACCCCAGCAAAGTCCCTTGCGAGACCCTGCTAGGGAAAAAGAGGTGATATTAAAACCAGCCCCCAAAACTGGTTGGAGATGTTTATATCTGTCACTACTATATAATAGAACTAGTATTTAAACCTTTCGGTATTTTAACCATTTTAGAGTGGTATAAATTTTTAAAGATACCCTTAAATATCTGGTTTTATTCTGCGAGCTTATGTCTAAAAAATCAAAGCCAAAAGAAGAATTTAAGACATGGGGGGATGTATTTGACCAATTTACCCAGAGAACAGTGTATAAGCTTATAACACAAGGTCATTTTGAAGGATTGGAAAGCCCGATTTCAATTGGAAAAGAGAGCAATGTGTTTTCTGCCATAAAGAAAGACGGCTCAAGAGTCATGGTCAAGATTTACAGGCTTGAAACATGCGACTTTAACAGGATGTATGATTACATCAAGGACGATCCAAGATTCATTGACCTTAAGAAAGGAAAGAGAAACATTATCTTTTCATGGGTCCAAAGGGAATATAGGAATCTGTTAAAGGCACGGCAAGCAAATGTAAGCGTTCCAACGCCACTAACCTTTTCAAACAATGTTTTAGTGCTAGAATTTATTGGCGATAATGGAGCCTTTGCGCCAAAATTAAAAGATGAACTTCCAAAAAACCCAAAGGATTTTTTTGAAAAAATAATTGCCAATATGAAAAAACTGCATAAAGCAAAGCTCGTTCATGCTGATTTGTCAGCATTTAACATCCTAAACTGTAATGAAAAGCCGGTCTTTATTGATTTTTCGCAGTGCACAACATTGGACAGCTCAAGAGCAGGCGAATATTTAGAAAGGGATATAAGGAACATATGTAATTTTTTCAAGAAGATTGGTTTAAAGACGGATGAGGCAAAAGTTAAGAAACAGATTTTAAAATAAGTTTTTTAAATATTTTTGATTAAAAATTTGATGGTAGAATAAAGATAATGCGTCATGTTGGAAAATAAGAATATTGAAGATACACATAAAATTAACATTGACAAAAACAGTCGAATGCGAGTGAGTTGAACGCGAGCGTGCGAGCGTTCTCGCACGCAGGTCGAAGCGAACTCGCTCACAACTCACTAAAAACCAATATTGAAACATCAAAATTCCACTTATGTATCATAAGTGGTTTATGCGTAACTAAAACATTGCATGGAATTTGGATGTCGCAAAAATCTGTGAGATGTGAGTGAGCTACTCGCTCACAACTGTCAGATTTTTGGGATCTTGAAAATTAGTCGAATGTGAGCGAGTGAAACGAGCTCACTCGCATCTCACTGAATTTTCCCGATGCTCGAAAACCACCACAAATAAGTGGAATTTTGTAGCCATGAAAATTCAAGGAATTTTCAGGGTTTCGAAAATCGTGGATTTTCGCAATGTCCAAAACCACTGAATGTGTTAGTAACCATAATCATGCCACCAATCTATGATTGGTGGTTTTTGACAAATAATCAAAAAACTAAAATCAATAAATTTTAAAAATCACTGGCATTTCATTTAAACAAAATGGTAGAGTATTCTTATGAATTAAAAGTTCCCAGGAACAGGGTTGCTGTTATTATTGGAAAAGAAGGCAGCATAAAGAAGGAAATAGAGGAATCTACAAAAACAAAGCTTAATATTGACTCAAAGGAAGGGGATGTTTTTGTTTCAGGAGAAGATGCCCTTGGGCTGTATACGGCGAAAGAGATAATAAAGGCAATCGGCAGGGGCTTTAATCCAAATATTGCAAAGCTGTTGCTTAAGCCGGATTATCTTTTTGAGGTTGTTGACTTAAGCGAATTTGTTAAGTCAAAAGATGCAATGCTGCGCCTGAAGGGAAGGGTTATTGGCAGGGAAGGAAAATCAAGAAGACTTATTGAGGAGTTGACAGAATGCAATATCTCAGTTTTTGGAAAAACAATAAGCATAATTGGGCTGCCGGAGTCAGCTGCGAATGCCAGGCAAGCAGTCGAGTCATTGTTAAGGGGCTCTACACATGCAAATGTTTACAAGTGGCTTGAAAAAAGAAGAAGGGATTTAAAGAGAAGAGCAGTAATGGAGATGTGACATGGCAAACCAGCAAGCAAAATCAGAATTGAAAGATAAAGAAACTCCAATAGCATACGAGCTTGCCAAAAAGCAAAAGGAAATCTCAGTAGCGGAATTCTTTACAAAAAACAGGCATCTTCTTGGCTTTGACAACAAAAGAAAAGCTTTGCTTATGGCTGTCAAGGAGGCTTGCGATAATGCATTAGATGCATGCGAAGAAGCAAGGGTATTGCCAGAAGTTAGTGTTGAAATCATACAAATGGCAGAATTCAAATATAAGGTTATTGTAGAGGATAATGGCCCTGGAATTGTCAAAAAGCAGATCCCGAATATCTTTGCAAAATTGCTTTATGGCAGCAAATTCCACACTTTAAAGCAGGCAAGAGGCCAGCAGGGTATCGGCATTAGCGCTGCTGTTTTGTACTCTCAATTAACAACAGGAAAGCCAGCCAAGATAACCTCAAGAGTCTCGAAAAAAGAGCCTGCGTTCTATTACGAATTAAACATAGACACTCAAAACAACAAGCCAGTAATTGCAAAGGAAGAAACAATTGAATGGGCAAAAGAGCATGGAACAAAAGTTGAGATTGACTTGGAGGCAGAGTACCTCAAAGGTTCCCAATCTGTTGATGAGTACTTAAAACAAACTGCTGTTATTAATCCCCATGTGACCATTATTTACACAAATCCAAAGTCTGAGCAGATAATATATGCAAGGGCAACTGACAAATTGCCTGACGAGCCAAAGGAAATAAAGCCGCATCCTTATGGAGTGGAATTGGGAATGCTTATGGACAAGCTGAGATGGACAGAATCAAGAACTTTGCAGAGCTTTTTAACATCAGAATTTTCAAGGGTTGGCCCGGGAACTGCAAAAGAAATCTGCGAGCATGCTGCTGTTTTGCCAAATACAAAGCCAAGCTTGGTAAGCAGGGACATGGCAGAGAAGATATTGCAGGGCATTCAAAAAACAAAAATTATCGCCCCTCCTACAGATTGCTTAAGCAATATTGGAGAAGAACTGCTTGAAAAAGGCTTAAGGAAAGAGATAAAGGCAGAATTTTACTGTGCAACTTCAAGAGCGCCATCTGTTTATAGGGGAAATCCATTTATAATTGAAACAGCAATTGCGTTTGGCGGTGAAATTCCAAAAGAGGAAAAAGCTAACATATTGAGATTTGCGAATAGAGTACCTTTGCTTTATCAAGAAGGAGCTTGCTCAATGACAAAATCCATAATGGAAACCAGTTGGAAGCCTTATGGATTGCAGCAATCCGGTGACTCAATTCCATTTGGCCCTGTGGTGATTTTAGTGCACATGGCATCAGTATGGGTTCCATTCACAAGCGAAAGCAAGGAAGCTATTGCTCATTATCCTGAGATTATAAAAGAGATAAAATTGGCATTGCAGGAATGCGGCAGATTGCTTGGCACATATATAAGAAGAAAAGGTAAGATTTCAGACCAGATTGAAAGGGCAAACATGTTTGAAAAGTACATTCCGGAGATTGCTTCTTCTCTATCAATCTTAGCAAAGGAAAACAAGGACAAAATTTTAAAAGGATTGCAGAAGATGCTTGTCAAGCCTGAAATAAAAAAGGAAATTATTGAGGAAGAAGACGCTGACGATAAATTGTACAGAATGGAGTTTGCCAGTAAAGAAAATGAAGAAGCAAGAGAAGAAGCCAGCTAAGGAGCTGGAGGAATTTGGAAGAAAGATTGTTGTTGACATTGAAAAAGGCAGAAACCCAACTATCGAGTTTTCTTTGAGGACATTGAGCAATGTTGTTTATGACACTAAAACAAAAACCCTTGGACTGGGAGAAAAGCAACAGCAGAGGACATTCTTCAATGTAGGCCATGCAAAGAAGTTTTTGCAGACCTTGGAAGTTGCCAAAATAAGCAAGACGCTTCTTGATGTTCAAAAGCATGCAAGCTTAAGGGATGTTTTTTACATGGCAAAGAGGACAATCCCCCAATCCAGCATTAACATTGTCGATGACCAAGTTGAAAGCGACAAAGCCATAGAGGATTTGGAATTGATAACTGACTGCTCAAGAGAGCAGCTTAACATTAATGCAAACAAAATGGGCTCTGTTGCAGGCAATGTAGTAATTGAGGACTCTGGCGACACAATAAACTGGGCAAAGCTTGGTTCAGGAGGCTGGAGCATTCCATCAAATGTTGAGTACATAGATTTCAAAAGTGTTAAAGCAAAATACATAATTTACATGGAGAAGCAGGCAGTCTGGGAAAGGCTGCATGAGGATAAATTCTGGGAAAAGCAAAATTGCTTGATTGTGACATCGCAAGGGCAAACTACAAGAGGCATAAGAAGATTACTGCAAAGGCTGAATGAAGAGCATAAGCTGCCTATCTATGTTCTTGCGGACTTTGATGGATGGGGTTTTTATATTTACTCTGTATTGAAATTCGGCTCAATAAGCCTTGCACATATGTCAGAGGAACTGGCGATTCCAAGTGCAAAATTTTTGGGCATAACTGCAGATGATGTCATTAATTATGATTTAAAGAAGCATTTCATTAAGCTAAAGGATGTTGATTACTCGCGCTTAAAGCAGATTGCAGATTACGACTGGTTTAAGAAAAACAAGGAATGGCAACGCCAATTCAAGATGATGAAGGACTTTGGAGCAAAGCTTGAAATACAGGCATTGTCGTCAAAAGGCATAACATTTATATCTGACAAGTACTTGCCTGAGAAAATAAAAAAGCAGGAGTTTTTGGATTAAATGGAAGAGCAAAAGTTAAAATGTCAAAGTTTAAAATAAAAAATAATAAGGAAATTGTTGCTCATTCAACATCATTGCCCTATTTTAATTTTAATAACAAAAAGGTTCATTTAAATACATTGGAATTTGGGAAAATGATTATTGACGGATACAAATTTACTGATTTGACAACAGAGGGAGGAAGATTCAATCAATTTTATACATATAAGATAAAAATAAAATAAAAATGACAGAACAAAAATTAGAAGAAAAGCCAAAGAAAGACGTTCCAGCATGCTGTGTAGGTTGTGTCAGATGGGAAAAATTCGGCAAGAATTGTTATTATTACTGGGAGGGCAAAAAGCACTGCACGATGTGGATTGGCTCTTGGGAAGAGGCCATCATACAGTAATTTCTCAAATAATTTGTTATAATACATTCAATATTTATTGACAAATTTTATAAACAATTACTTTTATTCTTCTTCTTTACGGGCTAGTAGCTCAGCTTGGAGAGTAATCCGATTGCGTTACTCGCGCAAATAGAGCGCCTGCCTTCTATTTCAAACTAGGGGTTTGCAAACATTTTGGTTTTGAAGTAAGCAGGAGGTCGGGGGTTCGAATCCTCCCTGGCCCGTTTTCTAATAGCAAGATTTTTAAACTCTAAATTTAAGGAGCTATAAATCAAACAAAAGGAGGTGCAATAATGGATCCAATGTGTCATGACGGCTATTGTGCAAAATGTCATGGAGCCAAGTGGGTAGTGTTTGGTCTTATACTGATTGTAAACCAGCTCTATCTTAAATGGGACATATGGGTTGTACTGGGTGTATTGATTGCGTTAAAAGGCGTCATGAAATTAGCAATGCCTTCATGCAGCCACTGCCAAGGCGAGATGAAAAAAGGCAGGAAATAAGCCTGCTTTTAGATTAACTTTTTATAGCCTAGATTTTTCTATGCCTATTTATGAATACGATAAAAAAAGTTCTTATCACAAGCCAAGGCAGGAAATTCTATGCAAAAGACCTTAACGAGGACTTGCATACCCAATATGGTTTTATAAAAAAAGAAGACCTGAAAAAAGCAAAAGAAGGCAGCCTGCTCAAGTCAAACACAAACAAGGAGTTTTTTATTTTTAACCCGTCTTTCATAGACTTGTACAGGAAGATAAAAAGAGATGCCCAGATAATCCCATTGAAGGATATAGGATTAATAATTGCGGAAACCGGTTTGAATAAAAAAAGCAGAGTTCTTGATGCAGGCTCTGGAAGCGGAGCACTAGCATGCTTTCTGGCAGCAATAGCTAAAGAGGTTATATCCTATGAAATAAGGGAAGATTTCATCGAAATTGTTAAATTTAACATAGAATTTCTTGGGTTAAAAAACATTAAAATAAAAAATATTGACATATACAATAAAATTGAGGAAAAAAACATTGATGTTGTAATCCTTGATGTGCCAGAGCCATGGAATGCTGTTGATAACTGCTCAAAAGCATTAAAGATTGGCGGATTTCTTGTTTCTTACAGCCCGTCTGTGCCTCAAGTTGCTGATTTTGTAAATGCTGTCAAAAAAAATGAAAGCTTCGTATATTTGAAAACAAGCGAAGTTGTTGAAAGGGAATGGGAAGTTGAGGAAAGAAGGGTAAGGCCAAAAAGCAAGGGCATTGGGCATTCTGGATTTTTGAGCTTTGCGAGGAAAGTGAAAAACTAGAAAAATTTATATATAAGTTATACATGTATAACTTTATGATGGAAATAAAGGCAAAGACAAAGAAATGGGGAAACTCTATAGGGGTGCTTATACCAAAAGAAGTGGTTGAAGAAGAAAAAATAAAGCCTAACCAAGAAATAACACTAATGATAAGCACAAAACCTATAACAAAAGGTAGGGATATTTTTGGGACATTGAAATTTAATGAATCGACAGAAAAATTAATGAGAGAAATAGATAAAGAGTTTAGAGTTTTTTGATATTGGTTCTTTTTGTATAAGGGTTTTATAAAATGGAATATTTTTCGGATAGTTATGCGATAATAGCACTTGCAGAAGGTAGCCAATCTTATAATAAATTCCAAGGAATGCAAATTGTTACTAGTATCTTGAATATCGGAGAAATATATCAGATCATTCTTAGGAAACATGGAAAAGAAACAGCAGATAACTGGTTTAAAGAAATTAATTTCGAATTGCTTGAAATAACTCCGGAAATTATAATTAATGCAATTTATTTTAGACATATTAATAAAAAAAAGAATTTGTTATTGACTGATGCAGTTGGCTACACTTTATCTTTAAAACATAACCTTAAATTCCTAACTGGAGATAAGCAGTTTAAGGAATTACCAAATGTTGAATACGTTAAATAAAATGTTCTTCAAGCAAGTTCAACTCGGTCCAATGCAGAACTTCAGCTATATAATTGGAGATCAAGATAGCAAAGAAGCTGTTGTTGTGGATGCGGGATGGGAAGCTGATAAGTTGATTGATATTTGCAATAAAGAGAAATTGAAAATAAACAAAATAATTTTGACACATTCTCATTATGACCATACGCAAAAAGCTGATGAATTAGCATCAAAAACAAATGCAGCAGTTTATTTCCATGAAGATGATTATAATGAAATTAAAAGAGTCATTAAAAATCCAAGTATTACAATTAATAAATTAAGAAATAATGACGAAATTAAAGTTGGCAGTATAAAAATCAAGGTTATTCATACTCCAGGCCATTCACCAGGTGCAATCTGCCTTCTGTTTGAAAATAAATTAATAACAGGCGACACTTTGTTTGTTAATGCAATTGGCAGGACTGATTTAGCAGGAGGAGATTCCATAAAACTATTCGAAAGCCTTCAGAAATTGAAAAAACTAAAGGACGATATTGAGGTTTATCCAGGGCATGATTATGGAGAAATACCATTCTCAACAATCGGTGGAGAAAAGAAAAACAATCCTTACTTCATGTGCAATACAAAGGAGCAGTTTTTGAATTTGCTGGGGATGTTTTAGAAAAGAGTTTATAGGTATCCTTAATGTACCATCTTATGAATGTTAAAATTAAATATACACTAGTTGTAGTATCTATTATTCTAATAATATTTTTTATATTCTACATTAAAACATTATTAAACCCAAAATCTTGTAAATCAGATAACGATTGTGTGACAAGCTGTGGTCAAATCACAGGAAGAGGGAATTCTTATAATAAGAATTATTTAAAATTTAGGCTGAATCAACCTCCAGATAATACGTGTTGTTTTTGCGAGAATTGTCAGCAGTGTGTCATAAGTAAATGCGTTGATAACACTTGTACAGCTGTGAGGACAGATGGTAATTGTTGCTGATTTGAATAGCTAATTAAAAAAACATACTATACACATACTCGTCCTTATCTTTATAATAATGTTGTTTTAAAGTTGTCTCGTGCTTAAATCCAAGTTTTCCATAGAATTTATGCGCCCTTATATTGTCAGCATGCGTCAATAAATATAATTTTCTTAACCTTGACTTATTCTTCTTATAAAATGATTTTGCATCTTTAATTAATGATTGAAACAATTTTTGCGCAATACCTTTTCCGCGATATTCTGGTAATACAGCAATTCTATCAAGCTCTGCTAATTGATGTTTTGGAAGCCCATGAATAATCCACGTCACAACTCCAATTATTTTATTATTTTCTTCTGCAATAATATAGTGATGTTGTTTTTTTAGTTCATTTTTAAATGCGTCAATTCCTTCCTTCAAATCCTTAATGTTATAACTTTGCATAAGAACATTGGCAATTCCTTTTGCATCTTTTAAAGCTGCTTTGCGGATTTTCATGTTAAATCCATCTTCTAACTTTTTTCTTGTAATTCAAATACTTCTTTCCAAAAATCTTTTCCATTAATCTCTCTTCAAAAGGGACAAAGTAATAGTTCATTATCAAGAAAAATATAATTGGCGATAGTAGTGAAATCAGGTTTCCAATATAAATTGAAGCTCCAAAAAGCGCAATTGTAACTCCCAAATACATGGGATTTCTTGTAAAATTATATGGACCTTTTGTGACCACAAATGTGGGTTTTTGCCCTGGAATTATAGGAGTTTTATTCTTCTTGAACAGATAAAAAGCCCAGCACATTAAAGCAATGCCCAATATGAAAATATATATCCCTAATCTATTCAAAGGATTATTTATAAAATCAAATTGCGGGAAAAAATAATCAGCAAGCCATGATAAAAATAAAAGCAAAAAAGCTATGTACGGCGGTTTTATTTTAAACGGTTTTTTTGTTGGATTCATTCTTATTAAAATCTAATACCTAACTTTGTACATATCAGACAATCCGTTTTCTTCCAAGAAAATTTTCTTTTCTTCCATTCCTCATCATTTAAATCACAAATTGTCCTGTCATTTCTTATCATCGATAAAAATTCCTTGTGAGTCATTTCAGTGCCTTCCATTTTCTTTGCAAGTTGCTAAAGCTTTGGATAATGGCTTTGCTGCCTTTCTTCGTCATCATGGCATTTTGTAACGCAATATGTTCCATAAAACCAATTAACCAAAGTTTGTATTTTTGCTGGTTTCTTTATTTCCATATTAAATTAATTGTTACTGGTTTTATTCCTTTCTATAAGCTTATTAATTTCATTAATCAATATATCATAAGTCTTGTTATCAATCTGGGCAAATGCGCTGATTATTAGACTTTTCTCTATTTGCATTATCTTATCAGCGCGTATCCTGCTTTTTATCGGCAACTTTCCCTTTGAGAGATTTTTATTGTCAATAATGACGCTGTAAAGCTTTTGCTCTAGACTTGAGGTAACAGCACATACTACAACATCTTGGCTTCCGTTGTTGTATTCATTATTAGAAACTATAACTGCTGGCCTTACTTTACTTTCTTCTAAGCTGGAAAATGGCAGCTTTACCCAGACTAAATCTTGCTGTTTCATTTGCTCGATTGCTTAAAGATTTTATCCCACACCTCATCCTCTTTGCTCCACGCTCTTTTCATAGCTTCTATTGAGAAGTATTTCCAAAATTTATCCTCTCCTTCCATTGCTATTAAAACATCCGATTCTTTTTTAAGTACAAGCTCATTATCCTTTTCTATTATCACAAGAGTTGCAGGTCCTATAATTCCAAAGTCCTTTCTTATATCCTCAGGTATTACTATTTGTCCGCGCTCATTTAAATTTACTGTCCTTAATCTTTTAATTTTCGTATTAATCATCCTAATCAAACTAGTATAATTAGTATGAATTTAAATATTTTTCGCTATTTTTGTTAAGAGTTTTGCGTGTTCTCTTTTTCAATTTTAGAAGTGGTAATTATTTTTATTCTACTGTTACTGATTTTGCAAGCGATCTAGGCCTATCTACGTCTCTGCCCAATTTATCAGCAATGTGATAAGCCAATAACTGTAACGGTACAATTGCAAGTATAGAACTTAAAGTATATAGATTTTTTGGAATGTAAATAACATGTTTTGCCCTCTTTTTAACCTCTTTGTCGCCTACTGTGGCAATTGCAATTATTATGCCGCCTCTTGCTTTAACCTCTTCTATATTGCCTAAAACTTTTTTATAAGTGTAAATATCATGAGGGGCGATAACAACAACAGGCATATTTTTGTCTATCAATGCAATAGGCCCATGCTTCATCTCTGCTGCAGGATAGCCTTCTGCATGGATATAACTCACTTCCTTTAGCTTTAATGCGCCTTCCAAAGCAATTGGAAAATTAATGCCCCTTCCTAGATATAATGAATTCAATTTATTGTAGTAAAGTTCTGCGCATTCCAAAATTTCATCATCTTCATCAAGAACAGACTGCAGTTGCAAGGGTATTTTTCTTATGCCTTCAATCATGTCCTTAATCTGCTTTTCATTCAACGTCTTCCTTATTTTTGACAATAAAATTGTAAGAAGGTACAAGACTGCTAATTGAGTTGTGAATGCTTTTGTTGAAGCCACGCCAATTTCAGGTCCAGCTCTTGTATAGATAATATCATGAGATATTCTTGTTATGGAGCTTCCAATTACATTGCATATTGACAATGTCTTGACTCCATATTTTTTTGCCTCTTTTAATGCAGCTATTGTATCAGCTGTTTCTCCTGATTGTGAAATTGCAATAACCAATGTATTTTTGTCAAGCAAAGCATGCCTGTACCTGAATTCAGAGGCATACTCCACTTCAGTTGGTATTTTTGCTAATTCTTCAAACATAAATTCCCCAACTAAAGCTGCATGCCATGAGGTGCCGCACGCAACTATTACTATTCTTTTTATTTTTTTCAAAAAATCGTCGGACAAAGCAAATTCTTTTTCAAAAATAATGCTGTTGTTCACAATCCTTTCATTCAATGTGTCAGCAATTGCCCTCGGCTGCTCATAAATCTCCTTAAGCATAAAGTGTTTATAACCGCTTTTTTGGGATGATTCCTTGCTCCAATGTATCGTATGTACCTTTTTTCTTTTTTCTTTTCCATTTAAATCGAAAACATCAAAGCCATCATTTGTAAGAACTGCAATCTCCTTGTCCTCAAGATATACGATTTTATTTGTATAGCTTAAAATTGAGGGCACATCAGAAGCAATGAAGTTTTCATTTTTCCCAAGCCCAATAATCAAAGGACTTTCGTTCCTTGCAGCAAAAAGCTTGCCAGGCTCATCTGCAAATAAAATGCCAAGGGCGTAGCTGCCTTCCACCTTTTTTAATGCAGCCCTTAACGCCTCTTCAACTTTGTTGCCCTCCAAATTTTCCTCTATCAGATGCGCAATAACCTCTGTATCTGTTTGGGAATAGAATTTATGTCCTTTTTTTGTTAACTCATCTTTCAATTCAGAATAATTTTCTATGATGCCGTTATGCACAACACTTATTTTATTTTTACAATCTACATGGGGATGAGCATTTTTTTCTGTCACCCCGCCATGAGTGCTCCATCTGCAATGTCCTAATCCAATATTGCCATTAAGTTTCAAGAAATTGACTTTTTTATGAACTTCCTCTAGCTTGCCAACACCCTTTTTTATACTGAATTTGCCTCCATTAATGAAGCACATTCCCACAGAATCATAGCCTCTGTATTCTAAATTAGATAAGCCATTGAACAGCTTTTCATTAACATTCTTGTTTGATACTACTCCTACTATGCCACACATTTGAAATAACCACCTCAAGCACTTGTTTCATTTAAAAATAAAAAGTGCACCCCAAAAGAGGAAAAGGGATGCACTTGGAGTTTAGATGAGATTTCATATAATATGATAATAGAGCTTATTTATATATCTTATTAAAAAAATTATAATAGTATTATAAAAAAAGTTTTAATATGTTGGCTTGGGTTCAGGAGCAATTGTGATAGGCGCAAGATAACGCCCGAAATCAGGGTCATCTGCCTGTATACGAAGTCTTTGTATTATGGCATTAGTTTTTCTGTATTTTTGTATGAGATGTGCCGCTGTGAAAGCCAGCCCAGCAATAAAGATAGACGCAGGCACGTTATTGCTTGATTTCAACATGGATACTACCCCTGCCGAGCTTGCTGTAAGCAAATCCGCGCCAAGGATCCTTCCTCTGTCCAGAAGTGAGCCGTCATAGATTTGTGCATGAAGCAACATAAGGCGATCACCAAGCTTCTGCTTTATTCTTGTATATTCCGGCTCTCCTATAAGCTCGTACTGAAGAGCTTGTTCCAGTGTTGCATAAAAGTTGTCCTCTTTTTGTATTGAGTCGAACAGCAAATGCCCAATGTGATATCGGCCCGAAATTTCAACAAAGCCGGGAGTGTAAAATTCCTCCGGGCTGACAGAAATAGAGTATCTCCTCCTGAATCCAAAAGGGCGGGTCTCGACGATCATCCACATTAAGTTTTGCTCTCTGATTCTGTCACCCCTCACAAAGACTGTAACCATGCCGTTCACCTTCATTCGCTCAGCCATTCTGCTGCCTTCCCTGAGAGTTATTATCTCAAGCCCCATAAGTGAATGAAAAATACATCTGTATTTTAAATCTTCCACAACCAAAAACTTTATAAACATTAAATTTATAACATCATTATAAAATAATTTTTAATGGTAAGTTGATAAAATGTTCATCATAGACAAGAAAAAGAACGAAGTTTATTCGTTGCCTGCCAAGGAAATAAGCGCAGAGCATGCAAACTCAATAAGCTCTGAGTTAGCTCAGAAGATACTGCATTTATTGGCAAAAGAAGCAATGTATCCTATAAATATAGCAAAAGCACTGAAAGTTCATGAGCAGAAAGTATATTATCATATACGAAACCTTGAGAAAGCTGGCATTATAAAAGTTGTAAAGAAGGAAACAAAGCAAGGAGCAACAGCAAATTTCTATGCTTTGACAGAGCCTGCTTTTGTCATCAAGTTCAAGAATTTTGAAAGCACAAGCAAAATAGCTCAAATAAGAAATGAGTCAGAATTTCTGGAGCCATTTATAAAAAATGGGCAGCTGGATGCCTTAATTATAGTTGGAAGCCCTGATCCGCATGGCCCAGACAAGGCAAGAAGCAGGGACGGCTATTATGGAATGGACTTGGCTTTATTTTTAGGCACATTCCTTAATTATGTGCCAAAGTTCAATGTAAAGCTTGACACAGAATTCAGAGAAGAGGATTTGGAAAACAATCTAATCCTGATTGGAGGTCCGCTTGTAAACAAAGTTATGGAAAGAGTAAACTCCAAGCTTCCTATAAGATTTGAAGACGGCAACATAAAATCAACAATATCAAACGAAACTTATCCGCAAGATGAATGCGGCTTGATTGTAAAGGCAAAAAGCCCTTTCAACAAGGACAAGTGCATATTAGTTGTTGCAGGCAAAAGATTCAGCGGCACAAGAGCAGCAATAATCGCATTTTTGAAGGACTTCAAGAAAATAACAAATGGCAATGTCCATAATCCAAGCATTAAAGCAAAAGTTGTTGAGGGCATTGATTTGGATTCAGATGGAATAATTGACGATATTGAGTTCAGGGAATAGATTTTACTATTTTATAGTAATTAAAAAGCGAAAGATTTATAAATACCCATTATTTTCGTAGTTGAATAGAAAATGCTAGAAACTCAAACTCTTGAAAGAAAATTAGAAGTTAAGATTGGACAATTAGCAGAAATATTTCCATTATTTGATGATTCAACTCTTCAGCACGCTCTTGATATTAACACAGCCAGAAGAACTGATGCAAGTTTGCGAAACCAATGGTTCTGGACAGCAGATTTTCCCATGTACAGAGTAGAAGATGGAGAGGCAGTTCTTTATTTCGCTCCAAGAGAGCATAACCTGATTTTCAGGGACATCCAAAATGCAACTTCTCAATTGCTAGGAAGTCAAAATTATGTTCCACCAAAGGAAGGAATTGAAGAAGTTGTTGCAGCATCTAAAACAAGAGTTGTTTTAAAAGTCAATCTTTCTAATTTGAGGTTAAAGGGCAATGAAAATGAATGGAGATATTTCGAAGTTGATACAAACAATCTTGATTCATTAAACCCTGATGAAAGGGCATTTGCAGAAATAGTATATGGGCAAGACAATGTAGGAAAAACAAGGATTTATGTTTTAAATCCTGATTACGTTAAAACACAACTTAAAGGCAAAGAAGACAGCGCAATAGCTAGGGCGTCTAGGCTTGGCAGGTTTGTTATCGGCTCTAGGTTCAATGCCGATGGCCGTTTCGTTGACGTTGCCGTCAATGGCTTGCGCGGGGTATTGAAGGAAAGCGCCGA
>Ga0209541_10010535_pt1 | contig 14708 bp, 17 predicted proteins | sample RifCSPlowO2_01_FD_184027 | JGI IMG/M metagenome (GOLD analysis project Ga0209541, IMG submission 184027) | Groundwater microbial communities from Rifle, Colorado - Rifle CSP2_plank lowO2_0.1 (SPAdes) (version 2) | ecosystem: Environmental > Aquatic > Deep subsurface > Groundwater | place... | reverse complement strand
ACAATGTTGTTTAAGCTGGAGCCGTACTGCCCGAATGCCGCATAGAAATCCTCTTTCCAGCTGTCTCTTGTTGCCCCCAATCCGATAAAGCCGCAGCATTTTTCAGCCCCGTAGCAGACAGTTGTGATATCCTCATCCTCAACAGAATACACCTCCCATCTCGTGCACAGGTTTGTCTCATTAACGCTCCAGCTGAATTGCGAATTTTCCACGCTCAAATCAACTATTCCGGTGGTTGGCTCGGAGCCGTCGTCATTCGGGTCGTAGCCTGTTCCTGGCCTGTATTGCAGGTTGATTGTTATTGTCTTTTCCGGCACAACAAGATTGACTTCCTTGGCTGTTGATTTGTCTCCGTCAGAGGCTGTGAACTCTATTGTTGCCGTGAAGTTGCTTTCCAAAGGAGATAATGTAACAAAGCTGCTGTCAATTGCAACCAATATCTTTTCAGGAGTTGTGGAGGTATATGTTATTGTGTCGTTGTTGTCGTCAATGAAGTAACTGTTTAAGTCAATTACAGTTGTTCCTTTTATTGTAAATTCGCTGATATCGGATTTCCAGACAGGAGGATTATTCGGCCCTGTTTTTTCCGGCTTTTCTTCGGGCTTTTCTTTTTCTTCATCTGTTTTTTCCTCTTTTGCTTCTTTTTCAGGTTTTTCTTTAGGCTCCTGTGTTTCATTTATTGCTGTTTCACTTGTTGTATCTGCCGTATTTGCTACATCCTCTGCTATTGTTTCATTTGACGTTGCATTTTCATCTAAAACAGCAAATCCTGTTATTGATGTTTTCAAATTGCATGATGATATTGCGGATAATAATACAACTATCAAAATCAAATACACTATCCCTCTTTTTCTTTTACTGCTCATTTTCTTTTTTTCTTCGCCCTTTGGTAGACTGTCCATATTGTCCTGTCATCCCTGTTCAGCAAAACGGCAATCTTGTGGTAAGCTAATCCAAAATTGTCTTTTAAATAAGCCACAATGTTTTCGAGAACGCTAATATTTCTGTCCTTCAGTATTGAAACAGGAATCGAGTAAGGGGAAATCTCAGTGACAACAAACTTTGCCTCCATCTTTTTCCTTGCATTCCTGCACGTAACAGCCAATGCAATCTCATTCCTGTTTGTCAGCTCTCCAATTTGTTTGAAGCTGAGAAGCAGGTTTTCCCTCAGGTACTTTACAATATTCTCCAAAGAACTTAGGTACTCATTATTGAAAACAGAAATAGGAACTTTGACTTCTTCCTTGGCAGGAACCTTCAGTATCTTGTTTGCTAAATCTATAATTTCTTGAGAACTAATCCCCTGCTGTTTTAGATAGCTAAATGTATCTTGGAGCCTCTTTTCTACTAAATCACTCCTCTTTTTATCTTCCACTTTATATTTTGTAAGTTAAAATATTTATTATTTAAGTATATTCATATTTTGTAAGTTAAAATATTTATTATTTAAGTATATTTTTATATTAAATAAGTATTTAAAAATATTATATAAGTAAGAAAAACTACCATGCATTATATTATATAAGTTTTTATAATTATTATGTAAGTATAATGAATTCCAGAATATTCTACTGCGAATTAGCCTTTTCATTTTTTTCATTAAGGCATAAACTCCCCAGAGCTCATAGCGGAGAACTAGCCTAAATAACTGCAAGCCCAAAATTTAGTGCTGAATTTATTAGTAATTTAATATCATGTAGGTAAATAAATCTGGAAATATGCATCTCAGTAGCCATTTTAATATATCTTGTAAGTAATTAGTATATAAATCTTTTGATTTCAGACATAGTAAAAGACATTTATATTGCCCTAAATCTTGTGCCTTTTACTATTATGATAATAAAGTAGGTTTCCTTAGTGAAGCAAGAATCCATATCTTAAGCGCCATGGCAATATCCGGCTTTGTTACTGTATTGCTGTCCCAGCCATAGCAACTATAAGTTTAATAACTGCCATATCCCATTCTATTTTTCTAGGAAATCTTTTTTGATATGTCGGAAATCGCAAAGGCACACACTTTGACACTTCAGTTCAAAGCAAGCCAGCGATTTCCGAGCATGCTCAAAAACACGCTACGTACTTTAGTGCGTAGTGTTTTTGACATGCGCATTGGCTCTATGAACCATGTTACAGGTATTCTGTATGTTTTATTCCTTAAGCAGGTATGCAATAAGTAAAAGTGTTCATTCAAATAAACATTCAAATATTCATTCAAATGATTTTAATATGATATAAGTTTTTTCATATATTTTGTAAGTATATTTTTATATTATAAATTATCACTAACTTCTTAGAATCTTGCCGTTCTATTGCCCAGCAGCAAAGATTTTTGTCATACTTGTCTATAATTCAAATAACTTATATAGGCGTTATTGCTATATTTTTTGCTATTGCAATCATAATTTTTTAGGCATCATAATTTCTATGGCCATATACTGTTAAATTATATTCTGATATTCACTATATTCACTATGGTTTATTTGCTCTTAATTTTCTCAATAATTAGTATTGTCATTATTTATTGTTATGTATGTCATAGCGTCTATATTATTAGAACTCTTGCAATTGCTGTACCTATCTTACTTGTTATAACTTTTATAGCTAAAATTCGTTTATTTTTCACAAAAACTGCTTAAATGTTTAGTATCGTTGTGGTTTACACATGAAAATCATTCATTCAAATAAACATTCAAATGCTCATTCAAATAATTATATATTATATAAGTATAAAAAAATATAGTATAAGAAAATAGAATAAGTCAAATCTCTACCATACTTTTAGGCATTGTCAGCTTCTTCTGTTGCTTGCGAACCTTCCAGCTCATTCAGAAATTCAGGCTTAATCAGCCTTTTAATGACATCCTCGTAACTTTCCCCTTTTTTGCCTTTGCCTTTAAGCCAGTCGTGGAATTCCTTGCTTATTGGTATTGTTGTGCCTACCATAACAACTATAAATTTCATAACTACTATATTTATTTTTCTGTTTTAACACCCAATATCAAAAAATTTATATAATTGGCATTCAAATGAATTCTTAACATGGCAAAAATCAATCTACCAAAAGATATACTGCAAAAAGAGGCTTTCAAGTCTTTTCCTGCCAAAGAGAAAGAGGAGTACATGAGCAGTCTGCTAAAGAAGATACTTGAGCTTAATCCTGATGGCATTACAATCTCCCAAATAAAGGAAGCTACTGGCTTGACTTATTCTACACTTTGGCATCATCTTGAGATATTAAGCTGCACAGCCCAGTGCCACAAGGTATCTCATGGCAATTCAGATGTGTATCATGCAACTGGCAAATCCACCCATTTGAATGACTATGCTAAAGGCAAAGTTCAATATAGCATAGAAATTGTTGAGGATAAGGAAGGCAGGTTTGTCTGCATGCACGAGAAAAGGGAAAACAGGACGGGTAACCCAACAATATGCACGGGCATACAAATACCATTTGAGTTGATAGACAACCTTATCAAGGATTTAAGCAAAATAAAGAAGTAATCCATTTGAATGCTAAAAAACAAGCATCAATGATGATTGTCCTTAAAGGTTGTATCAATGGCCAGTATTATGGGCATTCAGATGGCTTGCTCATGTTCTTGCCATTCTGCAAGTCTATTTGATATGGGCTAGATTGCGTTATCTTCTAATTGCCTGCTAAACAAAAACCGACATAACTTAAATAATCAATAATCAAATCTAACTTATAATTGTTATAATAATTATAATTATACTATGCCTTCTAAGACTTAAACAATCATTTGCACAAGCCATTCTGATAAATCATATTCATGATTACCTTAATGATTGTTGGAATGATATATGAAGAAAAATCACTTAAAATTGACTTAAAAACCAAAAACTTTATATTTTACCTGTATTCAGTAAATAACAATTATAACCTTTATAAGAAAAATTACCAAATAATCATTATAGAAATCCATCTTTGCAAGTTAACACTATCATCAATGTTATAATCATTCAAATAATGAAGGTGCCTTATGGTATTAAAGCTGAATCTGCCTGAAAACATTTTAAGCAAGGAGCAGTACTCGGCATTGTCAACCTACCAAAAAGGCGAGTATATAACTAATCTTCTAAAGCAGATTCTTGAGCTAAATCCGAATGGTGTTACTATATCCCAGATAGACAAGTCTATCAAGCTGGGGCATGCCACTATCTGGCACCATCTAGAATCATTAGCTGACAGGGCTTTTTGCCTGAAAATGGAGCGAGGTGACACTGCTGTGTACAATTTCAGCAAGGTTCTGAACGAGCTGGAGGATTGTAACGTACAAGGCAAATTCTACCTTTATGATTTTGCCATAGTAGAAAATATCTTCGGCAAATTCGTGCGTATGCAGATTAAGCAGGAAAGTCAATCTGGAGATCTTATCATCCATAGTGGAGTGCTAATGGGCACTAATTCTTATGATAAAGTTGTAGACTCCATTGTCAAAATCAGGGATGTTCATTTGAATGCAGACAAAACCAAGGAGTTCTTTGGCGATGTTGCAAAGCCCAGTCAAAAAGACAGCAATTTGGATGAAGGTAAAAGCGAATAACAAGCCCAAAAATCAGTGCTAAAGCAAAGATAAATTATTCGTCATTATTTCTGTGTTTTTTGCCCCAATGAATTTTGTCCCATATCCTTTCATGCGCAAAATACGCAATGGTGCTGGAGAAATTGCTTAAGACAATAACCCCCAATGTCAAGTCAATCCTGCGTGTAAACCAATAAATAACCCCAAAATCCAAAATTATTATGAGGATTCTGAATGTGATTGCCTTGCTTATCGAGCGCGTAACAGTTTCATGAAAGTGCTTCATCTGTCAACTTTGCGATGGCATTATATATAAAATTTGCTTTTTGACAAGCCCAAATAACATTATCCTTCAGCCTTTTTAATTGACAAAAACCTAAAAGCTATGTAAATCCACACAAGAGAAAAGATTATGTTCAACTGCTCCCCGATTGCATCAAGTGTTTCATTCCTGTTGAAGTACCATTCCAGGGAATTTGACAATGAAATCAAAAAGGCTGTGAAAACAGCAAAGCTCACCAAAAGCCATATATCAGTTGTATTTTTTGTTTTCTTGTATATTCTTGCCATGTAAAAAAGCGCGACAAGGAATATGAGTGCGGAAACAGCCCTTATGCCACTAATCAGCATATTGTTTGATGCAATGGAGGCGATGTCAGCCATGCAAGCCACCCTTTAGTATGTTTTTTCCGGCAAGCAAAAATACAGCTGCAACAGCAATGCTGCTTGCATGCTGAATCATGTTAAAGTAAGGCCCAAATGCCAAATCGTCAAGAGTGTCAAATATTTTAGCCAGCAGTATAATTGCCGCAATCAATAAAAAGTATGTCCAAAATTTTCTTGCAACAGCGTCATTGGCGCCTTTCCTGTAAGCCTTATAGATGAATGCAAAGGCAACAAGGCTGAAAGCCAAGTTCACAAGTTCGCTTAAATTGAACGGCCCGATAGGTATCTCCATTTTATTACAGTGTCTGCCTGCAAGCAGGTATAAAAACTTTTCTTAAATCTTATCTTAAACATATTATCCTGTGTAATTAACCCACACTCTCCAGATAAACGCCAAATCTTGCAGTTGCAGCTTTTGTATTATTGTTAGCTTTCTAGTATAAAAAAGGACACTTAAGAACTTTACTTTACATTTTGATTAAACCTATTCCCTCTCTTTTTCAAGCTTTTCTGCAAAATTGGCGAATATCACTGAAAGGTAAAATAATATGCTTAATCCGATTATCTGCAAAATGTGGAATGCAATTTCTATGGACTCTTCTATTCCTTCTGACACTCCTTTAATTATTTTCAGGAATTCAGCTACCTCAAAGCCTTCAAAAAACAAGAGGCTCAAAAAATTTATGCCTAAAAACACAGTCAGCAATACAAAAATTCTTTTTCCTTCACCTGGCGTAAATTTCTTAACATTCATAAAGAATACAAAAAAAACCGCCAAAGATAAAATTAATGTTATCAAATCCAGCCCAAATACAATTCCCGCCATGTGTGCCATATTGCCTCAACTTCGTCTTATGTATAAATATATCTCTTATAATTTTGAAGTGACTGCATCATTTTTTCAAAACTTCCAGCCTTTCCTCAATTCTTTTCCTTTCCTTTTCGTAAGATTCTTTTGAAATAAACCCTGATTTGTAGGCGTCTTCCAACGCTTTCAATTCCCTCTCTAACTTCTCCCCCCTCTCCAAAGGCGCCTTCTCTTTCAGCTCAGCAATTTGTTTTTTCTTCTTTATTACCCCATGCCCATAAATTGTCAGGATGGCTATGATAAGCATTGCCACCACAGCTGCTACCCCGATTATGTAATATCTCAACTGCTGGTATGACGGCGCTTCATGGCCAATAACTTCAAATGTGTCAGAGCCGCTTCCTGCGATGACATCAGTAAACACCTCTACAAAAGCTATGTAAGTCCCGGGCTTTATCTCGAGCGGCATAACAAGCTTTCTTACGAATTTTGCCTGCGTCTCGACAAAAATTTTTTCTTCCTCAACTGCAATCACGTTTTCTTTGCTGTCTTTGATATAGTATTTTACATTAACGTTGCCTGCGCCAAAGCCCCTCAAGTTGAATAATCTCAGCTCCAGAAGCACTTCATCTCCCTGAAACACCCTTTTGTATTCCGGAAGGACATGTATATCTATATCAAATAGCTGCTTTGCGCTGTCAAATATCAGCTGCCTGGTGCCGTTCTTCTCAATATACACTCTGGCAGTTCCATTGGCGCTTACAGAGCCGCTTGCCTTGAGCGACTTGATGCTGCCTGGATTTTTGACCTGCCACTCATAAGTGCCGCTCTCATTTACCTGCATGTTCAGATTTTCGCTGAAAATAGCCTCGCTGCCTTGAACAGCCCTGCCTGTAACAGCAGGTTTTTTGAATATGATGACTCCGGCTATTATCATGATTATTATCAGGCCGAGCAGTATCCTGTCAATTTTCATTCCCTTTCTTTCACTTTTTTTCTGCATCAATTTTATTACCTATCCTTGCACTTAATAAAATTTGCGTTTTTCATTTATTTTTGTAGATTAGGTACCTAATTCCATCTTTTTCTATGTAAATCCTTGCAGTGCCGTTGCCTTTAACGCTTCCAGATGCTCTCACAGCTTTCATTACGCCTTGCTTCTCCAATGTCCATGTGTAATTGCCGCTTTCATTTATTGCAAGGTTTAAGCTGTCATTGTATGTTTTTTCCTGAGCCAAAGTTACATAGCCAATAATCTCTGGCTTTGAAATGAAAAAGATGCTTATTAAAATCAAAGACAGCAATATTGGAATGCCATACCTGAATATTAGATTCTCATACAGCTTTGCTATATCTGCCAATGCATGCTTTTTTGGCTTTGCTCCTTCAAACTCAAATAACAGCCTAACCTGTTCTCTTATCTCTTTCTCAGCTTCTTCTGCCTTTTGCGGCTCTTGTTTTGGAACATCTTTTTCAGATGCATCTATTTTATTCTTGTATCTGGAGATTTTTTCTTTGTAGAATTCAATCCAGTCATTCAGGTAATCTATGTCTTCCTGTAATTCTGCATCGCCCAATAAATTGTTTAATTTTGTGTTGGTTTTTTTATTGATTTCTTCAAGTATGCCGATTAAAATATCCTTATCCTGCTTTAATCTTTCAGCCTTCTCCTCTAATTTAGCCAGATTCCCTTTCCGGATCTCCTGCAGTTTCTTATCCATTTTTCTTCTTAGCCCTGTTGTAGGCTGTCCAGATGTTGCGCTCGTCGCGGTTCAGCAGAACAGAAATTTCAGAATATCTCAATCCAAACTTGTTTTTCAGATAGCTGACAATAGCTTCAAGAACGCTAAAGCGCCTGTTTTTGAAAACTGATGCAGGAATAAAATACTCCGAATCATTCACAATTAATCTTTCACTTCTCTTCCTGCTGGCATTGTTGTAAGTTGTCCATATTGTTCTGTCGTCTCTGTTAAGCACAAGGGCTATCTCGTGATACCTCAGGCTAAGCTCTTCTTTCAGGTATTTTACAATAGTTTCCAAACAGCTTAATTCTGAGTTATTAAAAATGGAAATTGGCAACAAGCTGCTCGTTGGTATTTTTTTGCCAAATGCCTCGGCAACTTGCTCATAAGTAAAGTTATGATTTTTCCTTAAATGAGCTATAAATACATTAACAAAATCCTTCAAATCCAATTCAGAGAGCGCTTTAGCTAATTCCTTCTGAGAAAAATCTTCATTACCTATTTTACTGTTCCCAAGGCTTCCTCTTTTGCCTTTCATTTACCTAATATGTATGTATTAATATTCAAAAATTTTATAAAAAACTTATAAAAAATGTATTAAATACTCATAAAAGATGTAAGTTATATATAAATTTTCCTATTGGAAAAAAGCAAACAATATGTCAGAATTGCTTAGTCAGATTTACTGGCCTGTTGATAGTTTTTCAGTATACCTGCATTTGGGATAAAGCGAGCAGCCATAAAACTTTCCATAAATTGAGCTTCTTAACACAATGTCCCCCTCGCCGCATTTCGGGCATTTTCTCTTGACTTCCCCTTTTGCAATCGCCTTTGCCTTTGCGCCGGCTTCGCCCTCAACATTCTTGCTCGGGCATTTTGGATTGAGGCAGAATTCCATAGGCTGCTTCGCCCTTTTTATAGCCAAAACCATTGGAAAATTGCAAACCTCGCAATTTTTTTTAGCCGGCTTTATGAAGGCGTTCTTTGGCAGTGAAAAAATTGTCTTGCAGTCCGGATACTTGTTGCAGGAGGCAAAATTGCCGAATTTCCCTCTTCTTATTGTAATGTTTCCCTCTTTGCATACTGGGCAAATGCCGATAAAAGCCATTTCATCCTGTGTTGCTTTGTTGGCATCCGAAAGCTCTTTGCCAATCTCCTTCTCGTGCTTTTTAAAATCACCTATGATTTTTGTTATAGCTTCCTTGGCGTCTTCAAGCAGATTTTCTTTTTTTTGGGCATTTTCCCTTATCTTTTCCATTTCCAGCTCAAAATGCCTTGTCAGCTCCTCATCGATTATTTTAGGGCAGTATTTCTCAAGGGTTTCTATTGTTGATATGCCAAGCTCTGTCGCTTCTATTGCCTTTCCCTGCACATATCCCCTCTGAAATAACGTGTCTACTATTTCCGACCTTGTAGCCTTGGTTCCAAGGTTTCTTTTTTCAAGCTCTTTTATTATCGAAGCCGGAGTGTACCTTTTTGGAGCCTGGGTTTCCTTGCTTAGCAGCTCTATTTTGCTGACTTTTATTCTGTCGTTTTGCTTGAAATTTGGCAGCTCAACCTCTTCAAGCTGCACGTACGGCGCATAGAAAGCATGCCATCCTTTTTCAATTGTCCTTGTCCCTTTTGCGGCAAAAATCTCATTATTGCAGTTAATCTCGGCAGTCATTGTCTGCCTCAGGGCATGCTCCGCAAAAGTCGCAAGAAACCTTTTCACAACCAAGTCATAAATCCTTGATTCCCTTTCCTTCAAGCCATTGGGCAAAATTCCTGTGGGGAATATGGCGGGATGCGCAGGATCTGTTTTTTTGCCGTTGTTCGGCGCCAATCTTTGCCTTTTCAGCAGGAGTTTTGACAGCTCTGCATAGCTTTTTTGCTTCTGTAATTCATTCAAAATTTTTTCATAACCTATGGAGGCAGGCAATTGCTGGCTTGATGTTCTTGGGTAGGAAATCAAGCCTGATGTGTAAAGCTCCTGCGCAATTTCAAGAGTTTCTTTTGGCTGTATGCCCAGGCACCTGTAAGCCTCTACCTGCAATGATGTCAAGTCAAAAGGGAATGGCGCAACCTGCCTGTACTCCTTTCTTTCAATGCTTTGAATTTTTGCCTCTTTTGCATCTTTTATATTCTCAATTGCATTGTCGGCTTTTGCCTTTTCCCAGAACTTGCCTTCTTTGTGCAGCGCTGTTATTGCCTGTTTGTTGTATTCCCCTTTTAGCTCAATCTGCCAGAATGGCTTTGGCCTGAATGCCCTGATTTCCTTTTCCCTTTCTGCAATGATTTTTAATGCAGGGCCCTGCACCCTGCCTGTGGACATCAGCTTGAACCTGCCGGTGCTTTTTATCGCAGAAGTCAAAGCTCTTGAATAGTTTATTCCGTTGAAGAAATCAAGGTAATGCCGCGCTTCCCCGGCTTCTATCTGCCCCCAGTCAAGATGCCTGCTTTTATTTTTGTAGGATTCCCTCAGCTCGTCTTTTGTCAGAGTTGAGAACTTCATCCTATATGCGTCTTTTTGTCTGCATGCAAAAGCTATTATATTTTTTCCTATGACGGAGCCTTCCTGGTCATAGTCTGTTGCCACTGTAAATTCGTTTGCTCCCTTGCACAGCTTTTTTATTGCATTCAGGTATTTCTTCGAAAAAGCGGCGCTTTTGGAATATTCATAAAGCGGCTTCCATTCTATGTCAAATACGGGAAATCTCCACCCTTTCTTTTCCCTTTCGGCAAGCCCGTAAAGATGCCCGACAGCGCACGCCACCACAATATCTTTTTTTCCATGCGTTAATTTATAATAGGGAACGCCCTGATACGATTCCTTGATTGGCTTCCCGTCCGCCAATGCCTCTGCAATTCTTTTGGCTGCGTTCGGCTTTTCCGTTATCACCAATTCGTACATAATCTGTGGAATTTGGCTGTTTATTTAAAAAATTTATGAAAATGAAATTTTTTGATAAAATTACCGACGATAAAAATAAGGCCTCAAAAAGTCAATCAATGAAACAATAAACTTAAAAAATCAGGCGCTATTCTGCAATTTATGTATGACGAAATTGTTGAAAAAATGCTTGGCTTAATGGACGATAAATCAGCTGCGGCAGTTTATCCCAAATTCTCAGGGGAGGGCTATAAAGCGCACAGGATTGGTGTGGAGAATTTTCATGAAATAAATTCAAGCTCGAATGATGATAAAATTGCATTTGTTGACGGCGGAAATGCTGAAATAATCAGCGCTGCAAATCTTTCATTAAGCCTGGTAAGGGTTGGATATTCCATTTACCGGAGCAATAAAAAAATTTCAGCTAAAAGATTTGAAATTTTTGCATTTACGCAGGCATTAAGCCAAAATAACGAAATATATTATAAAACGTCATTTTTCAGCACGGGGAATTCAATAGAATTAGAAGAGATATCTTTCAGCTCATTTGACAACACCTTAATGCATGGGGTAAACCGGGCAGAAATAGGCGGCGTGGCAAATGCAATAAGAAGGTTTGCGGAATTAAAATTGGCAAAAATTGTTGCCGAGAAGAAAATTGCAGGCATGATTGTTTTGGACGGAAATCTGCAGGCAACAATAACAAATGAAAATAATTATTTAAGCGGATTATACGAATCTTGCATGAAAAATAACATAATTTTAACAGCTTTGAGCAAAACAACTTCATTGTTTGCAGATGACGGCAGCCTGTTAAGCGTTGTTTTAGGCAATATGGGCGCATTTCCAATATGGTTTTATCATCCGGTTGCCGAGATAAATAACCAAAGCCACAAAGCTGAGATGTTTTTTGTGAAATTTCATGAAAAATCAAAGCACATATTCAGGTTTGAGATTTTTAAAAACCAAAAGATAAAAGCAGAAGAAGCAATAAGTGAGCTGGCTTGCAGCTGCATCGACCCGATATTTATCGGCTATCCCTATGGATTGGTGGAGGCGGACAGGATTGCAAGAATAAGCAACAATGAGAAAGAGTCATTGAAGACAATGTTTTTGGTTAAACTGCGAAATAAAAATATTGAAAAATATTTAAGCTCAGTGAATGCGCACGAAATACTGGATAAGATAAGTTTTTGATTATCCCTGCGTCAGTATTATGCTGCCGTTGATTAGCTTTTGGTTTAGTTTTTTATAGAGAATTTTGAAATATATTAATTTATTTAAAAATTGTTAATTTTTAAACAAAGCAAATCCAAGATTTGCGAGTGCTCGAAAATCTGTGATTTTCGACATTTCGAAAACCTAACGGGTTTTCTCTATGTCAAAATTCTCTAAGAGAACTTTGAATGTCCTAAAAAAGCAAAGCTTTTTGGGAATGTCAGAAATGCAATGCATTTCTGAGCACCTCGGAATTTTATCAAAATTCCGTTGCTTGAAAATTTCAAAATTTTCAAGTAAATGGCGAAAATAATGAATTATTCAAAGTTCTCTATATTATTGTTGAGTTTCATTTTTCCTTCTTCTCTTCAGGCTTTGGCGTGCTTTCAGCATCTTCATCACAGACCAGAATTATCACTTTCTTGCCGAGGTATTCCTTTGGAGCATCTATCTTTGCCCCAGTTCCAAATTTGGTAACCCTTCTCTCAAAGAATCCCTTTATGCCCTTTACACTGATTTCATTAGAAACTGTTGCCTTTATCCTTCTCATTGGCGCCAAAATCCCTTTTTATCTTAATATATATAATATATATATTAAGAATATATAAACTTTTCGGTTAAATTTGGCTTTTTTAATCAGAGAATCAAAGGCAAGAATTAATTGGAGGGGCGCACATTTTACCTTAGGAAAGCGCAGGGGTATCTCATGTTTTTTAATTTAAGAATAATTAAAAATGGATTGAAAAGAATTAAAAATTATTGAAAAAAATGGTTGATTTGATGATATTAAACAATAAACTATATAAACACGGCATCCAATAAATTCTTGTTATGTACGACGTAATCACAGTCGGCTCTGCAACAGTTGATGTTTTCGCAAAAACACACTTCTCCGAGCTTATAAAAATAATAGACCCGAAAGGGGAAACTGACTTATTGGCGTTTCCATCTGGTTCAAAGATATTAATAGATGAATTGGAATTTACTACAGGCGGCGGAGGCACAAACACTGCAGTTGCATTGTCAAGGCTCGGGCACAAAGTGGGGTTTATTGGCAAATTAGGCACAGGCACTAACTCTGATTTTATTCATAAAAATCTTGTAAAGGAAAAAATTGACTTGCTATGCTCGCATGGGGTGGGTTATTCAGGCTACTCTGTAATTTTAGATACTTTGGAGCATGACAGGACAATTTTGGTGCATAAAGGCATCAATGACGAGCTGAAGCCAGAAGACATACCTTACAAAAAATTGAAGACAAAGTGGTTTTACTTCGGTGCCATGATGAACGAATCGTTTCACACACTTGAAAAATTAGCAGAGTTTGCCCAGCAAAACAAAATAAAAATAGCCTTCAACCCAAGCACTTATCTTGCGGAGAATGGCAGCAGGTACCTAAGCCATATTATAAGCAGGACAGAGCTGCTTGTGCTGAACAAGGAAGAGGCATGCCTGCTTGTAGGCAATGATTCAATGGGCGGGCTCTTATTGAAGCTTAAAAGTTTAGGCCCGAGAATTGTCGTAATAACAGACGGCAAAAATGAACTGTACGTCGCTGATGAAGATTATATATATAGTGCAAAGCCGCCACCTGTAAAGAGAGTTGACACAACCGGAGCCGGAGATGCATTTGCCTCTTCATTCTTGTCAGGCATTATAAGGAAAAATGATGTAGAGTTCGCAATCAGGCTCGGCATTGCAAATGCACTGTCAGTCATAATGCATTACGGGGCTAAGAACATATTATTGACCTATAACGAAGCGATGAAAGAAATGAAAAAGCTTAAAATAAAAATACATAAGAAAAGAATCAAATAAAATCAGTCAACAGCAACAAAAACATCGCTGCCTTCAACTTTAACTTGATAAGTCTGCACTTTTGCAGTCGGAACAACTGGAGAAACTCCCGTCTTGACATTAAATTTCCAGCCATGCCAAGGGCATGTTACAACATCGCTTTCAAGAAAGCCTTCTCCAAGAGGGCCGCCCCTGTGCAGACATGTATTGCTTATGGCAAAAAACTCCCCGTCCACATTAAACAATGCAACCTCTGTTCCGTTGACATTGACAACTTTATTTTCTCCCGGCTTTAAATCAGATGTATCAGCAACTTTAACGAAATTATCCATAAACACCACCCTGCAAAAAAAGATAAATATGATGTATTTAAAGGTTTTTGTTTATTGATTTAAAGTTTATAGTTGATTTTCCAACCCGTAAATCGCAACCTTTATATTGATAAAATAAACCATGATTTAATATAGAGGTGGTTTTGTTTTGAAATCCAAGAAATTCATTCTTTGGTTTGATGAGATTGGAATAAAAGATGTTCCTCTTGTCGGCGGCAAAAATGCCTCTCTCGGTGAGATGTACAGAAACTTGACAAGAAAAGGAGTTAGGATTCCAAACGGCTTTGCTGTTACAGCTTACGCTTATAATTATGTTCTTCAGAAAGCAGGGATAAAAAACGAATTAAAAAAAATTTTAAGCAATTTGGACAAGTCCAAAAAAAATCTTGCAGTTGTTGGCAAAAAAGCTCGTGAAGCCATGCTAAAATTAAAATTGCCGGATGAGCTAAAAAATGAAATTGCGAATTCCTACAAAAAGTTGTGCAGGCAATATGGGTCAAATACAGATGTTGCTGTAAGGAGCTCTGCAACAGCAGAGGACTTGCCTGATGCGAGCTTTGCAGGGCAGCAGGAAACCTATCTCAACATGAGGGGGGAGCATTCGTTGCTTGAAGCAACAAAAAAATGCTTTGCCTCGTTGTTCACAAATCGCGCGATTTCCTACAGGGTTGACAAGCATTTCAATCATTTCAAGGTTTCTTTGTCAGTTGGCGTGCAGAAAATGGTGAG
>Ga0209541_10010534_pt1 | contig 14708 bp, 17 predicted proteins | sample RifCSPlowO2_01_FD_184027 | JGI IMG/M metagenome (GOLD analysis project Ga0209541, IMG submission 184027) | Groundwater microbial communities from Rifle, Colorado - Rifle CSP2_plank lowO2_0.1 (SPAdes) (version 2) | ecosystem: Environmental > Aquatic > Deep subsurface > Groundwater | place... | reverse complement strand
GTGTCCCGAAAACAGATATCACCACTACCGTCCATCTAGAATTTTACCTGAACATTTTCTCTCTGCGCTGCATCCGCAATCTCAAAGAACTCGCGTTTCACAAATTTGAACATGCCCGCAATAATATTCGTCGGAAAATGTTCAATTTTCGTGTTGAGTTCGCGCACATTGCCGTTGTAGAACCGACGCGATGCTTGAATTTTATTTTCAGTGTCTGACAATTCGTCCTGCAATTTTGCAAAATTTTGATTTGCCTTCAAGTCAGGATATGCTTCGCTCAATGCAAAAATGCTTTTCAGTGTGCTCGACAATGCATTTTCTGCTTGCAGTTTTTCTTGCATGCTTGCGCTGCCAGAATCATGCGCCTGCATGGCCGAATTGCGCGCCGCGATAACTTTCTCAAGAGTGCCTTGTTCGTGCGACGCGTAGCCCTTAACTGTTTCAACTAAATTTGGGATTAAATCATAGCGACGCTTCAACTGCACATCAATGTCAGACCACGCTTCTGCGGAGCGATTGCGGAGCGTTACGAGGCCATTGTACGCCATGACAACCCAAAGTACCAAAATCGCAACAACGGCGATGAGAATGATAAGCCAAAGTTCCATAGTGAGAAAATTAAAATGATTAAGATTCCAGTGAACGATCACGACGAATGATCCTCCAGTGATACCCAAACAGTGGGGCGGCAACGATCAGCATCGAAATGTTTTGCACTAAATCACGTTGGCGTTGCGCGGTACGCGCGTCAGCAGCGCGCTCTTTGTCCTGCTGTTCCAATTTTGTGAGTTCCTCTCCAGTCGGGCACACCTGCAGTCCCGCCTTGTCGGGCATACAATATTCGGGCCGCGCCTTTGGATAATAGTAGTTATCATCCGCTTTGGGGAATAACCACGTTCGCAGCCCCAAGTTAATCATGCTTGCAAGCGCGAATACCATGAGAAACAAGGAAACGGCGCTGACGAGATATAAATAAATGTTCCGTATCACATTGCGTGTTGTCATATGGGCTGATTATTGATTATAAACAAAAACTCCCCTACACAGGGGAGTATCCGTTATTTCTTAGATCACGTCAACACCCATTTGGCGTGCGGTGCCGGCGATCATGCGCGCCGCCGCATCAACGTTCGCCGTGTTGAGGTCAGGCATTTTGCGCTGGCCGATCTCACGCGCTTGCGCCCAAGTGATTTTGCCAACTTTGTCGCCCGGTGCTTTTTTCGAACCAGACGAAATTTTTGCCGCTTTTTTAATCAAATCTGATGCAGGCGGCGTCTTGAGCACGAAGGTGAACGTGCGGTCTTCATAGACGGTGATTTCACACGGTGCTGTTTCGCCGCGGCGATCTTGTGTCGCTGCGTTGAATTTGGTCACAAATTCTTGGATATTCAAGCCGTGCTGACCCAACGCTGGACCTACCGGAGGTGCGGGGGTCGCGCCACCGCCCGGAATCTGCAATTTAATCACTGTTTTTATCTTCTTTGCCATAGTGCGGGGATTATACTTTCTTAATCTGTAAAAAGTCAAGCTCGACCGGGGTTTCGCGGCCAAACATGTTGACGAGCACCTTGACCTTGCCGCGCGCTTCGTCAATCTGATCAATTTTACCTTCCATGTTTTTGAACGGCCCGTCAACGATTTTTACCGGCGATCCGACCATCACATCTATCTGATATTTTGGCTCTTCAACGCCCATGCGTTTCTGGAGTGACTTAATTTCAGTTTCTGAAATTGGCGTTGGTGTGGTGCCGCTGCCAACAAAGCCAGTGACGTTTGGTGTGTTACGAACCATATACCACGAATCATCAGTCACGATCATTTCAACAAACACATAGCCGGGAAAAATCTTTTCGATGACGGTGTGACGTTTGCCGTTCTTGATTTTGATTTTTTTCTCTGTCGGGACCAGTACGTTAAAAATTTTTTCTTGCATCGACATTGTTTCGATGCGATGTTTCATGTTGCGCGCGACGTTGTCTTCGTAGCCCGAATAGGTGTGAATGACATACCAGCGGCGTCCGAGGTCTAGGGTCTGTTTTGGCATATTATTTCGTGAGCACGGCTGAAAGAACTTTGTTAAAAATCAGATCAAGCACCCAAAAAAATGCGCCCATCGCAACGCTGATCGCAATGACCGCAATCGTGGAGCGTGTCGTTTCTTGGCGGCTTGGCCAGACAACTTTGCGCAGCTCTTCCTGCGCGCCTTTCAGATATTCGGTGATTTGGTGGACAACTGATGCCATAGTGCTGTTTTAAAAAAAGCCCCGCAGGGCGATGTGATACACGCATCATAAGGGAATGGCGTTTTTTTGTCAAGGTGTTGACAAAATCAGTTTTTCTTAGTATACTCCACTGTTCTTTTGTCGGATTCGGCAAGAGAAGCCATTCAGAACGCAACCACCCATTGGGGAGCATGAACCATGCGTCACAATTTCACGGTGTCTGTGCTCATCTTGTCCGTGTGCAGCGCGTGTGCGAGCGATGACAGTGCTCTTCAGGGCGGCATGGCAGCGATCGACGCAGAAAGCCATGGCGCAGACTCGAGTAGCATCAAGGAATCCGAAACTCGATCGGTCGATGTCGTCTTGGCACTGAACATTGAGGATGTTCACGCAGTTGATCTGGTGACCGAAGAGTTGCAGTGCCCGCAAGGTGCTTCGTGCTTCGACATTGCGAAGTGCATCTTGCACGGCGTGTGCGACGGGAATCAAAACTGCATCATGTCTGGGAACGTCGATCCGTGTGAAGACGGGAACGTCTGCACGGACGACGCGTGTGATCTCTCAAAGGGTTGCGTACACTTGAGCAATGCAGTGACGTGTTCAGACAGCAATCTGTGCACGATTCTCGACACCTGTGCTGCCGACGGCTTGTGCAAGGGCCAGCCGAATATGTGCAACGACGGCAATGCGTGCACGAATGACGGCTGCCATCCGAGCATCGGGTGCGTGTATGACATCGGATGGGTCGCGTACATTCCGTGTGAAGACGGTAACGTCTGCACGACGAACGATATATGTAGCGGCAAGACATGCGCACCGGGCAAGCCGGCAAATTGTTCAGACGACGACGCCTGCACAATCGACGCGTGCGTCCCCACCAACAATGGGTGCACACACACGCAAAAGAACTGCGACGACAAGAATGCGTGGACCGTGGATTCCTGCATCGACGGGGGGTGCGTCCACCGCAACCTTCAGGTGACGTTCGGCGCGAATATCGATCTCGACCCTCCGGGCGACAAGCCACCGGTGTCCATGGTACCGTCGATTTTTTTGGGAAATGCCTTCAAGAAGGTGTTCAACCCAAATGATGCATGGACTCCGTATGCGCTCTCGTCCTATGCACAAGGCTTCTCTCTGAAGGGGTTGTGTGAGGATGATGACGAGCAGCTGCACTGGAACGCGGGCTACGTCGTCCACGTGAAGGGTATGGTGCAAAATCACGTCATGGTTGGTGGTCACAAAGTGACCCTCAACATCGTCATCTTCAATGGACCGATCACTGCGGTGCTTATCGGTGAACAGCCGGTGCTCGTTCCGTTGAGCGGGAAGCAGGAATACGACGCGAACGGAAAGGCAATCCCACAGCCATACCACTCGCCGAATCTCAAGAAGATCTGCGCGGAGAAGAAAGCGCAACAGCAGGCGATCGACAAGAAGAAGTAGCTGACCGCCGAGCCAGATCACGGTCATGGCAGTTCGCGCGCGAGAGGTAACCCTCGCGTTGCGGACTGCTGTTTTTTTATGCGAGATACGGAAAAGATTTGATGCAATGTTCGACTCCCCACCAGGTCTCTTTTTGTTGTCAATATCGATTTTTTTCGCGCCACGCGAGCGCACCAGAAACTGCAGCGGCAACGGCGAGCAGACCGGCAACTGTGCCGAGTACGGTGACCCATCTAGTATCATCCTCGTCAGTTTGATTACTATTTGTTTGTTGTGTCGGTGGTGCGATTAATTCTGTAGAGGTTGTTTGAGCGGCCGGCGTTGTGGTAGCAACGAGCGCTACAGATACGGCATCATCCGTGGTTGGTTTGACTTGGCTCGCAACTGCTGCTTTTTTCTTTGCAGCAGATTCGGCTGCAGTTTTTTGTTGTTGGCTCAGTTGAGTTTGTAATTGAGTTTGTGTTTGTGCTGTTTGTTTCGGCACTGCCGGTTGCTGTTGCTGTTTTGCGCTTTCTTGAACAACAACGGTTTGTCCGCCGCTGCTTGGTGCAGCAGCAGTCGGAGGCGCAGGCGGCGGTGGTGGATCGTCTTGCACCAACGGATTGCGTCCGGCGCGTACTTCATCGCCATCATTCATCCCGTCCCCATCGGTGTTTGCTTTTTTCGGATCAGTTTTATATTTGAAAATTTCGTCGTAGTCGTTTAATCCGTCATCATCAGTGTCGGCTTTGAGCGGCGCGGTGCCATAGGTGCTGATTTCAGTGTGGTCGCCGATACCATCTTTGTCGCTATCATTGTCAATGTCAATTGATTGAGAAATTGGTGGCGCAAAGCTGTCCATTTCTGACTGCGATAATTGTTTGGTATTGCCGCTCGAATCAATCACAAAAGCAGAAACAAATTTTGCTGCAATGGTGTGCTTGCCATAGGTCGGCGTCCAAATAACTTGAATCTGACGCGCCTCTTCTTGGGGAACTACAATGGTCGTACGTCCGAATTCTTGGCCATTATCAGCAAATGCGATGGTGGCGGTTAATTGTTTGTATTCATTGTTGAGTACAACACTGTATGTTTTAACAGCAACGCCGCTGAACGGCGGATCTGCGGAAAACCAGACACCACTAGAACTTACAAAACCGATGGTAGCCGCTTCAATAATAAACGGCATGAATGCAAGAAAACCAAAGAGAGCAAAAACGGAACGAAACATACGGCAGAATTATAGCACCTTTACAAAAGATACGCATTTTGCAAACATGTTGTTGGAGGTACCATGCGAAATTTCACGAATGCGTATGTCGAGCCAGAGCGGCGCACGTGGGCAGTGTGGATCATCGGGTTTGGTCTGTTTCTCAACATGGCGGCGCTCGGACCCTTGTTCAGCATCTTCCTTTCAAGGCTCGAGCAGCAGCTCGGTGCCAAAGTTTCCTACGGCTACTACATCGAACTCGCGTTTTACACTCTCTCTACCTCGATGACCTGTCTGCTTTTCAGCATCTGCGTCGTCGCGCTGGCGCGCTACCTTGCGCCAAGGATGCAGATCGTCTGGTGGCCAACGAGCGAGTGGTGGGTGGATGACGTCAGGAACTGTCATCGCGCGTGGGGGCTGTACTGGGGCAAACGGTTGAGCCGCCTCTACTGCGTCCGTGAGCAGGAGGTCTACACCGTGCATGCGGTGCAAGAGCAGAAAGGCGTCAAAGTGCAGGCGCCGGTCACGTTCGCGCTCAAGTTGCGGCGACCCTTGAAACGGGCAGCCGACGCGCTTCCGCTGTGCGAACTGTTCTACTACTTGGAATGCAAGCATCAGCGGTGGTGCGATCAGGTGCACATCGTCGCTCTGTTGCAGGAGGCACGCGGCAATCTCTCGCACGCGTTTCTGATTTTGTACCCGCTTGACGAAGACGGGATGCAAATTCAGCCCGGACGGCGCGGTCGCAAATTCCTTGAGCAAAACCCGCGCAGCAAAGCACCGCTGAAGAGCGTCTAGTACCGATGCGCCGTATGCCACAGAACAGTGGTGTGCGGCGCGCAATTTTTTTTGCGGTTTTTCACGCGCCGTGGTAAAATGTCGCCACATTTAATGTTGTCAGTATGGCTAAATCAGAAAAAGTTGCATCAGGCTATTCATCCGCAAATATTCAGGTTTTGGAAGGTTTGGAAGCGGTGCGCCGCCGCCCGGGCATGTACATCGGCTCCACGGGCGCTACAGGCTTGCACCATTTGGTTGCAGAAATTGTTGACAACTCAATTGATGAAGCAATGGCCGGCTACGCGAAAAATATTCGCGTGCGTTTGTTGCCAGATTCGGTGGTTGAAGTGCGTGACGACGGCCGCGGTATTCCGGTTGATCCACATCCGCAGTACAAAGTTTCTGCACTTGAATTGGTTTTGACGAAGCTGCACGCCGGCGGAAAATTTGGCGGTGGTGGTTATAAAGTTTCCGGTGGTCTGCACGGCGTGGGTGCGAGCGTGGTGAATGCACTTTCGCTCTGGCTCAAAGCAGAAGTGCGCCGCGAAGGTGGTTTGTGGGAACAGGAATACAAGATGGGTGAGCCGACGAGCAAGATTAAAAAAGTAGGGACCGCGCGTGACACGGGCACGATGATTACGTTTCGCGCAAATGACAAAATTTTTGAAACGCTTGACTATGATTTTGACACGATCGTTGATCGGTTGCGTCAACATGCATATTTAACGAAGGGCGTGCGCATTTCATGTTACGATGAGCGCGATGCGACGGCATTTCGCGCCATGACATTTTTTTTCGAGGGCGGCATCATGTCATATGTGCGCCATTTGAATCACGCGAAAGAGGCGAAACACGATTCAGTTTTTTTTGTTGAAAAAGAAGCGGAGGGTGTGCAAGTAGACGTTGCGTTGCAGTACACCGATGATTTTAAAGAGACGCTGTTTGCGTTTACAAATTCGATTATCAATCCAGAAGGCGGCACGCACGTGCAAGGTTTTCGCAACGCCCTGACGCGCGCCATCAACGCATACGCGCGTGCAAAAAATTTGTTGAAAGAAAAAGATGAAAGTTTAACGGGCGACGATGTGCGCGAAGGTTTGACCGCCGTTGTTTCGGTGCGCATCGAAGAGCCGCAATTTGAAGGACAGACAAAAGGGAAGCTCGGGAATACCGAAGCAAAGGGCGCAGTTGAAGGCGTGGTGAGCGATGCGTTGGCGATTTTTTTGGAAGAGCATCCGAAAGAAGCAGAACAAATTTTAGGCAAAGTTATTTTGGCGCAAAAAGCGCGGCAAGCAGCACGCGTGGCGCGCGAGAGCGTGTTGCGCAAGGGTGCGCTTGAAGGGTTTACGTTGCCGGGAAAATTGGCAGACTGTTCTTCACGCGACGCAACGCAGAGTGAATTGTATATTGTGGAAGGAGATTCCGCAGGCGGAAGTAGCAAACAAGGTCGCAATCGAGAATTTCAAGCGATTTTGCCGTTGCGTGGAAAAATTTTGAACGTGGAACGCTCGCGGCTCGATAAAATTTTGGGTAATAATGAATTGAAATCGCTGATCATCGCGCTGGGCACTAATATCGGTGAGCAATTTGACCTTGCGAAGTTGCGATACCATCGCATTGTGATTATGACTGATGCTGATGTTGACGGCTCGCACATCAGAACGCTTCTGCTCACTTTTTTGTATCGATACATGCCAGAGCTTCTGACCAATGGCAAGGTGTATATTGCGCAGCCGCCGCTCTATCGCATTCAGATTGGAAAAGAAGTGCGGTATGCGTATACGGACGATGAAAAACAACAATCAATTGAGGAGATGGTGAAAACTGCTGAAGCAAATCGCGCGGCGCGTGGGAAAAAAGCTGACGCAGCCGCAGCTGCGGCGGAATCGGCGGAGGGAGCGGAAGAGGGTGATGAGAAAGCGCAGGGCGCAGGCGCAGAAGAATCTGCGGAGGCGATGGTTGTTGGTGGGGTGAAGGTGAACATACAGCGCTACAAAGGTTTGGGTGAAATGAACCCAGAGCAGTTGTGGGAAACCACGATGGATCCTGCACGTCGGCAAATGAAAATCGTCCGCGTTGAAGACGCGGCAAAGGCAGATGAAATTTTTGACATTTTAATGGGAGCGGAAGTTGAGCCACGCAAACGGTTTATTCAGACGCATGCGAAGACAGTAAAGAATCTGGATATCTAGGGAGCCTTTTGCACGGTCTTTTTGTCATGCGCTCATAAAATTTTGGGTTATTTTTTTACGGTTCGTGCCGAGATAATTTTATTCGGCTATTCCAAAAAGACCGTGCAAAAGGCTCTACAAACATCCAGATTCTTTTTTGTTGTGTTCAGAAAAAAAAGCGCCACCTGAGCGACACACGCGTTGGTTGCGGCGTCGGTCAGGTGGCTTTTTTGCGGTATGTTCACGGAGTGTGCGTGCGGAGTTCAACGACGACTGGGTCCCTTGCTCCTGCCAACCGGAGCGCTTCCTGCACGAGCGCATCGGTCGGATCAGGTGAGGCGTTCGCGACTGCCGTGACAGCGGCGATGGCATCTTTGGAATGCTGTAGGAGGAACGTGATCAGCGCTTCCGTGTGCAGGTGTGTGCGGATGTGGTGCGTGTCGATGTGTATGGGACGATCGGCAATTGTGTTGAGTTCGAACGCATCATCCATCACATCGATCGCAAGCATCGATTGCCCGTGTCCCAAAATGAACCTATTTTCGCGGACGTAGTGGAACGACTTACGTGCGTCACGCGGCACAGTCGCGTGGTTGAACAGGTACTCGGCGATTGCACGCAAGAAGTTGCAGAACACGGCGAGTTGGAGTTCGGTGCTGCCAGCGTTGAGAAACGGGTGGAGCGCGACGCGATGGCGCGCGACCACGCGTGGATCGTCCAGCCTCGACGGCTCGCCATTCAAGCCAAGCTGCTCGCGCGTCCATTGATCCGCGAGCGGTCGATCGGTCGAGATGTGCGCGCGGCGCGAATTGCTGGTGACGTGCCATTCAACCGTGGCGAAGAAGACGATCGGGGTTTGTGCGGACATGGGAGACCTCCGTGTGGTTGGATTGCCGAGTTCGATTGTAGGTGTTCAGACTTAAAAAGTCAAGAGCAGTATCAGTTCCCGCGTATTGCATTTTTTGTTGGTCGCACTCGCAAAATTTGGCACTGTATAAAAAACCATGTATCCTGCACAACACAACGAGTCGCGAGGTCTGTCATGAGCATTGCAGTGATTGGTTCTTTGAGTAAACTGAAAATCGAGGCAGCTGCCTCGGTAATTGCACTTCGTGTAGAGGGCTGCAAAGTCGAGTCTGGGGTGAATGCGCAGCCAGTGGGCTTGGACGAAATTATGCGTGGCGCGAATAACCGCGCACGCGCGGCGCGTATTGCGCGACCTGAACGAGAAGTGCTGGCGTGGATTGGTGTTGAAAGCGGTCTTGTCCACACGGAGTTTGAGGGAAATCGTGTTACATTCGATATTGCGGCGGCTGTTGTGTATATGCGAAACGACACAGACAGCGCGAGCAGGCACTTCGCAACTTCGGTTGGCATCCCCATGAATCAGATTGCCGTTCGGCAAACCGAGGCAGATGGACTCGACAGCCATACCGTCGGCGAATATTATGCGGCAATTTCTGACGCGCAACGTGATGATCCGCACAGCTTTATTACGCACCGCAAATACAGTCGCTTCCGCTGTCTCGCAGAGGCGATTAAGGCAGCGTGTGCGGCATGCTGGTTTTCGAACGCGTGACGGCACCACATTCTTCAGCAAACGCTGGTTGAATGTGGTGCTGATTTTTTATAGCGTATTCCCGCAAGGTGTACTATTTGTGCAGTCAGCCGAGCAAAATTGTTAATGGAGCGAAATAGTTTTTTAACAGTGCTAAATTTTGCGAGTGCGACCAATAAATAGTACACCTTGCGGGAACCTGTTATAATAACACAACCGTATGGACAGCTCTTTTAATAAAAAATTAACCCAATACGAACCAGTCGACGACTCATTCAGCTCAAAAGAGCTTGAGCGCAGTTATTGGTTTGTTTTGCACAAACGCGCGCTGCATAATCTCGCAATTGCCGTGCTGCTGGTCATTGACGTCATGCTGATTGGCTATGCGCTGAGCGGATTTGTGACTTATTTGGTGACTGGTCAGCCACGCGAAGAGGCGGCAGTCCTCGCCATCGCGCAACGCCTCAACATTTCGCACGTTGAAAAACAAAAATCTTCTGCGGCACTTCCGCTCGCATTTGGCGATGGGCGCATCTACATTTTTGACGCGGGCGATGATCGTTATGATTTTGCCGTTGAAGTTCAAAATCCAAATAAGGAATGGTATGTGTTGCTTTCATACCAGTATGAAATTCCGGATGCTGAACCAACACCAACAAAAACAATGTACGTGCTGCCCGGCGAAAAAAAGTTTTTAACGATCCTCGGTGAAAAGCGCGAAGGACAAACGGTGAATGAGGCGCAATTAAAAATCACAAACGAGATGTGGAGCCGCATTGATCCGCATCAAGTCGCGGACGTGCCCGCCTTCATCGCGTCGCACGCTGCTTTTGAACTCATTAATCCAATCTATACGGTTGCTGGGCAGGTGACTGACGCCGGCGTTGCACAAGAAACGGGAAATCGAATCACGTTTGGTCTCAAAAATAATTCATCTTATAATTTTTGGAATGTGCCGGTGCAAATCATACTGTTGCGCGGTGGCTCGCTCGAAGGGATCGAAGAAACGCAGGTACGCGAGCTGAAAACTGGTGAGACGCGCGGCGTTGATGTGCGCAATTACGTTAAAAATCAGATCGTTGATGACGTGCAGGTGCTGCCATCCGTGGATATTTTTGATTCGAGTGTTTACATGCAGCAATAAGTGCGGTACGGTGGTTGGCGACTATGCGCGGATTGTTTTCAATATATCGCTCAATGGATTGGCTGCTCTTCGGGGCAGTAAGTGGCGTGGTGGTGCTTGGGTTGCTTGCGATCGCGAGTGTTGATTTGAGCTACGGTACCTCCTTTGATTTATTGCGCCGCCAATTGCTCGCCACCGCAATCGGCATTGTTGCCGTTTTTATCATCGCACGCGTTCATCCGGAATTTTTTCGCGCCACGAGTCGCTCGTGGTATTTTTTCGGCATTGCGCTCCTCATCGCGGTTCTCGTGTTCGGCGAAACAATTCGTGGCACTAAAGGTTGGTTTCAATTTGCCGGATTTTCATTTCAGCCTGTCGAGTTAATGAAACTCGCGTTGCTCGTCACCCTCGCGCGCATCATCGACCGCCGCGGACGCGCTTTTCACACCGGACTATTTTTTTTCGGCACTGCGTTGATCGCCGCAATTCCAATTTTTCTCGTGATGGCGCAACCTGATTTGGGTAGCGCACTCGTGCTCGGCGCGCTGTGGCTCTGGCTTGTTTTTTTTGTGGGAACGCGCCGCGCCTTTTTAACATTGCTCGTCACGACCATTGCACTTGGTGCCGTGATCGGCTGGTTCGCGTTTTTGAAACCGTACCAAAAAGAACGCCTCCTCGCATTCGTGCAACCAGAACGCGATCCGCTCGGCACTGGCTACAACGTGCAGCAATCAATTATTGCAATCGGATCAGGTGGTTTTTTTGGCCGTGGGTTTGCGTACGGCTCACAAAATCAACTCAGTTTTTTGCCAGAGCGACAAACTGATTTTATTTTTTCCGTGATTGGCGAAGAACTCGGATTCATTGGCGTGACCGCGCTTTTTGTTTGTTACGCACTCATCGGCTGGCGTTTGGTTCGCCGCGCCACGGCGGCGCGCGACGATTTCACCCTTATCATGCTGATGGGCTGCCTTGGGCTTTGGCTCATCCAAATTGTGGTGAACCTTGGCGGCACAATGGGGCTCGTGCCCGTGACCGGAATCACACTGCCGTTTGTGAGTTACGGCGGCTCCTCGTTAATTATGAATTTAGTGCTTCTTGGCATGGTTGAAAGTATCGCTATTCATCAGCGTGCGGCATAGCGACCACCCGCCTCTTGTCAAAATTCCGGCGAACTGCTATAGTTTCCATATACCTGATCATTTTTTGTATGCCTCCACGCCGCAAAAAGCGCGCAAGCGTTCAAGAAGGGATGCAACTCATCCAGCAGTGCCCCTTGTGTGAAGCAGCATATGAGCCGCTTGAAATTAAGGTAGTCGACGAACGGGATAACATGCATTTGGTCTTTGTGACCTGTCGCAAATGCAGCCACTCCGTTGTGGCGCTTATCATGAATCAAGTGAATGGCATGAGCTCCATGGGATTAATCACCGATGCAGAACCAGAAGACCTCGGGCGTTTGAAACGCACGGAAACGGTGAGTTGGGACGACTGCATCGCGTGGCATAATTTCCTCAAAGAAGATCAGCTGTCAAAAGAAACATTTCTGAATTAATCATTATGAAAGTATCGCTGAACGCAGAAACGCGCGTTTTAACAAACCGCGCTGCAGTACAAACCATTCGCGCGGAACGAAAAATTCCGGCTGTTGTGTATGGGCCGGAAATGAAACCAATCTCAATTGCGATTGAATACAATCCATTTGTGAAAGCGCTCGCCGAAGCAGGTGAGAGCACATTGGTGGAAGTTGAAGTTGCCGGAACAAAACACAACACTTTGATCAAGGACTTACAAACCGATCCAGCAACCGGACGATTCACACACGTTGATTTTTACGCCGTGTCAATGAAGAAAGAACTGGAAACCGACGTGTCACTTGTGTTTGTTGGTGAAGCAGAAGCGGTGAAGACTGGCGGCACGTTGATGAAAATTAAAGACGCACTCGGCGTTCGCTGTTTGCCAAAAGATTTGGTGCGCTCAATCGAAGTCTCGATTGAGAAATTGAAGACGTACGACGATGTGATCACGGTCGCTGATATTGCGTTACCCGAAGGTTTGACTGCACTCGCAGATGCGGACGATGTAATTGCAAAGGTGTCAGCTCCATTGACGGAAGATCAGTTAAAGGCGCTTGAAGCGGAAAACGCATCTGATGTCACGAAGGTGGAAGTGATTGGCAAGAAGGAAGAGCCGGCTGAAGGCGAAGCTGCCGCAGATGGCGAGGCAGCGACAAAGGCTGCTAAAGAGTAATCTCGATCAGCCGAATGTCACCGTGCAAATCACGGTGGCTCAAAATTTGAGGTTTTGGAAACTCGCGGTGCGCAATGGCCGCGAGTTTTGTTTCCTGCTCTGGATCAATTTCGCACAACAACACGATTGTTTGTCGTTGTTTGCAATATGTTTTGAGTGCTGCAAAAAAATCTCGATAGAGATCAAGCCCATCGTGTCCGCCAAAGAGCGCCAGTTTTGGCTCGCACTGTACTTCGTGTGACAATTTTTTCATCTGCGCGTCTGACAGGTACGGCAAGTTTGCAGTGGCGATGACATGGCCAGTATTCGGCCACGCAATTTTGCGCCGCACATTATCTTTGTGAAATTTAATTTTGACGCCATGCGTGCGGGCATTCGCGCGGGCGATCGTGAGTGCTTTCAAAGAAATGTCAACTGCCCACACAGGTACGTCGCTGTTTTTTGCTATCGCAATTGCGACGGCACCTGATCCAGTACCCAAGTCAATGACTGAACACTTTTTGTGTTCAGCTCCGTACGCGCAGGTGAGCGCGAGCGCGCGGTCGACCATGAGCTCTGTTTCAGGACGGGGAATCAGCACACCAGGCGCGACGTGGAATTTTAAACCATAAAACCATGCTTCACCGACAATATATTGCACTGGCTGTCCGCCAGCACGTTGCCGTTCAAAATCAGCGAGGCGTTTGGTTTGCTCTGGCGTTAATTCATGGTTTTGGTGCGAAAAAAGTGTCGCGCGATCCATTTTCAGAATGGCGCGCAGGAAATATTCACGATCTGGATTTTTGTCGGCAAGCAGCGCCTGAATCGTTGCCATATACCGAGTAGCATATCCCATGGTTGACAAAATCTCAACCATGCGGTAGTTTATGTGAAACGTTCTTCACAAAGGAAACATAACAAATGGATAGCACACAACTGGTGCGCGTCCACCTTGTTGTGGATGCTGCGAATTTTTTTCTGACGTTTGGGAATCAGTGCCTCAACGAGGCGTGGCTTCGCGAGATTCATTGGAAAGAGCTGTGCGATGCGCTCTGCGCGGCCGCAGTTCCGGACAAGCCGTGGAGTTGGGTGCTTTCGTATGGCGTTGGCTTACCAGCCAAGCACTCTCAGCTTGCGCGTCAGAATGTGCCGTATCGCTCTGACGAGCAGATCGCTGCGGTCAGAAACGCTGGCGGTGAAATCCTCGAAGGTTTTCTTCGGCCACGCGAGGGGAAAGGTGGTGGTAACGAAGAGAAGGGTGTCGACACCGCAATGGTCGGGCGGCTGGCGTATGGAGCTGGAGCAGGCGATTATGATGTCGCCATTATGTTGACTGGCGACGCTGATTTCGCTCCGTGCGTCACGCTCGTTTGCGAAGCAGGGAAGCGTGTGGTCGTTGCATCATGGCGCGGTACTTCAACTGCGGGCGAATTGGTTGACACTGTTGAGCGGACACAGAACGCAGCAATGCTCGATCTGTGGTCCATCATGGACAAGTTTGTTCCGCACGTGAAAATGAGTGGAGCGAATGAGGTGCTCGACGTCGCGCAATTTCGAATGTGGAAGGCGCTGCTTGACGCCGAAGAAACCAAAAATGCGCGCGGTGTCGACCATGTGCTGCTCGATTATATGCGCACCGAAGTGTCGATCGACGGTATTGAGCCTGACAGTGATCAGCGCGTGCAGCGTTACACACTGTTCCAGGTATTGCTCAACGCTGGACACATTCGGCGGTATGGCGTTGGAGAGCGCAACGAAACCGCCTTGGCGGTGGTACGTCGCAACGCTGACAGCAATACTGGTTCGTGAGAACGAGTATGCCCCCGGAATGGCCTTGGCACAACGCGTACGTTGTGTCAGCACCAGACCGGGTTTTTAATTTGTTTCGTGTTTGATCGGACGCATCTTGCCAAAATTTTTGCCCCATGTTACACTGTGCGCACTATGAAACAGGGGATCCATCCAAACTATACAGTGAACGCGACGGTGA
>Ga0209541_10010533_pt1 | contig 14708 bp, 17 predicted proteins | sample RifCSPlowO2_01_FD_184027 | JGI IMG/M metagenome (GOLD analysis project Ga0209541, IMG submission 184027) | Groundwater microbial communities from Rifle, Colorado - Rifle CSP2_plank lowO2_0.1 (SPAdes) (version 2) | ecosystem: Environmental > Aquatic > Deep subsurface > Groundwater | place... | reverse complement strand
AGAACAGTTGTGCAAAGAGCTTATAGTTTTACTGAAAAAGTATCGTTTTGTTAGAATTTCCTAGTCTAGAGCCTATTAATTTCTACGACAATATCCTTAATGGCGGCATACCCGACATAAAACCCGTAGTTCATGGTTCCAATAATCTTTTTGTTCCTCCCACTACCGTATGGGGACAAAATCCACTTGTTGGTGTGCCTGTCTATACAGAGTCTCCGGTTGGACCGTTAGCCACGGGCTCCATCGGGAAAGATCAGGCAGAAGTCGCGGCAGTGCAAGTCGCGTATGATGAGTAGCAAAAAGAAATGGGATACCCTTTGGGAACTGACGTTGGTTTTTCTCCTCAAACACATGTGGTCGATCTTGAACGTTCAATAGTATGCTCGATAAAAACAGTGTTTACTGATGCGGATATTGCAAAAGTGATGGAGCAGGCAGAAATACCCTATACTCCCCCATCAAATTGTGGTACTTCTCCAACGGTTTCTCCCTCACCGACTTCCCCTCCCGCTCCACAAATGACACTTACGAAATCCGCAAATATGGTGACTGCGCAAAGTGGAGATACTGTTACTTATACTATCAATTATAGCAATACTGGCAGCGTTGATATTCTCACTATGGTTATCGCTGATATTGTCCCCTCGGGTACTTCCTACGTCCAAAACAGTGCATCAGCAGGCGGTGTATTTGACGGGACACAGGTAACGTGGAATATCGCTCTGGTGAAGCAGAATGTTTCAGGAAGTGTGACATTTCAAGTAAAAGTCAACTAAGAATTTTTTTGATGAGTTTTTCTTGTGATACTGTTTCTTGAGTATTTTTCTTCAAATCTTTAAGTACTGCGGTATTATTTTTCACTTCATCAGGACCGATAATGACGACAAGCGGGATTTTTTTGCGATCTGCATATTTGAGCTGTTTATCTAGTTTCTTACTCGCGTCAGGAAAAATCTCGGTAGAAATTCCTCCCGATCGAAGATTTCTTGTTATCTCAATTGCGCTTTGTAAACTCTGGAAACTTGGGTCAAAAACAGTCACCAATACGTTTGTGGGAGTGGCGCGAAGCGAGGGTAATAATTTTTTTGTTTTCAAAAATTCCCATATGATGACATCTGATGTCGCAAAGCCAATGCCGGAAATTTTGCGTGATGCGCCAAAATTTTCAATAAGATTATCATATCGTCCCCCCCCGAGAAGTGATCGACTCATCTCCCCTCCTTTTTCTTTTACCTCAAATACAAGGCCGGTATAATAATCTAAACCACGAACTATTGAAGGATTGATTCGAACATATTGGTCAATGCCATAACTTTTACATACGTCAAGAAGTTCATTAAAGCACGTTTCATAGTCGGTAGGATTTTCAAGAAAATCATTGATTTTTTTGACCGATCCTTCTGATATTCCAATTTGACTTAAAAGTTTGGTAAAAACATTACGTGGTACCTTTTCCTTCCTGTCGATGACATTGATAACATCTTTGATGAAAGTTTCACCAACTCCCAATTCTTGCAATTTTTTTCTCATGTTCTCTCTCGAATTGATATATATAACAAAGTCCTTTTCTGTTGCCCCAAATGATGAAAAAATGGAGACTGCAACCGATAGCATTTCAGCATCAGAAAGAACGCCTGAAGCTCCCAAAAGATCAAAATCGGCTTGGTAAAATTCACGCTCTCTCCCTTTTTGCGGCGCCTCATACCGAAATCGAGCTCCCACATTGCAAAGTCTGATCGGAAGGGTAAGCTCGCGTTCTTTTTGCGCGATCATGCGAGCGAGCGATGGCGTCATTTCTGGACGAAGTATAAGAATTTGACCGTTTTTATCTTTGATTTGAAACGTCTGTCGATCTATGAGTTCGCGCGATGTTTTGCCCACGTAAATATCGATCGGTTCCACGATTGGTCCGTCATATTGTTCAAAACCAAAAATCCGCGCGGTTTCCTTGATTTTCTCAAAAATATAATTTTGCACAGCTTTATCTTCAGGATAAAGATCCCGAAACCCACGGATGGGTTGTAAATTAGGTTTCATTATAGTATGATAATAGGTAAATACGTAACATTATACTATAAAATCCTATGGTTGAACGTGAACAAGATACCCAAATTCCAGAAAAAACAAAGATTTCAAGAAGGGAGTTTTTTAGTTATACGTGTATGGTAGGATCAGGTTTAACAGGGGCTGTATCAGTCGAAAAAGGTCTCGAAAATCTGTATGATACCTTCAAGTTGGCAAAATTACAAGGCGATGAGACGAATAACAGAAGAAAGGAACAGCAGATTGTTAAAGAGCTTACAAAAGATATGAAAGGCATGGTACATTGGGCTATCGCTACGTTTGCCCTTGGTTTTATGGCGTTGGGTGCTGTTTCTCGGAAATAGTTAGTCTGCAAAATCGTTCTTCAAATACTTCGGACAAACAATAAAAAATACTTTACTCAAAGTTTTCCAAGGTGACTGTTTTTTCCATTGTTTTTCCGTCTCGCCAGATAGTTAGACGCACGCGGTCTCCCACTTTTTTTTGACTGATGAGTTTCTGAAGCGTTTGGTCATCATCGCCTTTGATTTTTTGGCCATCAAATTCGGTGATGATGTCCTCTTCTTGTATCTCTGCTTGTGCCGCAGGGGAATCTTCGACAACCGATATGATATATGCGCCCTCCGGGATATCGTTGAGGATAGCGGTTTGGCGGTCAATCATCTTGTATCGCACACCCAAAAAGGGATGGACGATCTTACCACCCGCCTCATTGAAATTTTTGATGAGTTCTTTGACGATGTTGATCGGAATTGCAAAGCCGATATTTTGCCCTTCCTGTGAAATCGCTGCATTAACACCAATTGCTTGTCCCGAAAGATTTACCAGTGGTCCTCCGGAATTTCCCGGACTGATTGCTGCATCGGTTTGAATTACGTTATCAAGCCGTTCCACATAATTCTCAAAAGGAGAGCCAGCGGTTATACCCCTTCCGAGTCCTGAAATAATGCCTGATGTGACAGAGTTTTTGAATTCTCCCAACGGAGTGCCGATTGCCACGACCATTTGTCCGAGTTTGAGGTTCGCAGAATCTCCCAAAGGAAGTGGTTTTAAACCATTTGCGCTGATGCACAAGATTGCAAGGTCATTTAAGGGGTCGCGGTAGATTTTTTCAACGGTATATTGTTTATCATCATTGGTCAAGACTTTGTATGTGGCGTCAGTATCGGCAACAACGTGTTTATTGGTCACGATAAGGCCATCTCCTGATACGATAAAACCGCTCCCGATATTTTCCTCAATTTTTTCCTCCCGTCCGGGAATTCTCCTGAATGGTGAAAATGGGCTAGACGGATCAATCTCAAAAAAATCACGCGATGAAGTAACTTTTGAGATACCAATAGTGACTACAGAAGGCACGGTTTCTCCAATTGTTTTGATGATTGCAGATTCTTCCTGAACGACGGTTTGTTTTTCAAACGTTTGTGACTGGGGAGAAGTTGTGGGAAAAGGAAAAAGCGCTTTTCCTTTGGTGAGAAAGCTTGATGGGGAAAATACCGCAAAAAGCACGACAGCCAGAGCTAACAAAAGTAGTAATTTTTTCATAGGTGTTTCTATTACTTTACCATTTCCTCCAGTGCTTTTTCAAGTTGTTTATCGCTTTCACGGGTCGTGGTATTTTCGCCATCCTCGGGAATTTTAACTGTGATATCGGGGGAGACCCCTGTGCTATTGATCCAATCTCCTTTTGGCAATATCCACTTCGCAATCGTCACATGCAGCCCCGCCCCGCCTTTGAGATCCACTGCCTCTTGAATAGATCCTTTCCCGAATGATTTCTCACCAATGAGTTTTGCTCGTTTGTAGTCGCGAAGCGCTCCTGCCACAATTTCAGAGGCGCTCGCTGAACCTTTGTTGATCAAAACGACGAGTGGAATATCAAGCAATTTACCGCGATGATTGACGGTGTATTCTTCAGAGGAACCATCAGTGTATTCTTGTTTGACAATGAGCTTATCGCCCTCAACAAATTCAGAGGCGATATGCACAGCACCTTGCAAATATCCTCCTGGGTTATCACGCATATCCAAAACAAGACCCTTGATTTCTCTCCCTTTCCATTTGCCCGAAATAGTATTGACTGCTTTTGACCATTCGCCGATAGTATCATCTCCAAACTTGATGAGTTTAAGCACTGCGACATCTTTTTCATACGCGACCTCAACTGACGCCACTTGTATTTCATCCCGAATTATTTCTACTTCAAATTCTTTACCGTTTCGAAAGAGTGTGAGTTTCACCGCTTTCCCCTTTTCCCCACGGATTTTTGACACGGCAAGAGGAAGCGACCACGTATCAGTTGCCGCGCCGTCTACTTTCAGGATGATATCGCCAGCAAGCACTCCCCCTTTTTCAGCCGGTGAATTTTTGATGGGAGCTATGACGACGATTCTGCCTTCTTTCATCCCCAGTTGCGCGCCAATTCCCTCAAATACACCCTCAAGATCTGCTTTGCTTTCTTTGTTTTCATCAGGGGTCAAGAAAAACGTATAGGGATCGTCAAGGGCTGCCACCATTCCTCTTATGGCGCCGTAGTACATGGCAGTGTCATCGAGTTTTGTTTTATCCACGAATTTTTTCCCTACCGTTTCCCACACATCCCAAAAAAGAGAAAAATCTATGTTTTTTGGATTATTTTTTTCTCGAAAAAGCGAGGAAAAAGATGGTCGATCTTTTTTTTGAAGAAATGTTTTGTACTCGCCAGTTTTATACCCGAGACCAAATATAAAAACAGCGATACAGAGAACAATGAGGAATTGAGTAAATTTATTCGGATTTATCCCGATTAAATTGGGATTTAATCGGAGTTTATTTAAGGACATAAGCTTTCAGTATATCATGTCTTAATCATAAATGACCCCTTTTTTGTCTATTTTCGACACCATGATGTATTTCTTTTTTGCAGAAATTAGGCGGTCAAAATCTTCTTCGTTCACTATATTCGCGCAGGGAAGTGTTGCCATCTTTCCTCCGGAAAAACATACGAAACCACTACATCCCAGCGTTTCGCATTTTGCAGCCAGGTAAGGGGTTATTTCTTTAAGGCATATGATCTTGCGATTAATATCTTGTTCGTTCATATGTTGATGTGTGTCTGTATCTATATACACTATTTCGCCTCCCCAATCATATGTGGGTGGTTCGACATCAAAACCATACCCTCCGTCAAATGCTACTTTAATACTGTTTTCTCCTACTTCTATAAGTTTTGCCGTGAAAGGAGCAGCGGCAGTGGTCGTAGATGATGTGGACACATTATTATCGAAAGTAAGTGGGGTGAGCGTGATGGTGCCTGTTTTATGGTTTATTTCCTTCAAAATTGCATCGCCGGGTGCATGTATGCGTTTACTTGATATCATTCCTTTTTTTGCAGCGATTATTTCTCCTTTTTTGATCTGTGCGCCAATAACTTTTGCAAGATAGTGAAAAATAGTATGAGGGGGAATTTTGAGTATGCGAGCAATATCCACCATTATATCTTTATATCGGGTGTATTCCCACAAAGTATCTCCAAACGAGATGTGTTGTCCGTGAGATATAGCTAATTTTGCTTCCTGCGGGACAGTAAGAGTAATGATCATGATTCTCATTATAAAAGAGTTATGGTGAAACCTCAATGGAAGAGTTTTTAGGATCTTTGGTAGGAAACGTATGGAAGGAGTGCTAGAAAGCGCGCATGTTTGACTTCTTTTGCAAGTGTTCGCTGATGGCGGGCACACAAATTGCTCTCTTCCCGCGAAACGATTTTTTTTCTTACCGTCAAAAATTTCTCAAGTTGTACGGGATCTTTATAGGACGGCTCAATTTTATGTGTGCAAAAAAAACATTTTCTCATAATTTTAGAAAGGAATATCTTCAGGTTCAATTTTTTCATCCATTAATTTTTCTGATGAGACTTCTTCAGACTTCTCGACTGGTTTTTCTGTTGGTCTTTCGTACGGCGTTTTTCCTACTTGTTTGGAAGACACATAAGAAGAAGATGGGGCATTTTCCGGCCGTCTGGCATCAAGCACCACGAAATCATCAAGAATAATCTCGGTGATAGTTCGCTGTACTCCGTCTTTTCCTATGTAGCTTCGATAAGTGATGCGTCCTTCAAGATACACTTTCTTGCCTTTTGCGAGAATTTTCCCACACAGTTCTGCGAGTTTTTGCCATGCGACAATGCGATGATACTGTACGTCTTCTTTGAGTTCTCCTGTTGCAGTAACCCAATTTCTGTTTGTGGCAACGCCAAAAGTACAGACAGCAGTACCCTGCGGTGTATATTTAAGCTCCGGGTCCCGTGTGAGATTGCCGATGAGCGTTGCTCTATTTAAAGATCGTGATGACATGTAGGGTTATTTTTTTACTTTTATTAAAAGGTATCGTATAACATCTTCACTGCGGTCAAGTTGTTTTTTCATCTCTCCCACTTTTTCGCTCTCGTCTTCTATAGTAAAAAGATGATAATAGCCGCTTTTCGTTTTCTTGATGGGGTAGTAAAAATTCTTTTTCCCCCAGTTATTTCGCGCGGTTATTTTCCCTGCGGTGTTTGAAATGATTTGTTCTAGTTTCGCAAGCAGTTCTGCCGAGTCTTGTTTCACAATCACTGCGAGTTCGTATACATTCATATCTTGCTTCTAGTATACAAAAAAATCAGTATAAAAGCAATATGAATTTGAAAAAGGGTTACAGTGACAGTTTGGTTCCTACTTCATACCATATGCTGCTGTTTCCTCCATCGTTGGTTAATTTGTTTCTGTTTGACTCTGATTCGAAATAGTTAACCACTTCAAAATATCCGTTTCTTATTTTTGCTATATACGCACCAGATGAAGTAATAAAAAGACCAGGACCAGATCCATTGACGAATTGTGTAGAAAGCCTATTTCGTGGATCAACAGGGACTGTTTGTGTATATTGACATACATTGATTTGGAGCCAATTTGAGTCGCATGGTTGGGGAGTTCCAAAAGTAACTGCATTATTGCTGTGACATTGACTGGTAAGACAACCGGTAATATTGACAGGTGGCGTTTCCTGTACGTATCGGTCAAGCGTCGTTTGCAGTCGCTGCGTATCTTTGATCCTGCGGGTATCGCGGGTCTTTTTCCAAAGCTCCGCAGGAGAAATGGCAAGTAAGACAGCAGTTATGAGAAATCCGAGGATGCCGATGACAATGAGCAGTTCTATGAGGGTAAACCCGCCTCTTTTAGTTTTCTTTATCCCGACCAAATCGGGATTTATTTTTTCCACCATACTCTATATAATGAAATCATACACCATTTTTATGAAAGATAAAAGAAGTTTTTCCGCTTTTGCGAAGCAGTATATAGCAGAGCTTTTTACTGCCATATTTAATATTTTTGTGTTTCTCCCTTATTACTTTTCGGTTCTCTATGTACTCAAAACCTTTTTTTATCCATGGAAGCGATTGATCACGAAAAAGACTATACCAGGGTTTTCTTTAGAAGAATGGATAAGAAGAGCGAGCTTTAATTTCATTTCATCGGGGGTGGGCATGGTGATGCGGACGGTTGTGCTTATTGAATATTGCATCGTGCAGTCTTTTTTTGTGTTCGCGGTTCCTTTTTTATCAGTACTCTATCTCATATTTCTTCCTTTCTGGTATGTGTTGTCCTCTTTTTATAAGACAGAAGAAGAAAAAAAAGAAACGGCGCATGATGAGTTTTTCAAAAAACGCATGCGCAAACCCGAAAATAAAGAAAAAATTGAGGAGTGGTTTTCCCTCTACTATGCCACAGTTATCAAAAAAAAACCGTGGTGGGATAGTCAACTTCTGTTTTCGACTCCTCCTCTTGCCAAAGATTGGAGTGTGGGATATACGCCTACTCTTGATCAGTACGGTGAAGAACTCACGCAAGCGCAGTCTCATTTCAAACATTTGGTCGGCCGCGGCAAAGAAATCTCCCATATTGAACTCGCGCTTTCCAAAACAGACGAGGCAAACGCGCTCATTGTTGGAGAGGAAGGCGTGGGCAAACACACAATTGTTGAAGCCTTGGCTAAAAAAATATATGAGGGAAGAGTCAATTCTCTTCTTGCATACAAGCGCATTATAAAGATCGACATAAAAAAAATCCTCGCACAAAATACTGATGTACACAAAAAAGAAGAAACCCTCACCACAGTTTTTAAAGAAGCGGAAGATGCAGGGAACATTATTATTTTTATTGATAATTTGGATGCGTTTGTCGCGCGGGAGGAAGGAAAGATGGATATAACGGACATTATTGCTCGATTTGCCGCCTCACAAAAGCTTCAATTTATAGGTATTACAACACCCTTTCTTTTCCAAAAATACATTTTTCCCAACCCAAAAATGGTCAGACTTTTTTCAAAAATAGACGTGTACGAGATTGCGCAAAAAGAGGCATATAGAATATTAATGGAAAAGGTGTTTGATTTTGAACATGCGTATCATGTGCTTGTGCCCTATGAGACGATTGATGAAATCATCAAAAAGAGCAATTTTTATATCACGCATATACCCTTTCCTGAAAAAGCGATTGAACTGTTGGATGAAGCATGCGCGTATGTAATCCAATTGCAAAAGGCAAAAGGCAAAAGGCAGAAGGCAGAATTGGTCGTTACGCCCGATATCGTTGATGTCGTTCTTACCAAAAAAACACATATTCCCGTCTGGCTTGATGAAAAAATAAAAAAAACATTGTTGAGTTTAGAGACAACGCTCGAGGAGCGGGTCATTTTCCAAAAAGAACCTATTACAAAGCTCTCTGCAGCCATCAGAAATTCTTTTGTCATTTCCTCAAAAAGAAAAAAACCTCTAGCAAGCTTTCTTTTTTTTGGGCCCACGGGTGTAGGGAAAACTGAAACCGCAAAAGCGCTGGCGACTATTTTTTTTGGATCAGAGGATCAGCTTACGAGATTTGATATGTCTTTTTATCAAAACAAAGGCGATATCGCACAACTCATTGGATCGGCAGAAAAAGGCTTTCCCGGTCTTTTGACCGCGGCTATCCGTGAGAAACCGTACGGAGTTCTTCTCCTGGATGAGCTGGAGAAAGCAGATCCACAACTTATCAATATTTTTCTCACGGTGTTGGATGAGGGATATTTCGTTGACGGGTATGGGAAAAGGGTTGATTGCAAAAATCTTATTATTATTGCGACATCAAATGCAGGATCGGATCTTATTTTTGCCCAGATGGGATATCAGGAAAAAACAAACGAAGATTCTCTTTCATCACGTGAGTATGAAAAAAAACTCATCGATTATTTGGTTGCAAAGCATTATTTTACCCCGGAATTCTTAAATCGTTTTGACGGAGTTGTCGTGTATCGCCCCCTATCAAAGGAAGCTATTTATACCATCGCGCAAAAAAAGGTGGAAGAGATGAAAATGGAGGTCGAGAAACTTCATCATATTCAGGTGAACGTGTCAAAAGATTTTTTGAAAAAGGTCGTCGCGGCAGGATATGATCCCCAGTTTGGCGCACGCAATATGGAGCGCGTCATGCGCGATATGATCGAAGATACCATTGTGCTCCACATTTTGAAAGATAAGTCGAAGCAGGGAGAGGTGATTTCTTTTTAACATTCACACATTCACTTCGGATTTGTATCCCTATTGACATATCGGGATATCTGTAATATTCTAAACTTATATGCCTATTCGAAAAACCCCACTTGTTACGGGAGAGGTATACCATATTCTTAATAGAGGAGTTAATTACCAACCTATATTTAATAGTAAACGGGATTATAAAAGAGCTGTCGAAGTTTTAAACTTTTACATAACAGCCGACCCGCCGGTGAGATATTCGAAGTTTCTTCTCCTGCCAAAAAAGGAACAGGAGTCACTATTAGAAAACCTCCAAAAACAACCAAAATTAGTTGATCTCATATGTTATTGTTTTGTGCCTAATCATTTTCATCTTCTGTTAAAACAAAATATAGATAACGGCATATCTTCATTTGTCAGAAATTTTCAAATAAGCTATACTCGTTATTATAATGTCAAGACAAAAAGAATAGGACATTTATTACAGGGTCAGTTCAAGGCGGTGAGAATAGAAAATGACAAGCAATTACTTCATGTTTCACGATATATTCATCTGAATCCTTTCAGCTCATTTATTGTAAAAAACTTAAAAGATATTGAATTTTATCCATGGTCATCATATCAAGAATATAGTGAAGGAAGTAAATCCGAGATTTGTCAAAAGAGTTTGATTTATTCCATGATAAAGTCGAATAAAAAATATACAGAATTTGTACTAAACCATGCAGATTATCAACGGCAACTTGAATGCATTAAACACATGACATTTGAATAGATAAAAGGGATAATAATCCCGATATGTGAACTTGATACAAATCGGAAGTGTATGATTGTGTCTATGTATATTTTAGTATAATAAAAATCTATGCTGAAGGTATATTTTACCGCATCTTCCCAGACTGCTCTTTTGTCTTGTCAAACAATTTTAAACTCGATCAAACAGTCGCCGGTAACCATTGTGGGAGGGGTATATTTTACCGACAGAGCAACTCGAAAAAAAGACACAGAGCGAGATACAGAAGCGATTTTTAAGCGAGAGAGAAAACGTATTGATGAAGCTGATGCTATAGTTGCTGAAGTTACTACTCCCTCAACGGGCGTGGGAGGAGAGATTGTCTATGCGCTCACCAAAAAAAAGCCGGTCCTTGCCTTGGTGTACAAAGAACAAGAAGATAAACTTTCTCCCATGTTGAAAGGCAACCCTTCTGAACATTTGTATCTTGAAAGATATGATTTTGACAACGTCCGTTTTATTACCAAACATTTTTTGACGCATGCTTTGCAAAACAAAGAAAGAAAAGGGCGGCTTTTTGTCATCGAAGGAACAGACGGGTCAGGCAAATCTACACAAGGACATCTTCTGATAAATTACTTCAGAGCGAAAAAAATTCCGGTCAGATACTTTGATTTTCCCCGGTACTATACATCGTTTCATGGAAAAATTATCTCACGTTTCTTACGGGGAGAATTTGGGAAAATACACACCGTTTCACCGTATCTTATTTCTCTCGCGTACGCGCTTGATCGGACATCAGTCAAAGAAGAAATGGATGATTTTTTGAGAAGTGGTGGATGTATTGTTGCCAACCGTTACGCAACTTCAAACATGGCTCATCAGGGAGGGAAATTTGAAAAAAAAGCAGAAAGAAAAGCATTCTTGACATGGGTATATGATCTCGAATATAAGATACATAAAATTCCAAAAGAGGACATGGTTATTTTTTTGGATGTTCCCCATGAGGTGAGCATGCAGCTTGCGCAAAAAAAAGAGAAAAGAAACTATCTTAAGGGAAAAAAAGTTGACATTGCAGAAGAAAATATCACGCATCAAATCAATACCCAAAAGATGTATAAAGAACTTGCCCGCACACACTCTCACTGGATTACCATCCCATGTATAAAAAACGGTTCGTTGATGACACCGCATGGTATACATGAAGCTATCGTCAAGGTCATTGAAAAAATATATATGTTGAGTAAGATGAAAATATATGCTTCTTGATGGAAAAAGAATATTTCGGTTCTATACGGTACTTGTTAGTTTTTTATTAAGCGGCATACTTTTTTTTCTACCCTTTGCCGTTTTTGCCTTTGAAAATCCTCAACAATATTATGATTGGAATAAAACAGCGCCCTCCCCCGTGCTCGGAGTCGCGACGGAGAGAGCAAAAATAGCGCAAGATGCTCCTCTTTATACGCGTTTCAAATATTACTTTGCCCGATATATGGAGCATCTCAATCCCGGAAGCGGGCTGTATTTCTTCAAACTTATCCAAGAGAGAGTCACTATTATCTTGGCTGCCACACCGCTCTTGAAGGAAGAGAGGCGAGTTGTTCTTGCTGCAGAGCGGTTGGAGGAGATAAAAAAGGTCATCGCCGAGGGTAAACCTCAATACATTAGTGGCTTGGTAAATAACTATCAGGCTACGATTGCGGAAGTTACCACCAATGTCACACTTCTTCGAAAGCGAGAAAGAAATGCAACGCGGATTGTTGAGATCTCCAAATTGATCACATTTGTCGAGAAAGAGTCTGCGGGACATGCGATTGCTCTTGATGAGCTTGATTTTCAAATTCCCCTTGCTTTCAGAAACAGACTGAAATTTGCGCGTAGCACGTCACTTCGCATGCTTGATACCATGGCCGATTTGAAACATAAAAGTCCGCTTACGCTTGATGTGGCAAAAAGAGTCTCGGATTTACAAGCGCAGGGGCTTTTAACCAGTACGGAGGCAAATGGTATACTCTCAACAATCTCTCGCAGTGAGGCGCGGCAAAAACTCGCGCGGCTCACTGATGCTGGAATATTTCCTCAAGCAGATTTTGTCAAACTCAATGAAGCTTCGGCGCAACTTTTTCCGGCGCGATTTGCGCAAGTTGTAGAGCTTAAGAAATTTGAGGAATTAAAAGAACTTGAGACGAAAAAACCAGATGAGGCGACCCTCAAAAAAATACAAGATTTTGCACAAGTGTATACACCAGGCGAGCAGATTCCACAAGATCTTATAGAGTGGTGGATACCACTGGTTCGTCTTGAGGAAATCCAAAATACAATCAGACCAGATCTTATTAATAAAGCATTATTTGCTGCACGGCCTGATTATGTGCAAAAGTATGAAGAAATTGTAGAAAGGAGCAAACCCACGCAAAAAGATTATGCCTACGTTAACTCCCTTATTGAAACAAATCCTGATATTCTCAATGATCCAGCATATGCGCGGATAAAGGTATTGGGTGATACTTTTGGGACTGTTGATGAAAGGAAAACTCTTGCGTGTAATTGCGTCTATGGCACTCATTGTGTGAGTGTTTCGTGGATGCCAGGAGGAAATTATTGTGTTCCCAATATCGTGTACGATCAAAAGGCTATTGCTTCAGATGTGGAAGGATCGTCTTGTCCTCCCCAATCCCATCGCGCCTCCCCCAGTGAGCCGTGTCGTCCCGATGACCCCTCTCAAGGTACTGCATCTTCCGTTCCAGTTGCTGGCAGTTGTGCTGTGGGGTATACATGGAATGAAGCAGGAAAATATTGTGTTCCCCTCGCTCTTACGTCAGGAGGAACATCATATCCGCAGCCATTTTATCCACCTAGTTACTGTCCTGCAGGTAGCTTCTTCCAAGAAGGAAGATGTGCCGCGTATACAACATCTAGTTCAAGTGTTCCTGTGGCAACATCAATACCGATATACCCCACGCCCACTAGTTCTGTGGTGGTTCCCGTCCCGACAAGTCCGCTATGTGGAGCTGGATATTATTGGAATGGTTCATACTGTGCGATCATTGTTCTCTCGCCTACTCCGGGATCAACTGCTACGGTGACGCCGACTCCCCCTTCCTCTATTTTCCCCACTCCAACTTCTTCTCCCTTTCACTCACCAATACCAACAAGTACTCCTTCAAGAACGCCAACCCCGACTCAATCGGGGCCAACACCAACCTCAACACGCACGCCCACTCCCACCGCAACCAGAACCCCGACCCCCACAGCTACAAGGACTCCTACTCCCACGCCGACACGTACCCCAACACCTACTGCCACTAGGACTCCTACCCCCACAGCCACACGCACACCAACTCCAACAAGGACACCAACACCTACCCCTACTCGTACTCCAACACCTATTCGTACCCCGACACCGTCTTAATATGAATATGTATTTGATATGTATTTTCTCTTCAGAAAGCCCTAGAAAATATAATGGAGCATGACGCTTTCATTTGACATTTGCTCATGTGGCTTTTATGATATACTCATACTATGGATAAAAAATTTATGGGTTTACTTGGCTTTTTTTTCTTGTTGTTTGGGCTTTTCGTTTCGCTCATCGTATTTGAAGATCCCCTCGTGCGTTTCACAAAAGCTCGCCAAGAGCTTGCTCCATCGGGAGAAAAATCATTGATTTTCAGGCTCCTGCAGATGGATCGACTGATGTTGTGGTCAGCGTTTTTATACGAAATGAAGACGGTGACGAACTGGGAGGGAAGAAAGTAACGCTGACGACTAACTTAGGGAAGTTTCAACAGCAAGAGGTGGTGGCTGATAAACTCGGCAAGGCAGCATTTATCCTTCGCTCGGGAGAGGAGGGAGTTGCTGAAATAAAGGGAAAGATTGATGATGCTGTTTCTATCACTCATACTATAACTGTCAGATTTGACACTCCGTCTTCTTAGATTCTGGAAATTTATAAGTACCTATGTTATACTGCATCAGTATATAAATATGCTCAAAAAAGCGATTATTCCCGCAGCAGGTTTTGGTACCCGTTTTCTTCCCCAGACCAAGGCAATGCCCAAAGAGATGCTTCCTATAGTTGACAAACCAGTCATCCAATATGTGGTTGAGGACGCAGTAGGAGCAGGAATTGAGGACATCATCATCGTGACGGGTTGGAGCAAGCGCGCGATTGAAGATCATTTTGACAATCCCAATGCAGAACTTATCGAAAATTTGAAACAAGGCAATAAACTACACATGCTTGATGAGTTGAAAAGAATTTCTGATCTTGCCAATTTCATCTATATTCGCCAAAAAGGCCCCTACGGTAATGCCACGCCGATTAAGACGGCTCATCATATTGTGGGAAATGAGCCATTTCTCGTGCTGTGGGGAGATGATTTTGTATGGGCTAGTCCGTCG
>Ga0209541_10010531_pt1 | contig 14712 bp, 20 predicted proteins | sample RifCSPlowO2_01_FD_184027 | JGI IMG/M metagenome (GOLD analysis project Ga0209541, IMG submission 184027) | Groundwater microbial communities from Rifle, Colorado - Rifle CSP2_plank lowO2_0.1 (SPAdes) (version 2) | ecosystem: Environmental > Aquatic > Deep subsurface > Groundwater | place... | reverse complement strand
AATTTATATGACGAGTACTTTATTGACGCCGGCGGATACCTTCACAAAGCTGCTAATTGTTAACGTTGATATTGATGAGTTCTTCGCGCTTGACGCGTTTGCCCGCGGCTTTTCTGTGCTTGCACATGTTGTGAAACGTCGGGTTCATGCAGTTGGCGTGACCAGAGCCTCCGGCGTAGCATTCAAGGCGCGTAGAAAGATAAGGACATTTCTTCATAACACTGAAATGGCTTTTGGCGGGATATATAGATTTTGGTAATGAAATCAGATTTGCTTAAGCTGCATCCGAAATACTGTACGGGTAATCAACCAGTATTTTAGCGGTATTCCTATCCTCATTTTTAATGGGTTCCCGTGTCGAAAAATTCGTACTGCCCGAAACGTATTCAACATCATATCCTATTCTTCTAAAGAAATCGGCTGCAATTCCAGCTATTCTTGCAGTTCTTTTTGCGGCCACATCTTTATCAAAAGTCAGCGTATCCCGATCCCGCAAGATCTCATATACCGTCATTAGTATATAGTATAATATGCGAGAGCATATTTTTAAAACAATCAAGAATTACTCGGCCGCGACGCGTTTTTCTACTGTCATCATCCATTTCCGTATCTTTTTCTTCCTGTCGTTGGTCCAGCCCCACCATCTCTTCATGAAATCCTTCCTCTCCACGCGGAACGATCTGCCGTTCCACGGGTCGTTAAGCACTACATATTTGCTGCCTACGCCAACGACCATTGCAAAATGATCCTCGTAGTCGTTCGGCTCCATGTAATTCACTACAACAGGCACGCCTCTTCTTATCGCGCTCTTTATGTCCGTCAGAGAAGAGTTTTCGTAGGATGTGCGCTTGAACCCATGCTTCCTGCAGCCGTCAAGCATGCCCTGTATTGAAGTGCCAGAGGGTGATGTTCCTGTCGCCAGGGCTATCTCCTTTTCGCTGATCTGAAGACCGTGTGCCGCAAAGGCCATACGCAGGCAGGCGGGGCCGCACGAGTAACTATAACGCTGAGTGAAATAAGGGAAAACGGTTTTCATGGATGCAATAAGCGACTTACAGCATTTAAGCCTGTCCGGCTTATATACGTTTTTGCCGCTTGAGCCAAATAAGCCTTAAATACTTGACAAGCCAGATAAATTATAGACTTTTCTTAGTCTGTTTCTGGGTGATTAGAATGGAATTGGCACACGATCAAAAACTGAAGACGGGCACGACAACAGTCGGCATAATGTGCAAAGACTGCATAATCCTTGCCGCCGAGAGCAAGTCCACTATGGGCTGGCTTATAGCGGGCAAAGAAGTGCAGAAGATACACCAGATAGACGACAAGGTCGCGCTTACCATATCAGGCGGCGTGGGCGACGCTCAGGCGCTGATAAGGATAGTCCGCGCAGAGATCAATATTTACAAGCTCACAAGAAATACGGAAATAACAGTGAAGGCAATCGCAACACTGCTTTCCAACGTTTTGTCGCAGTCAAGATGGTACCCGTATATTTTCATGCCTATAATAGGCGGGGCGGACCGTGATGGATTGCACTTGTACAGCGTTGACCCGGCAGGCGGGGCCGAGGAGGACAAGTTCACCTCGACAGGCAGCGGCTCGCCGGTTGCTTACGGTGTTTTGGAAGACGGCTTCAAGGACGGGATGCTAAAGGAAGATGGAATCAGGCTGGCCGTTCGTGCTATAAGGTCGGCAAGGGAGCGCGACGTTTTCTCAGGCGGCAAGAAGATAAATGTTTTGGTAATAGACAGAAACGGCATGGAATTTGTACGCGAAGAGAAGGTAACAGAACTGCTGAAGTGATATTAATTTTACTGATTTAAGGCGTAGTGTAACAAGAACGTGATATTTTTCCTGACAACAATACAATAATTGTAAATTACGAAAGAACTTTGTTGAAAAAGTGATGCGGCTTGACATCGATCCGCTAGATCATCGTGGCAACACGATGGCCGACTTTTTCAACAAAGTTTTATGAAGGTATAACAAATGAGAGATCCTGAAGACAAAATGGTAATAGAAACGATAAAAGAAGACCTGCCCAGAGACGCCGCCATAACGGAGACGCTCTACGAGGGCAGCGAAATCATTCTTTATACCGAGAACAAGGAATTCTTCAAGAGCTGCGGCGACGTCATACGCAGGATAGTCAATAAGGTCAAGAAGCGTATCGAAGTGCGGGCTGATCCGTCTATAGTAATGAATGAGGAAGACACGATAGAATTCATAAAGAAACTGCTGCCTGCAGAAGCCGGTGTGAAGGATATTTATTTCGAGCCGGAGTTTGCCAAGGTTGTCATCCACGCCGAGAAACCCGGGCTTGTAATAGGAAAGAGCGGCGAGACTCTCATAGCAATAAAGGAAAAGACATTCTGGACGCCGCATATATACAGGGCACCTGTGATCGATTCAGAGCTTATCAAATCGATAAGAAAAATGCTTCACAAGGAAGTGGCCTACAGAAAAAAGTTCCTGAACAAGCTGGGAGAGAAGATATACTCCGACGGCAAAGAAGTTGAATGGATAAGGGTTACAGGACTTGGTTCGTTCCGGGAAGTCGGCCGTTCGTGTATATTGCTGCAGACGCCGCAGACAAGAGTTCTGATGGACTGCGGTATGTCAACAAGCCTGGTGGCTGCAAAGCCGTATCCGTATCTGGATGTAGCAGAATTCAACATCCAGACGCTTGATGCCGTAATACTCAGCCATGCTCACATGGACCATTGCGGCGTTGTGCCTTACCTGTACGAGTTCGGATTCCGCGGGCCTATGTACTGCACAAGGCCTACGCGTGATATTGCGGCGCTCATGCAACTCGACTATTTGCAGATCTGCCAGCGTGAAAACAAGAAAGCATTATATTCATCAAAGGGCATCGAGGAGATGCTAAAACATACGATAACACTGGAGTATGGGTCGGTAACAGATATTGCTCCGGACATGAGACTGACGCTGCAAAACGCAGGCCATCTTCTTGGCTCGGCAAGCGCCCACATACACATCGGGGACGGGCTATACAATATTGTGTATTCGGGCGACATCAAATACGAGAATACTATGCTGTTCGAAAAGGCGTTCACTGACTACGCGCGGGCTGAAGCGATAATACTTGAGGCAACGTACGGCGGGGCAAGTGAAGGGAGAAAGGCTTCGCACAAAGACGCTGAAGTCACGCTGATAGAGAACGTCAAAAAAGTAATAGACCGCGGCGGGCGCATTTTGATACCGTCTTTTGCCGTCGGCCGCGCGCAGGATATAATTGCGATACTTGCCGAATCTGACATAGACTGCCCGATCTACCTGGACGGCATGATATGGGACACGACGGCAATACACACGGCATACCCCGAGTACATGTCAAAGGGCATACAGAACCTTATACTGCACAAGGGCAGCAATCCGTTCATAGACAAAAGACTGAAAGGTATAGGATCGCAGAAAGAACGCGAACAGGTGACTACAAACACGCACCCTGCCGTTATAGTCTCGACATCAGGCATGCTCATGGGAGGACCGGCCATAGAATACCTCAAAAAAATGTGTGCGGATCCGAAGAACATGCTTCTATTCGTAGGTTACCAGGCCGAGGGCACAATGGGCAAGCGGATACAGAAAGGATGGAAGGAAGTGCAGCTCGACACGGGCGAACGCATGGATATACAACTGGAGATAAACACGGTGAGCGGCATGGGCGGGCACAGCAGCCAGCAGCAGCTTCTGGACTATCTGCAGCATTTCAACAACAAGCCGAGGAAAGTCATAACAAACCACGGGGACAACGTAGCGTCTGTTGAGCTGGCGCGCACGATACACAAGCTGTTCCGCATCGAGTCCATAGCGCCGAGAAACCTGGAAACGATCAGACTAAGGTAAAACAACACGCCTGTCGTGGTCATAGAACAGGACCGTCACCCCATTTTCTGCAAGTAAATTATATTCACAGCTGTCTCTTTCGACAGGTTGCCATTCCACCCAGAGTTCAATTTCTTCGGGCTCACTACCCAGTTCATGCATGCTTATCCAATTACCTGGTATGCCATAGAAATCTCTGCCACTGTGAAGCGGGGTGTAAACTTCGCGTATCCCGTCTTTTTTCATTTTCTCTATCAGGGCGTTGTTTGTTACATCGCCTATCTGTGGGTCTGTGATAGGACTGCCATAATCTGCCGGATGGAAAACCACATGTAGTTTTTCTCCGCTGAATCTGTAAAGAGCAAGACCCCAGTATTCGTCGCTGTAGTCCTGCATGCCGTAAAGATATATAACATGTTTGTCTTCCAATGGATGCATGCCAGCATGATAACCGAAGATTTCTTAAAAACAACTCATATTTTCAGTTTTTAAGCCTTACCATTAAAGTAAAGAGAGTGAAACTATGCCAGTAGGATACGGAAAGAAATTAAGAGTGAAGATAAGGGAAGTTGAGAAGAAGTCAAAGAAGCTCTACAAGTGCCCTTCGTGCTCGCGTGTGGCGATAAGACGGGAAGCCAACGGCGTGTGGAAATGCAAGAAGTGCGAAAAGAAGTACGCCTCAGGCGCGTTTGAATTCAAGGTGTGAATTAATGGGACGAGTGCTCAAGGTAATCGGTCTTGCGGCAGTATTGGGTTCAATCCTTTCAGCAGGTTATATGGAAGGGAAAGACTATTCGGCTGCGGCTATGCTGTATCCGACAATCGGAGTTTTATCGGGAGCTGCAATGTTCCTTGCAGGTCAAAGCGAAAGACGATATAGGAGAGAATAATCATGTACGTTTGTTTGAAATGCAGGAAAGAGTTTGAACTGGAAGACAGGATACGCTGCCCGTTCTGCGGGTTCAGGATACTTGCAAAGACAAGACAGCCTTTCCGCAAGCGTGTCATTGCGCGTTAGTTTTGATATTTTAACTAGAATTGTTAATAATTATAAGTCGAATTGAAGAGTGTTTAAAATGGGAGAACTTGAAAATCTTATAGGACATTTCCAGATGCAGAACCAGCAGCTTCAGGCTATCATGGTCCAGAAGCAGACGCTTGGCATGCAGGCAAAAGAAATAGAAAAGGCTCTGGAGCAGATAGAGGTGTCAACGGGCGACGTCTACAGGTCTGTCGGTCCTGTGCTGGTGAAGACGAGCAAGGACGCTATAAAGAAGCAGCTCGAGGAAGAGAAAGAAGATATTGACATAAAGCTCAAGACAATGGAAAATCAGGAGAAAAAGCTGAAGGAAAAGATAAAGGAAAATCAGGAGAAAATACAGGGCATGATTCCTTCAGGCCAGGGCGGCTAGGATAATAAAATCATAATTAGTGCTTAGCTTATGGAGTACAAGATGGTGGACGTGATGAGTATGGACGAAGTAAACAGTATGCTTGACGAGGTCAATGACGACCGCACGGTGCCGCGCAATATACGCAACATGATAGCCCAGGCAAAAGAGGCGCTGAACACCAAGCAGGAAATCGCAGTGAAGATAAGCACGGCAATCGCGATACTGGACGACGTAGCCAATGATTCTAATATACCGACTTATACAAGAACACAGATCTGGAACGTAGTTTCGATGCTCGAAGTCATGAACGAGCAGGCCAAAGCCTAGATACCGATTACATGCATGTCGGACGTATCAGACAGTTTACGCCGCAGTTTTTCCATTTCTGACCTGTAATGAGACCAGAATCTTATTTCTCCGCTGTTGACACTAGCAAGAACGAAATCCGTCATGTAAATATCTCTTTCAACCACGGAATTCCTAAAACCGTTTACATTCAGCAATTCAACGGGCTTTTCAGAACTTATAGTATACGTGAACCATGCCATTGCTTTTCATTGGCGGTTGTTTTCTTAAAATTGTAGTGTAATTACGCCGGAATCACGTGAGTAATGCGCGCTTCTATCAAAAAACTTATATATGGGGCGAGTGATAAAGAAGAGTTATAGTTATACGAGGTGGGAACATGGCAATAAAAGACTTCATGAGGAAGGACGAGGACGAATACATAGAGCTCGATATGAGCGAGGAAGAGAAGGGCGGGAGAAAGCTGCTTATCGAAGTGGAGAGGTTGGAGAATTACGCTGACTCGGACAGGCTGCAAAAAAAGGTGCGCGAGGGCAACATACTTGTCGTAAAAATACGCGACCTGAAAGCGAAGGACATGGAAGAGCTGAAGCGGTCCGTGGACAAGCTGAAGAAAACGTGCCTTGCAATAGGCGGCGACATAGCGGGTCTCGGCGATGACTGGCTCATTTTGGCGCCTGCGACAGCCAGAGTGCATAGAGAAGAAACCACGGCCTAAGCCTTTCCTTTTCTTATTTTTGATTTTATGAAATCGGGCACTATGTCCAGTCTGATATATTTTTTCTGGGATGTTCGCGGCATAGTCATGAAGCTACCTATCCACTTGCGACATTTTCTATTTCCGCATTTGCAGCGGAATGCCTCAAACCAGACTGTGCTGTAGTCGTATAGTATTTCGTCATTTTTTCTAATATCACTTATTGCAAAAAGTACATCTCCCTTTCGTAAACCGGCATTTGGTTTGCAGGAATGATTTATGAGAACGTACGGACTGCGCATATTGATGAATGTGTTGTCGTCTATCTGAAGCGGGTCGACTAAAATATTTCTGCCGGAGTCGGTTACCTTATTCAGCATACTGGCACGTATTTTTTCGCCTGCCATAATGCATATTTTTTCACCCTTCTTTATGTCCCGCGACGCAAAAACACCTCTTCCGTAACGCGATCTCTTTACGTAAATAGGCTCTTTCATGAAATTTCTTCTCACTTAGTAAATATATCCCCAGGTCTGCAGCCGATCGCTGTCTTTGTTCCATCTGACTCCTATATCATTTCGCCAGAACATGTTGGGGAGCATTATATTCGAGACGCGCTGGTACGCAACCTTTCTTGCCGTCTCAACCGTGTCGCCCGAGCCCGTAACGATCAGGGCGTAACCCGTATTGCCCGCCAATTTCCAGTCGTAATCCTCTGCGAGCTTCACATCGCCCAGATGCACGCCGTCAAGGTTAGGCTTTCTGAAAAATACTATTGCCTCCTCGGAATATTTGCGGAAGGCGTTGGCGTCGTCGAACGGAAACGGCGGCACGGCAACGACAACGCCTATCTGGAATCCCTTCTTTGTTTTGAGCATGAAATCGTTGCCGGAAGCGAGATCGTATAGAAAGTCGCTGATTGGCGTCAATATACCTTCCATCTGTATGCTGATTGTCGGGTAGCCGAATCTTGATGTGAATTCGAGCGGCCATATGCCTTTTGCGTTAGCTATGCAGTTTATGTCTATGTAGCCTGTATATCCCGATGCCGCAAGTTTTTCCTTCATCTTGGCCAGAGTATTTGTGAATATTTTGTTTGGATAATAGTTCCAGTACATCATGGTGCCAAGCTCGCCCGATAACGGGCCCAGGTCACCGGGAAAAAGCCTTTTGTGCTCGAAGTTAACATTTATCGGCATGATGAAATCTTTGCCGTTGAAAAAAGCTCCCACGGCAATTTCCACGCCCGGCGCAAATGCCTGAAGCTGGAACGATTTTATCTTCCTAGACCAATTCCTCTTGTAGTGTCCGAGCATGTGTACTACGTCTTTTCCGTCTTCCTCGTTGCCTATGAACAGTAGCTCCTTATCTATCTGCGCTTTGCCGCTGGGTTTTATCACGTAGCGGCCGAGGTTTTCTTCGACAAATTTTATGGCCTCGTCAAAGTCCGTGAAGTTCCAGTTTGGCAGCGTTGGAACGCCCAAAGAATTGAGCTCAGACTGGCCGAATTCCCGATCGTCCTCAAGCCTGTCTGTATACACGGATCCGCCGACAACAGGCTTTCCTTCCTTGCGCAGCTTGTCTGCTATGCTTCCAAATCCTATGTCATCAAAAATTATTACGTCCGCCCAGTCTATCCAGTCTTCCCATCTGTCCACTTTGTCAACGAATCCGTCGCATACGTCCTTCTGGTCTTCCTTGCCGATGTAGTACTTTACCATGTGCCCTTCTTTCATGACTTCCCAGCAAACGTCTCCGATAAGCGCTTCCTTGGAAACAAAAAGGAATTTTTTCTGTCTGCCGCCGGTACTTTTGTCTTCGGGTGTGCCGTTTTTATTCATACGTCTAATAATTAGTAGAATGATTTATTAATAGAAACTTACAAAGGTTAAAAAATGGAAATCATAACAAACGTTAATTGCGACGCTGTCAGAAAAATAATAGAAAAACAGGGTCACGGACCAGAACATAATTTCTACCATTACATGAACGTCGGTGCCATGTACGAATCCTGTGTGTTCCCGATATTCGAGGGAAAATACGGGATACTGGGGTTCGTGGACAAGGGCGACATATGGTGCTATACGGACCCGCTTGCGCCGGAAGAAAAAAGGCTCGCGTTCTTTGCAGAGTTCGTTCGCTGGGCATTCAAAGACGGAGCGAAAAAGGTGAGGGCTGAAATAAGCGAAGAACTATGGCGCATGGCAAAGGCGCTGAAGGAATACAGGTTCGTAAAACCGTCCTACATTTACTACTGTCCTGTGTACGACCTGAAAAGATGGGATCCCGCCCTGCCGGGAACTGCCATGAAAAAGCTGCGCAATCTAAGGAATGCATTCCAGCGAAATCACAAAATAGAGATAGTTGGGAAGGATGCGGTCTCGAGGAGGGACATACTAAACATACTGGACCGATGGAAGAAGCATCGCCAGGCATCCGATCGGGCAAAGCAGGAGCATTATGTTTCCGCAGTAAATAACGGGTTTCTTGGATACGACTCCGTGAGGTTTATTGTTGTAGACGGTGTTGTTCATGCGATGAACGGCGGCTGGAAAATACCCAACAGCAACAATTTCTATTCGCAGCTTGGCATACAAGACTACGCCGTAGACGACATGGGAGAATTTTCCTATCTGGAGGACCTTGCATTTCTGAAGTCGGCAGGATACGATTTTGCGGATTTCGGCGGCGGCGGCAAGGAACTTACAAAATTCAAGCAGAAATTCCGTCCGTCACATGTCAGCAAGGAAATGGAATTCAGCATAGTTAGGAAATAAAATCGTTGGAATAATCAACGAAATATCTCTCGGCAAGATGGCACGATAACGGCACGTTTCTTTTCACGAGCTTCCAGAAAGCTTTGCCGTGTACGGCTTTCTTCTTTGTTATCGCTGCGGCAATGTATTTCGGTATGCCGCTCTCTACCAGTGCCTCGGGCTTATTTTTCAGAAAGTCCACGAACATCTGCTCGGCGGTAATATATTTGCGCGGCATGTCGGCGACCCAGCGGTTGTCCTGTATGTAAACGAAGTTTTTCGCGTACTTGCCGAGAAACTCGGCGGAGTGCTTTTCCTCAAAGATCGGCGGGCCCGTCATTTTCTTGATTGACGGCAGCTGACAGACCTCCAGCTCGAATATCATTACAGGGTCTTTCTTTGCGAATTCCATTGCGCGGACGACACGGAATTCATTGTACTCAAGCATGCTGACGAAGCGTGCCAGCGCGCGGCGCAGTTGCGGGTAAAGTGTATCGTCAATAACGTCCGGTCTTTTGAATTCGATAGCAAAAAACCCTGTTCCTCTTTTCACAAGGTCGGATGTCTGCTTTGGGGTAAGTGGTTTCTTCGGCTTTGCAAAAAAGAAGTCTACAGATTGCTGTTTTTGGTATCTCTTGCAGCTGGAAACGAACCGTACAAAGCTGTCACCGCTCACCACGGCGGCAACGTTGCGGTCGGCATCCACCGGATCAATTATTACAAGGGGTCCGTGAAATTTATTCATGTTAAGACCAAGGTGGCGCTCTACGTTTATGGTAAAAGGCGGCCGCCATACTGATGCGGCGTCAATAACTTTATCGAAGGAGCCGTACTGAAGGACGAGCAGTTCGCAGATGTAGCCGGAGAATCCCTGGTGCTTTGCGTCGGAGCCATAGGCGCCGATGCCCTTGCAGAACTGCTTGAGCAGCCGGACTTCATCCGCAAGGCTGGGCCGCATATAATCAAGCACGTACTGCAGGTGCAGCGGACTGCGGTCAACGGCGGATTTTATCTTTTCGCCGTGACGTATGCGGTAGCACGGCACAATATCGACATCAAACCCCTTTATCACTGCGTGCACATAAGGGTGCTCGGCATATTTGATATCTGTCTTGCCGCCGAGCTCCTGCGCGATGCGCTTGCCGTACTCAAGACCGAGACGCTCTAGCTCTTCGCGCGCCACAGTCTGGTCAAACATCAGAAAAACGTCAACGTCGTGATCGCCCGCGAGCCAGGTAAACTTGCCGATCGAGCCGACGATAACGGCGTCAAGGCCGGACACTGTCTTGGACACGGCCTGTAGCTGGCTGACAAACGCTTTAACGCGCTCTTCTTCCTGCTTGGCCGGCTTTATTTTTGCCAATACGGATGCTCGGACGTCCATGAAACTATATTGATGCCAGCCATATTTTAACTCCTTTTTAACTTTCGTAGGCGATTCTTACTCATGCAATACGTCAAGCATCCATGGATCAATGAGAATGCCATCGAAAGCAGAGCTTACCAGGAGGACGTTGTTAATACCGCGCTGACCGGGAACACACTCTGTGTTCTACCAACAGGCATGGGAAAGACGTCAATAGCTGCCGTTGTTGCGGCGGAGCGGCTGCGGCACGACGCGAAGAGCAGGGTACTTTTTCTGGCGCCGACAAAGCCGCTTGTGGAGCAGCATAAGCGGAATTTCGAGAGGATGATGAAACTCGGGGTCGAGCTCGTTGCAATCACGGGCGAAACCAAGGCGGAAGAGCGGATAAACATATACAAGAAAAATGACATCATATTTGCAACCCCGCAAACGATTGAAAACGATCTCAAGGCAGACATACTAAATCTTGCGGACTTCTCGCTTGTCGTGTTCGACGAGGCTCACCGATGTGTCGGACAGTACGCCTACGTTTTCATTGCAAAAATATACATGAAAACTGCAAAAGACCCGCTGATACTTGCGCTGACGGCATCGCCCGGAGGCCAGGCCTACAAAATAAAAGAAGTCAGGGATCTTCTGTTCATAAAAAATGTCGAGATTAAAACGCGTGAGGATGAAGATGTGAAACCGTATGTTCAGAAAGTCGAGAATGAATGGATAACTGTAGAACTGCCGACACCGATGAAATCTCTCCGCACTTATTTGATGAACATCAAAGATTCAAGAATCAGAAAGCTTATGAGCTGGCGCGTAATAAACAACGCGTACGTGAACAAAACACAGCTGCTGAATCTTCAGCAGACTCTTGCGAGAAAGAAAACGGGCTCTGCTTTCGCGGCCATGTCAATCATTGCAGAAGTCATAAAAGTGGACCATGCGCTTATGCTAGTAGAGACGCAGTGCCTTTCAGGCGCGTACACGTACTTAGAGAAGCTGTCAAAAGAGGAGACAAAGGCGTCGGTGCGGCTGCAAAAAGATGAGAATTTTATCAACGCGCTAAGACTATGCAAGGAACTGGACGAGGAAGGAAAGGAGCATCCCAAGCTCACGAAGCTTGTGGAAATAATAACGAACGAACTGAAGAACAAGGATGCGCGGATAATAGTTTTCGCAAACTACAGGGATACAATAGAGAAAATATACGAGACGCTTTCGAAGATAAAAGGCGCGGGGCCCGTAGAATTCATAGGACAAGCGAAAAAGAAGGGCAAGGGACTGAGCCAAAAAGAACAGATACAGATACTCAATGAATTCCAGATGGGGTTCCATAACGTGTTGTGCGCAAGCCAGGTAGCCGAGGAGGGTCTGGACGTTGTGGAGACGAATGCTGTCATATTTTATGAGCCAACACCATCTGCTATAAGGAAGATACAGCGGGCGGGCAGAACGGCGCGCACGCAAGAAGGGAAAGTTATAGTGCTTATGACAAAGGACACAAGAGATGAGGCATATCATTGGAGCGCACAAAGAAAGGAGAAACAAATGACAAAAACATTGCACGAGATGAAATACGGTGCGCAAAAGAATCTGGGTGAATTCAAATGATAAAATGTGTAGTATTCGACTGGAACGGCGTGATAACAGACTCGCTTAGTCTCGACCACGAGATATTTCTGAAGGAATGCCAGCGCAAGAGGCTGAAAGTCCCGAAATCCGTGAGTTTCTACAGCAACATGTTTGACGACAATGTGTTCAAGTGCCTTGAGCGAATAGGATTTCACGTTGACGAGCAGGGCGAGAACGCGTACAAAGAGCTTTATCTTGCAGGGATAGACAAGACAAGGCCGTTTGCAGGAATAAAGCAGTTGCTCCGAAAACTGAAATCTCAATACAAACTTTCCATAATAACTTCAAATTATTCCGTGGCTGTCAATACTTTCTTCAAAAATCACGGCATGGAAGATGTCTTCGACCTTGTACTCGGATCAGACACCGCGAGACGCAAGGAAGAAAAAATAAAAATACTTCTGAAGAAATTCTCGCTTAAAAAAGAAGAAATAATTTACGTCGGCGACACAGTAAGCGACATAAAAGCGTGCAAATCTGTCGGAGTAAAAATAATAGCGGCCAGCTGGGGATACCAGAGCCGCGCGCGTCTTGCAAAATACGACCCTGATTTTATAGCGGATGAACCAAGGGACATAATAAATATATTAGAAGAAATCGATGATGAGGATGGATGAAATAACTATCTACGCCGATACCCGCGAACAGAGCAGCAGGGTTGTTGCTATTCTCAAAGGCCGCTGTACACTGCACGAAAAACAACTGCACGTCGGGGACTATCTCCTGAGCAAGCGTGTCGCGGTGGAGCGCAAGACAGTTGGCGATTTCATCTCCAGCATGGTTGACGGCAGGCTTTTCAAACAACTCTCTGAACTGAAAGAGAATTTCGTATATCCTGTCCTGATAATAGAAGGCAACGGACTGTATGACACGGAGCGAAAAGTTCATCCGAACGCAATACGCGGCGCGATCGCATCTGTTGCGATAGATTTCAACGTTCCTATATTGTGGACTCAAAGTCCGCTGGAAACTGCTGAAATGCTTATTGCTATCGCAAAGCGCGAGCAACTAGATAGCGGCAAAAAGAATGCCATTCGGGGCCGCAAGAAAGCAAGGTCGATGAACGACAGGCAGGAAATCCTTATAGCGGGCCTGCCAAATGTAAATACATCCACAGCAAAGAAACTGCTGAAACATTTCGGCTCGCCCGAGAAGGTGTTTACAGCAAGCGATGACGATCTCAAGAAAGTGGACGGCATAGGACCCAAGATGGCAAAGAAAATAAGGCACGTTGTTAAAAAGAATTACGAGAAGTCAATACTTGAGGATTAGGTCGAGAAATAGGACTTGTCTTCGGCGGACTAAAATAAAACAAGATGTAGTTTGATATGGCAAAAGGAAAAAGTGGAAATGTACTGGTAACGCTGATCGTATTAGCCGCTGCGGTGAAGGGTCTTACATACATTACAGGCGGGCAGATAAAATCTGCCGACCCGACAGGGAGTTTCGGCAGCCTGATCTCAGGGTTTCTTGGAATTGCAGATCTTATGTTCTACGGCCTCGTTGCGCTCATAATAATACTTATACCTTACTACATCTCGAAGAGAAATAAATCTAAGACTTCACAGCCGAAGCCAGCTAACCATTAATTAATAAACTTAACTGGGATTGAGATTAACTATGCTGTATCTTATTGGGCTTGGCCTTTGGGACGAAGAAGACGTGTCAGTGCGCGCACTGGCCGCGATAAAGAAATGCGATTCTGTTTACGCGGAGTTCTATACAAACAAATGGACGGGCGATATGAAGAAGATAGAAAATATAACAGGGAAAAGCGTGACAACAATTAAACGGCAAGACGTGGAAAGCGAGCGGCTGACGGACGAGGCACGGCATAAGGACGTGGCGCTGCTTATTCCGGGCGATCCTCTTTCCGCCACGACGCACATACAACTGATGATAGATGCAAAAGAGAAAGGAATTGACTGCAGAGTAGTTCATTCTTCCAGCATATACACATCTGTTGCCGAGACCGGACTGCAGCTGTATAAATTCGGCAGAGCCACGACGCTTGTGTTCCTTGATGAGTCGTTCAATCCAAGCAGCCAGTACGAAGTAATAATGGAGAACAGGAAGGCCGGGCTGCACACGCTTGTGCTGCTGGATATAAGGGAAGACAACAGATACATGACTGTAAGAGACGGTATTGATGTGCTTATGAAAGTCGGCATCCTTGACGGCGATACGAAAATAATCGCGTGCTGCCAGATTGGAAGCAAAGACCAGAAGATACGATACGGAACGATGAAACAGCTTGCGAAAGAGCCGCTGGAAGGCACGCCAGCTGTAATAATTGTTCCCGGAAGGCTTCACTTCAAAGAGGAAGAGGCACTCGGGATGTATGAGTAAACTTTTCAAAAACTCGATGAAGCAAAAGCTTCATGAGTCTCAGAAAGACGCATGTCTTTCCAGAGAAGTTTAATCAAAACCAAGTTTGTGAAAAATATGCTTGAGACACAATTGAGAGAAGAGACGGAAAAATGGATTGCGAAGGCCAAGGCTAGAAGAAAGAGCGTAAAGCATGGCTCGAAGCACCTGAAAAATATCGACGCATACATATCTGACAGCGAATATTTTCTGTCAAAGAATGATTTGATACACTCGTTCGAGGCAATAATATGGGCGTGGTCGTGGATCGAAATATTGGAAGAGTTGAAGCAGCTCTGAAACGTTTTAATATTTTTCCCAACCTTCTATTATCTGATACTTATG
>Ga0209541_10010530_pt1 | contig 14712 bp, 26 predicted proteins | sample RifCSPlowO2_01_FD_184027 | JGI IMG/M metagenome (GOLD analysis project Ga0209541, IMG submission 184027) | Groundwater microbial communities from Rifle, Colorado - Rifle CSP2_plank lowO2_0.1 (SPAdes) (version 2) | ecosystem: Environmental > Aquatic > Deep subsurface > Groundwater | place... | reverse complement strand
AGAAAATTTAAAAGAAGCGATAGTAAATCCATCAGCAATAAGAAAAAGCATGTACAATGAAAATTTAATTTTTTATTATAAATATTATAAAAATATAAAAATAAGGGCAAAATACTTAATAGTTATAGTAAAATATTTAAACGGAAAAGGCTTTATTGTAACTAGTTACTATGTAAATAAGATAAAAAATGAAAAATAAAAACCTAAATATTTATTACGATGAAGCAGGAGATATACTTGAAATAAGAATGGGCAATCCAACAGTAAGTTACATGAAAGATTTAGGAAATGATATTTTTGAAAGAATAGATAATGAAACTGGAGAAATAAAGGGATTAGTTATCATGAACTTCAAAAAACGAGCTCATAATAAATTAATTGAAATCCCAGTACAAGTCAAACTTGATGCTGAAGTTTAAAAGTTACTATTCATAAATATCAAGAACATACCCTTCAAGAAAACTTTTTTTATCGATGAAAGCTAAATTACCACCTTTGCTTAAATGTTCATTTACTTTATCAAAATATTTCTTAGCTTCTGTTTGATCTTCAAAAATTCTCATAGTGTAAGTCTCATTCCATGGCATCGAAGCTGTAACTAAAAATTTATCATATTCCTTTTGTAAGCCAATCTCAATTCTATCTTCACTCTTAATCACAATAGAACGACCAGCATGAGTTTTCTGTTCTAATGTTTCCCATTCAATAACTTCAAGCATATATCTTAAAAAGAATTAAAATTATATAAGCCTTTCTAGGAACTAATTTAAATTTTTATATGAAATATATACCTTAAAGTTATAAATATAAATTCATAAATATAAATTGAGAATCATAGTTAACTTTTAAATGGAAAGATGTGAAAAATTATATTATTTACCATCGGATAATAACAGCAGAGCTGTGGGATATTAAACTCAAACTAGAATAAAAATTAGCTATCGAAATAAGTTAAGAGATCATAAGCCCTAGATTTTAAGTCTTTAATTTTCCTCGTCTTCTGTACTCTTGTTAAAGGGTCATAGTAAGAATGTAATCTTGCACAGTCTGATTCTAAATTTTTAGCAGAATTACTATAAGCTTCATCACTTCCAATATTTCCCAATAAATTTAATGCAAGCGATATACCGGTTAATACATTTATTCTTAAACTATTCTTTGTTATAAATGTAACTGCATCAAGACCATAAGTTATCTCAATATAATGACGCCATTCTCTTCTGCTACAATGATTTCCAAACCTATCGAAGATATAAGGATAAGATAAGGCTCTAAGTACTCTATCTACAATTGGCTGAACTCTCCTAGGATCAAATCTAGTTTTATCAACCCCAATAGGGGTCCACTCTTCTCCAGGCAATATCTTCATGATATGCTGTTTCTCTTGTTCTTCCAACAAATGTCTTATTGTCATAATAGAATTTTTACAAGAAAGACTTATAAAGTTATTTAAAAATTATAACTATTAATTTTATGAAAAAACAAATAATAAAAATTTTAAAAAATTTAGAAAAGCAAAATAAAATAAAAATTTTATTTGCAATAGAAAATGGAAGCAGAGCATGGAGAATGGCTTCAAAAGATTCTGATTATGATGTAAGGTTTGTTTTTCATAGAAATTCAAAAGAATATTTAAAATTAAATAAGTCAATAGATGTAATTAACGCTTCTTATGATGAAAACTTAAAGCCATGCAAGCCAGAAGGAGCATTAATTGATATTTCAGGCTTTGATATTTTCAAATTTGCAGAATTATTGTATTCTTCTAACCCAACAACAATAGAATGGTTAGTTTCAGATATAGTTTATTATGGAAAACAAAATAGAACTTTCAAAAATTTCGCTCTAAAAAATTTTAGTAAAATAGCTTTATATTATCATTATAAATCAATGTGTAAAAATAATTATTTAAAATATCTAAAAACTTCAAATGATGTTACATATAAAAGATACTTATATTCATTCAGAGGATTAATAAATGCAAAATGTGTAATGCATAAAAAATCAATTCCACCAATAATATTCATAGATGCAGTAAAGGAAATAAAAGGGATAGTTCCAGACTCAGTATTAAAGAAAATCCACGAAATGATAGAAATTAAATCGCAAGGAAAAGAAAAAGACAAAATAAGTAACATTCCATATATTGACAATTACATAGAAAAATTCATTAAAGAAATAGAGAATCCCGAAAAAGTATTAAAGCCAGATATAAATATTTTAAATAAAGAAATACAAAAAATATTAAAATAACTTTAATATTAAACTAAAATGAATGAAAAAGAATTAATTAAAAAATTAGAAGGAGAAGGTTTCAAAGACCTAAGGGTATGTCCAATAGAACAAAATTTTAATTCAGGTGAACACACTCACGATGAGCGCACAGTACATATAATATTAACTGGCGAACTAACAATTAGTGATAAGAATGGTACAAAAACTTTTCATCCAGGAGATAGAGTTGAGTTTCCAGCAGGGACAAAGCATAATGCAAAAAGTTCTAAAAAAGGTAGTATGATTGTTGGTGTAAAACATAAATTATAAAAACCTCAAAATCATACCAATTCTAGCTTTTTGGAGGTTAATTTAAAATGATAAAAATAAATGAAAAAATTCCAGACTTTGAATTAAATGCATATTACGAAAATGAATTAAAAAAAATAAATTTAGCAGATTACAGAGGCAAGTGGTTAATCCTAATATTTTATCCTGCAGATTACACATTCATATGTCCTACAGAATTAGAAGAAGCAGCAGAATTATATGAACAATTTAAGAAAGAAGGTGCAGAAGTTATGTCAGTAAGTACAGATACAGCTTTCGTACATAAAGCATGGCATGATCATTCCCCATCAATTAAAAAAATAAAATTTCCAATGTTAGCAGATCCAACAGGAAAATTATGTAAAGCTTTAGGAACCTATATTGAAGATGAGGGTTTATCTTTAAGAGGAAGTTTTATTATAGATCCAGAAGGAAACTTAAAAGCATACGAATTGCATGATAATTCAATTGGAAGATCAGCAACAGAATTATTAAGAAAACTACAAGCAGCAAAATTTGTGAAAGAGCATCCAGGAGAAGTTTGTCCTGCAAAATGGAAACCAGGAAGCAAAACATTAAAGCCGGGTGTAGACTTAGTAGGTAAAATATAAGGGGGAAAAATGGCATACGAAGCAAAAAATTATGAACAATTATTAGGAACAAAAGGATTCTCAGATAATTTATTGAAAAATCATTTTACTTTATATCAAGGTTACGTAACAAACACAAATAAATTATTAGATTTAATGATAAATATGGTAAAAGAAGGTAAAACAAGTACGCCTGAATTTGCAGAATTAAAAAGAAGATTTGGTTGGGAATTTAACGGAATGAGATTGCATGAATTATATTTTAGTAATATGAAAAATGGTGGAGTTAAACTAGATCAAAAATCTAAACTGCATAAAAAGATTTCAGAAGATTTTGGTTCATATGAAAATTGGGTAAATGTGTTTAAAGCAGTTGGAACAATGAGGGGAATTGGATGGGTAGTTTTATACTACGATCCTGAAGGAAATAAACTAGTAAACGCTTGGATTAACGAACATGACGTCGGTCATTTAGTAACATGCAAACCTTTAATGATCATGGATGTATTCGAACATGCTTATATGGTCGATTATAATTTGAAAAAAGCAGATTATATAGAAGCATTCTTTAATGCAATTGATTGGAATGTAGTTTCTAAAAGATTCGAGTAAATTTTAATTTACTCTTTTTAAATATTTTTCAATATGATATATTTTATAGGTTTTCCCATCACTACCAGTTATATTCAAATCAGAAATATTTCCTTTAATATCATAATTTAAAGATTTTGAAACAACTTCAACAAGATTTCTTTTACTATTAACTTTAACATAATCACCTTTAACAACATCTTTAGCACCAACTGTATAATAATATTTTCCCTTATATTGGAATGATTCATGTAAAGAACTATTAGCAGCTTCTAAATTTAAATGCTTTAATAAAATACTAAATCCAACTAGAACATTTTTCGCTTTCTTAGCTTCGGTATCATAAACTTTTTCATCTAAAGTTTCATTTTTCTTCTTTCTTATAAATTTAAGAATTTAGATAGGTTTAAAAATATTATTATCTAATTAAAACAAATGAATAAAATAAAGACATTATTATATATCGGAGCAGGAATACTTGCAACATCTTTATACTTAAAACCTATTGAAAAAGAAATTAAACCATATGATTTTAATGGAGATGGTTTAGAGGATGTCATCGTAGGTGAAGAAGTATTCATACAACAATCAAATGGAAATTATGATAGGGGTAAAATTATATTAAGTGATGGTGTGCCATTTATTAAAACTCAAACTAAAATTTATAGTCCATGGGGAAATGAATTTGAATTATACCCTACAATAAAAGAAAATAAATAAATTATTTCTTAATATACTTCTCAATAATTTTCGCAATTCTATCCAATTCTTTCTGTTCAGGTTTATGCAATTGTTCACCTAATTTAAAGAATTTCAAATTATGATAAACCAAAGGTTCCTTAGTATCCTCAGCAACCGCATCTAAAACTTCTCCAACAAACATAATATGATCTCCTAATTCAATTTCTTTTATAACTTTACATTCAATATTTAATAAAGCATTTTTAACCATTAAACATTTTATATGTTTAGCTTTGTAAAATTCAACACCTAATTCTTTCAAAACTGCAACCTTATCTATATTTCTTGCACTATTATTACCAGCAACTGAAACAAAAACATTCATATCGGAAGAACTTAAACTTACACCAAATTCTTTAGTTTCTAAAATATTTTCACAAGTTGCTTCACTAGGTTTTAAACAAATAGCAATTAATCCGGGCTGATAAGAAACATGATGTGTCCATTCAGCAGAACTCACATTATCACCATGCTTGCCATGTGAGGTAATTAAACCTACATTAGTTGTAAACTTTATACTTCTCTGATCTCCCCAAGGTAAATCTGTCATATTTTGTTCCTCCAAAATGTATTATCTATTTAACTTTTAAACTTGTCTATATAAAAAATAAAAAGTTATTTATTCTTTAATTCACTTATTTTTTCGCTAACTGCTTGTACTTCCTTTTCTAAAGATTCCTTATATTCTGCAAGCAATTCCACTTTTTCATCTCTTGTTAAAAAATTTCTTGGTCCGCAACTTCCATAACATCCGTCCATTTTTCATACCTCCTTAATATTATAATATCGTATATACGATACTAATATTTAAATATATCGGTGATACGATAGGTAAAATAGGGCAAAGTATAAATATTAAAATAAATTTTAATGATATTATGGAAAAATGCTGTGACATGAAAGGTTTTCTAAGTTTTATGGTATTAAGGTTAATTAGTAAGCAAAATATGTCTGGAGAAGAAATAAGAAAAGAAATAGAAAAAAGAAAGGGAACAAAGCCAAGCCCAGGAACAATTTATCCAGTTTTAAAAAGTCTAAGCAAAAATGGATGGATCAAAGAAATTAAAGATAGTGGAAAAGAAAAAAAATATGAAATTACAATTAAAGGAAAAAAAGAATTAGATATAGCAATAAGAAAATTTGTGGCTATGTTTGGAGATATGAAAGAAGAATTTGGAAAATTATAAATTCTTCATTTCCATTAAATAAAGCTGTGTTCCATCATAATCTGAAAAAAATGCAAGACGCATATTTCCTTCTTCGTAAAGCTTAAATTTCAAGCCTTTACTTTTCAGATGATTTACAGCTGCATCTAAATCATTTACATCGAAGCCTATACTTAAATTTCCAGATTGTTTCTTTCGTTTGCCTTTTGCTGGATGTAAGCCTATATCTACACCAGGCGCTTTTACAGTAGCCCAATGTTCACTTTTATACCTTAATCTTAACCCTAAGATTTCAGTATAGAATTTTATTGCTTTATCCAAGTCAGAAACCAAAATTGTTGTGTTTGCGTGTTTAAATGTCTTTACCATGAAATGGTGTAAATACAAAAAAATTAATTAAGCTTTCTTTTTGAAAATTTAATAAAATATATAAATAGAAATTAAGTCTAGTTTATAAATGAAAAAAGGTTATATTGTAATTTTGTTAATCGCAATAGTTCTTTTTGGAATTGGTTATTACAATTATCAAAAGCCAGGTAAATATGATACTTTAGCAAAATGTATATCAGAAAAAGGAGTGAAGTTCTATGGCTCCTTCCAATGTTCACATTGTGCAGATCAAAAAAGAATAATTGGAAAATCAATGGAATATATTAATTACATTGAATGTGGGCCATTAAGCGGACCACTAACAAAAATATGTCAAGAAGAAGGGATAAGGTCTTATCCAACATGGGAATTTAATGGTGAAAAAATTTCAAAAGTGTTAACAATAGAAGAATTAAGCTCAATGTCAGGCTGCAAAAATGAATAAGTTATTAAAATTAATTTTCTTATTATCAATTTTAGGAATTTTATTATCATTATATTCAACATACCACCATTATTCCTCATACGAAGGTGGAATTTGTAATGTAAGTGAAAAATTATCATGCGATATTGTTAATAGGAGTATTTATTCAGAGTTTTTTGGAATACCTGTTGCAATTTTAGGATTAATAGGATACTCTTTGATATTTGGAATTTCATTTATGATTAAAAAAGAAAATAAAAAAGAACAAAAAAAATTACTAGTTTTAATAACATTTATAGGATTAATATTCTCTCTTTACTTAACTTATTTAGAAGCCCAGGTACTATTAGTTTTTTGTCCTGTATGTATAATTTCTGCTTTAGACATTCTAGCAATTTTTATATTATCAATAGTTTTATTAATTAAAAGATAAATTGAATTAAAAAGAGATGAAAATAGCGTTCTTTGAAATCAAAAAACATGAAGAAGATTATATTAAAAGTAAATTAAAAAATCATACATTAATTTTTAATGAAAATCATTTAAATAATCTCAATATAGAAAAAGTCAAAGATTTCGATATTATTTGTTTGTTTATTAACTCTAAAATCGATTCTGAAATTCTAAATAAATTAAAAAATATTAAAGCAATAGTCACTATGTCTACAGGATATGACCATATTAATGTAGAAGAATGTAAAAAGAGAAATATTAAAGTTTATAATGTACCATTTTATGGAGAAAATACTGTAGCAGAACATACATTTGCATTAATTCTAGCTTTAAGTAGAAAAATAATTGACTCTGTAAATAGAACCAAACAAGATAATTTTTCATTAGAAGGTTTAAGAGGTTTTGATTTAAAGAATAAAACATTGGGAATAATTGGCCCAGGCCATATTGGACAGCACGTTATAAGAATGGCCAATGGTTTTGAAATGAATGTATTGGCATATTCCAAACATAAAGATAAAAGTTTAGAAAAAAAATTAAAATTTAAATATGTAAGTTTAAATGATTTATTAAAAAAATCAGATATAATATCTATACATTGTCCTTCAAGCAAAGAAACATACCATTTACTAAACATAAACAATATAAAATTAATAAAAAAAGGAGCTTATTTAATAAATACTGCGAGAGGTGCAATTGTAGACACAAAAGCATTATTATATGGTTTAAATAATAAAATTTTAGCTGGAGCAGGTTTAGATGTTTTAGAAGCTGAAGAAGATATAAAAGAAGAAAAGCAATTACTGCATAAAAAATTCACTGAAGAAGAAATAAAGATGTTAATAGAAGATCACTTATTGTTAAGAAATAAAAATGTAATCATAACCCCGCATAATGCTTTTAATAGTGAAGAAGCAATACATAGAATTTTAGATACAACAATTGAAAATATTAATAATTTTATGAAAAAGAAAAAGAAAAATGTAGTTGCTTAATTTACTTATTTACAAATTTATTGTGCAACCATACGAAAATCAATGCTCCGATATAAGTATATACTAATACTTGAACAAGTCCTAGGACAAATCCAAAAATAGTTACATTTACATCACCTGTAAATTTATCTACATTAACCAAATGCACTAACCATCCAAAAAGTTGCAATGCAAAGTCAGGCCATAAAAATACAAATACGGCACATATTAAGTATATAATACCCATGGTGGCTGCTGCCGCTAAAGAAAACTTATTTGCATTAAGTTTATCACTCATTTTGTTTCACCTCACCTATATTAAAAATAGCAATTAAAAAAACTTGCTATGTTTTACTTGTTCCTTTTATTGATATCCTTCCAAACTTTCATAATTAATAGCCAGACTAAAACTACTAACCCTAAAAAGAGCAAAAATCCAAATAAAGACCAAAGCCACATAAATCCGCCATATTGATACATCATTCCCATCATTCCATAACCACTATCATAAATTACCATAATCTCACCTCAGAAATTATTAAAGTTTACCTATTTAAAATAGTTTTCCAAAATTTTTGTTTTATGGAATTCTATTACCATGATAATCAAGCTACATTTATTTATGATAGGGAATGATTCTAAGGTAGAGTAAAAAGTGGTTACTAGTCAAGAAATTACACCAAAACATTTTTATAATGTCAAGTTACAAGTAAATTATGCAAAACTCAAAGAAATTAGGTATAGTTTTAATTATAATCAGTATAATATCAGGAATTTTATTTTACTCTTTAACTCAAGAATTTTATGAACATGGAAGAGAAATGGGGTGTTATTTACAGGAAGAAGAATGTGCGAAAGTACAATCTTCAATAACAACAACACATATAGCATTCGGTGTGGTTTCATTTATTTTATCCTTAGGATTTTACATGTTAGTATTTCATAGAACAGAAGAAGATGTATTAAAAAAGATGGAAGCGAAAGAAAAGCAGAATGTAGAACAAAAAGTCAAAGAGGAAAAATTTGATATAATATTAAGTTTGTTAAGTGAAGAAGAACAAAAAGTTTTAAAGGCAATTAAAGAGCAAAATGGAATTACTCAACAAACATTAAGAATTAGAACAGGATTAAGTAAAACTAAATTAAGTCAAATATTAATTGATTTCGAAAAGAAAAATTTAGTAAAGAGAGAAAAAAACGGCAAAACTCTTTCTATTTACCTAAAAAAGGAAATTTGAACGAATTATTATAATCTGGACGGTAAAACACTATAAAATACGTTAAACAATTTATTTTGAACTATAAAAGAGAACCGTACATACCCTAAAGTATAAATAAGAATGCATATGTGTAAATTATGAGGTGCCATGAAACACGAATTAGAAACAAAGAATTATTTTTTTATATTAGTAGGAGTTGTAGCAATTTTAATTATTTTTAATCAATTTGCAATAAATAGTTTAGCTTCTTCTGTAGGAACAAAAAGTTCATTTTTTTCTTCAGATGTAGATCTAGATGATGTAAATATTAATGAAATTAAATCAACACAACAAGCTGTAGCATTATTATTCCCTGTAAATGAAATCAAAACTCAAGAAGATGCAATTAGAATTATGATACCTACAGGAACTCCAGATTACGGAGATGCTATGGGTGTAACATTTGATGACCCAGTAACTTCATTAAGTAAATTAGAAAAAGCTTACCCAGTTTTAAAACAAGAATTAAAGCAAGATCAAGAATTGTGGCAAAGATATTTAAATTTAGCAGCTAAACCAACAGGAATTTCCTGTGAATTTTGCTGCGGAATTGGTGCACAAGGTATAGATGCAAAAGGTGAGTTAAGATGCGGTTGCTCACACAATCCAGCAGTACATACAGTAACAATGTGGTTAATGAAAAATACAGAATATTCAGATGCTGAGATATTAAGAGAAGTAATGAAATGGAAAACAATATTTTTCCCTAGAGATATGACAAAAGTAGCTCTAAATGTAGCGGGAAAAGATGTTTCAGAGTTAGAAGATCTTCCAGGTATGGTAGGAGGTTGCTAGAATGGAAAAGATAAAGTTAAATAAAAATGTAATTTTAGTAGTTGCTTTGGCATTGCTTATTGTAGTATCAGCAATACAAGCTTATCAGTTAACTGGATTAAAGTCCAAGTTAAGCGAAGACGGAGTAAGTTTAAAGTCTACAAGCTCAGTCAATAGCCCAAAATCTTTAGATACTGATATAAGTAATTTAGATAGCTTGCCAGGCATGGTTGGCGGATGTTAAGGGGTGGTTAAAATTCATAAACTAAACACAAGCAACTTAATTATTTTATTTTCAATTTTATTGGTTATTTTATTATTATTTAACTCAATATTCACAGTAGGATTAAGCTCAAAATACAATAATTTAATAGAATTTGCAAAAGAAGAAGCAAGACCTTCAAATTTAGAAATTATAAAAATAAAAGCTCCAAGTGATTGTTCTAACTGCTTTAACTTATTACCAGTAATTAACGATTTAAAATCAAAGAATGTAAATATAATTAATGAAAAAGAATTAAACTTAAATGATGCTCAAGATTTAATTTCAAAATATAACATTAAAAAATTACCCACGTTTATTCTAAAAGGAGAAATTAACAGAACAAATTTAGGTGAAAATTATTTAGAGACCGAAGATGTAGTTATATTTAATGCATTAGAGCCAGTATATTATGATGCTGAATTAAATCAACAAATAGGTTTGGTAAAAGCAACTATAATAAAGCCAGATAATTGTGAAAAATGTTTCGATTTAGATTCAGTTTTAGAGCAAATTAAATCATTAAACGTATTCATAGAAAAAGAAGAAATATTAACTGAAATAGAAGGAGCAGAATTAATTAAAAAATATAATTTACAAAAGCTCCCAGTATTAATATTGTCAGAAGATTTTAAAGCATATGAAAGTTCAAGTGTAATTTGGGAAAAATTAAATGGGGAATTAGACAATAGCGGTAATTTCTTATTAAGAGATGTATTACCTCCATTCAAAGATCTAAAAACTAAAGAGATTAAAGGTTTGGTAAATGTAAAATATTTATCAGATAAGTCTTGTACAGAATGTTATAATGTTATCGTACATAAAAATATACTTGGAAATTTCGGTATAATACCAATAAAAGAAGAAACTATTGATATAAGTTCAGAAGAAGGTAAAAAATTAAAGGATTTATATAAAATAGTTAAAGTTCCGACAGTAATTATATCGAAAGAAGCTGCAGATTATCAAAGTTTCGAAGAAATATTCCTACAAGTTGGAACAAAAGAAAAAGATAATACCTATATCTTTAGAAAGGCAGAGATTATGGGAACTTACAAAGATCTAGAACAAAATAAAGTTATTGAACCTGTAAAGGGGAAATAATGAAATTTAAATTTTTTATTCTATTTTTGTTTTTAATATTTAGTATTTCAGTTTTTGCTACTTCTCATCTTCCTATAGGATTATTAAAGATAGAAGAAGCCAACAATCAATTAGCTCTAAATTATTTGGAAACATTCAGTATAGCAATCGCATTTCTAGCTGGAATAGTATCAATATTTTCTCCATGTATCTTACCATTATTACCTGCATTTTTTTCTTATACATTCAAAGAAAGAACAAATATAACTAAAATGACATTAATATTCTTTTTAGGATTTACAATTTCATTTATATTTTTAGGAATAGCATCAGTAACAATATTCAAGGCAGCTTTTAGCTCATTGCAAAATAATTTCCAATTAATAATTAGAATATTTGGCTTAGCTATGATTGGATTAGGAATAATGACATTTATAGGAAAGGGATTCTCTGGATTATTATTAAATAAGAAATTCAAAAATGATAGTTTAGGAACATTTTTTTATGGAATTATGTTTGCATTTGGATGGAGTGCATGTATAGGTCCAATTTTAAGTGGAATTCTATTAATGACATCAATATTCAATAATTATTTTACAGCAATTTACTTAATGTTTTTCTACTCTTTAGGAATTTTTTTACCATTATTTTTACTATCAATTTATTTCGACAAAAGTCAATTATTAAGAAAGAAAATTTTAGAAAAAGAAATAGAAATTGGAAATTTCAAAACCCATATAACTAAATTTATTTCAGGAATTTTATTTATAATTGTAGGCTTAGTATTTTTAATATTTGGTAGCACTGCCATTGTTAATACATCGAATCTATTTGGATTAAGAGAAAATTTTTATAACTTTCAAGATTATTTAGTTAATGGTGGAATATTATTAAACATTTTAGGAGGAATATTAATAATAATATTAGTAATATTAATATATTATTTTGGATTTCGGAGAAAAGAAGATGGAAAACGAGAATAAAACAAACATATACAAATGTCCGGTGTGTCAAAAAGAATTTAATTCAAAAGAAGCTTTAGAAATGCACAATAGTTCCAAGCATGAAACAAAAGCTAAAAAAGCACCATTTAAATTTAATAAAAAATATTTAGTCTATGGTATAATATTATTAGTAATTATAGGATTTGTATGGTTTATAAAAAATAATCCAACACCAGATTGTGAAACTCAGCCAGCAAGTGAAATGAATATAGGTGGGCATACAAATTTAGCAATGCACATACACTCAGTTTTAAAAATAATAATTAATGGAAAAGAACAAGATATACCCTCAAATATAGGATTAATGGGAAATAATATAATGAGACCAATTCATACTCATGATGCATCTGGAACTGTACATATTGAGGCCCCTTGCACAAGAGAATTCAAATTAAAGGAATTTTTTGAAATATGGGGAAAACAATTCAACAATAATTGTATATTTGATTATTGTAAGGAAAATGGAGAAATGAAAGTAACTATAAATGATGTAATAATTCAAGATCCAGAAAACCAAATCTTAAGAAATGGAGATAATCTAATAATAACATACAATGAAATATAAAATATTATTTTTAATTTTTGTATTAAGTCAAATAGCTTTAGCTCATGAAATTACAAATACTGTAGGAAACACTAAGATCAGTCTAGAATTACTACCAAATGAAATTCCTAAAGCAGGTAAAATTTCAATAATTGCATTTGAAGTTACAGATATAAATAATAGGCCATTAAGCCATATTGACGGTTACTTAACAATTAGAAAAGGAAATACAATAATAATTTCAGATTATTTATTGCATAGTCATGGAAATAAATTTTCTATGGCAAGAAAATTAGATGAAGCCGGATCATATGATTTAATAATTAAAGTTAAACCCTCAGAACATTATGAAAATATAAAATTTAATCCTGTAGAAACAACTTTTAATGTAAATGTGATTGCAGGAAATGAAGGAGAAACTTATGCAATTTATGGAATAATAGTAGCGGTTTTAATTTTAATAGCCGCATTATATTTAATTTTTACAAGGAGGAAAAAATGACAAAATACAATTTTAATGTAAAAGGAATGCATTGCAATAGTTGTAAAGTAATAATAAAAGAAAATTTAGAAGAACTAGGAGCTACAAATATTTCAATTAGTTTAGATGAAAAAAAGAAATTAGGAAAAGTTTCATTTGAATATTCGGGAGATAAATCAAAAATTGTAAATGCAATAGAAAAGGAAGGTTACAAAATAGAATGACTGCAAAAGTATATTGTCCAGATATAGAATGTGAAAGTTGTGTTAGATTACTTAAAAAATCATTTGAAAATGTTAAAGGTCTAGGAAATTATTCTTTTAATAAAGATTCTATTGACTTCCAATATGATCAAGCTTTTATAAGTCCCGAAGATTTAATTAAAATTATAAATGAAAGAGGCTTCAGAGCAAGTTTAACACCATATCCAAGGAAAACATTTAAAGAAAGATTCAGAGATTTCAGAGAAAATAAAACCAAATATGAAAATGAATATAAAATTATTAAATATAGCATATTGGCATTCGTATTAATTTCTATCTTAGAAATTATTGCTTACTATGGCTTATTTAAAAATTATCCGGATTTTATTTCGAAATATTTAATATGGATTTTTTATGTTAATGTTTCAGTATTAACAATAGGAACATCAATTTGGCATATAAAATCATACAAAACAGAACTCACAAGCATGGTGGGCATGATGGTAGGTATGACATTTGGAATGCAAACTGGAATGATGTTAGGCACTATAATTGGAGCTACCAACGGATTTTTTATGGGTGCCACAATTGGAATGTTATTGGGAGTTTTAGTTGGTTTCTATAATGGAAAATGTTGTGGAATAATGGGAATACTAGAAGGATTAATGGCAGGTCTTATGGGTGGCGTAATGGGCGGAATGACTGGTGCAATGTTCATTGCAGATAAAATACAAATATTTATGCCAATATTTATGTTAATTAATTTAATTATAATGATTGGTTTATCTTATATGTTATTTGAAGAATCCATTGAACACAATCCAAAAGTTCAAAAAAATAAAATAGATTTTTTCTCATATTTTTCATATTGTTTAGTTTTTATTTTAATTATAGTAGCTATGATAATTTATGGACCAAAATCAGGGTTAGCAGGAGTATTAGCATGAAAACAATAAAAATAATAGGGATAATTGCAATTTTATTGATTTTAATTTTTTCAGTTAAGGGATATTATTCTCAAACAGAATCAAACAATATCCAAGAAAATAAAGAACCAGTACAAATAGTTAATGGAATACAAGAAGTAAAATTAAGTTGGGGAAAATTAAATTATGAACCACAGGAAATAATAGTTAAAAAAGATATTCCTGTAAGAATAACAGCAGACTTAAGCAGGTTAACAGGATGCTACAGGTCGTTCAACATATTAGGATTAAACATTTACAAATATTTTAAAGAAAGAGACAATA
>Ga0209541_10010529_pt1 | contig 14713 bp, 16 predicted proteins | sample RifCSPlowO2_01_FD_184027 | JGI IMG/M metagenome (GOLD analysis project Ga0209541, IMG submission 184027) | Groundwater microbial communities from Rifle, Colorado - Rifle CSP2_plank lowO2_0.1 (SPAdes) (version 2) | ecosystem: Environmental > Aquatic > Deep subsurface > Groundwater | place... | reverse complement strand
TTGCAATCAAATTGTGCTAGCCTTGTCTTTGTTTATGCTTCGGTTCTTTTTTGCATACTACATAAAGCCGTCCATTTCTTCGGACGGTTTGACAATTCTTGCATCTTTTTTTAACAGAAGCCTGTACCTTCATTTTATCTTCTACGAACTAACCTCCCTCTTGCCTTGTCGTATGGACTCATCTCCACCAAGACCCTGTCACCGGGAACAACTCTTATATGATAAAGACGCATTTTCCCCGCGAGATACGCCAGTATTACGGAATCGTCCGAAAGGCGCACCTTGAAATTGCCTCCCGGCAAAGCTTCTTCTACCAACCCTTCCATCAACCGATTCTGATCACTCATACAAATATAGAGACAATTTTACAAAACTCATAATCAATAGTCAAGTCCTCGTTACTGTATTATTATCCTAACCTTATCCGGGTTGTCGGGAATGGTTCCAACCCAAAACGGCCAGAAATTTATGCTCCCAGATTTAAAACCGGGCAAAGAATAAATGACCGCCTGCGCGTCGTCTTCCTTTTTCCCAATCAAGTTGCGCATAAGCGCGTTTTCTTCAATCGGCCGCGCGAAAACACCTTTGAAATTCACGCGAAAAGAAAGAGATACCCTGTCCTCGCTCAGATTGGCGCCACTGTAACTTATTTCATATTCTCTAACCGCTATATCCGGATGCGAATCTTTTTTGGCGCGTTCGCGAAGCATCTCAACCAAATCACTCTCTTTGAATCCAAAAGCGATTCTTTCCGCTTCTCCAAAGACAGAGAATTTGCCGTCGCTGTTTGTTTCTTCGTTAATCACTTGCCTTATTACGCGCGAAGCAAAAGCGCCTTCTATAAAAACGAAACCGTCGGGAACGTTTTGCGCCAAAGTAATTTTCAACACGTCTTCAAGCGCCTGATTCACCGCTTTTTTCGCGGCGGCTATATCGCTTTCGGTAGGATATGCTTGTTCTCCTATGAATCCACCATCCATATTCCCGGAAGAAGAACCGTAGAAACCTTCAAAGCGCGGGGTGCCTCTGAATCCCGGAATTGAAAAACGGGCGACCGGCCCTACATTATATTCGGAACCAGGCTTGTCCGCGGTAACGTTCGCATTGATACTTGACGGCTCAATCTTGCCGCCAACAATTTTGGCGCCGGGCACGGTAATGCCGCTGTCCAAACGATAAATCTTGCCGTCCGTGGTTTCAAAACGAGTTGTGGCGACAAGCGGCTGGGGACTGGAACTGAAAGCGTTGTAAATTGTCATAACCCCTTTGGCCTTGCGCTCCACGAACCGCTTTCCCGAAGCCGAAAAAACCTGTTGGACATTTTTAGGTTCCGTGAACAACGCTCCCGGAATCAGCGCGCCCTCCGCGTCAAAGGCCGCGAGCGATTTATCTGCCTTAACCAATCCGGCGTATTCCCATTCCGTTTTTTGAACATTTACGATCACTTCTACGCGCGGAAGAACTTTAACCGCGACAAACGCCGTTAAGCCCAAAATAGCTACTGACGCAATCACAAAAAGCGGTTTCTTTAAAAATTTTCGAGGCGGCGAAATTTTTTCTACGTAGTCGTTTTGAACTTCCTGAGATTCTTCACGCTGTGATTCCGGCCGCGCTTGGCGCGCAACGTTTCTTCGCGCCGGAGGAATTATGTCCGAGAACGTCTTTTTTTGGTCAACTCCCCTGAAAAACGGATTGTAGCTTGCTATGCCGACGGATTCGGCAAGTGCCAGAATATGTTCGTCAACGGACTCGACTATTATTTTCTTTCCGGCGGTGTCCGCCTCACGCTTAAGCAATTCAAAATTCATCACAGATTCTCCAAGCTTGGAAAATCTGGGCACGTTTAAAACCGCCTCGACGTTTTCGGTATTTATTATTTTTTCAGCTATTGACGAAAGCTCTTCGCTTTTGCCTATAAATATCTTTGCCATTTAAAGAATTCCCAACTCCCGTAAAAATGCTTTATAGTTTTCAATTGCGTGTCCGGCTTCAACCGGAGAAACTTCAAAACCCGGCGTGTGGACTATATTGTTGCGAAGACGATGCGCGCGCCAAAGCGCGTCCAAACTCCTCATTTCGTCAGTCGGTAGATTGTCCAAGCGGTCCGCCATATGTTCTCCCGGCAAGCCGATTTTCTTCAAAACGCCGTCAACGAACTTGTCTGCCTCAATAATAGCAATTTTTGCCGCTTCGGGCAAATCAACAGCCGCCCTCTTTTCAATCTCCGACCATTTTTCGGCAAACACGGCGTTTTTAGCCGTAAGAATACGTTTTTTTTTCATCTCTTGTAAAGAAAAACGCGGTCTAAAATTCAGGCTTTTCCGTAAAACATAAATAATGCCCCCAAGCAAAGCGGCTACAAGAACGTACATAATAGTCTTGAAAATTATGAACCCGGATTGAAATATCTCCATCTCGTTATTTAAACTTCTCTATTTCTTCCTCTTCTCCAAATATAGCCAATCCAGCCGGCGGACCGGCCTTGCGGCTTTCAACGCGTTTCAGATGCGGGGCGATAAGAACGAATTGTGTCGGCGGATGAAAAATAGTCGCGAGACATTCCGTGTTCAACACGAAAGGAATAGAGTGAAAATTCCAATACAGCCAATGCGAAGTGATCACGCGCCCCATAAATGTCTCCGGTGGAGTTTCTCTGCGCCGATAATTATAAAGAAAGCGCTGTTTACGATACATTATTCTTTTTTTCGCAAAAACATAGGGCCATGCGAACCGCTTAATCACAGTACTCGCGCTGTAATTCGGGCGAAACGAGTTAAGATTCAGCGCGGAATACTGGTTAAACGCGCCCATCACTCCGCGCCTGGCAAAGGCATCGAAAAAAATATCTTTTGGCGCGATATAAAGCAATCTTACTACGGCAGCAAAAGCCGACTTTGAAAGATTGTTTTCCACCTCCTCGAGCACAAACGTTTCGCCGGGAGTCCGCATCACTTTCGCGAAATCCATAGCTCCGGATGGAGCGCTTTTAGCCGCGCCTTTGGTTGCCGATTCTTTTAATTTCGCGATGGTGCCCCTGTATTTGTCCGCCCAATCCGGTCCGCTCGGAGTTATCAAAATCTGTATGCCGACAAATTCTCCTTTTTTAACTTTGCTTAAAAGTTCAATAAAAGTGGACATCGGGTCAAATTCTTTTTCTTCGGCTGGCGATTCAAATTTGAGATATGTTTTTATCGGATACGCGGATTCTTTTATCAATGCCAATTCCGTCCCCCAAATACTCAACTCTCTTTCTTCCATTTCGCGCAAATTAACCGGGATCTGATTGGCGTAATCGTCAACCTCCGAAACTTCAACGTCGGGATAATAAGAAAAAAACGCGGCTTCAACCAAACCACGGTATCGCGCGTAGGTTCTTACAAAAAAACGCACTTCGCCCCCTAAGCTGACCATTTCCAAAGAAAAAGGCCTCGTGACTTCGCCGTCTATGTATTCGTCTTTTAAATTGGCCGGAGAATTGCGGAGCGAATGAATAGCCGCCAAAACCTGCTCCATGGCCCTTACACCTTTTTTTATTTCACGCGGCATCCTTAATTCCAAAACCGCCCACTCGTTTTCGCTCTTAAACAATTCCTGCCTCCAAAAAAGCCATGCCGACCTAAAAATCGGCAAAAGTACGATGGGAATAAAAAACCACCAAGTGGCTTTTATAAAATTCTGTGTTAGTTGTAGAATTAGAAAAAGCGGCTCCACTTCAAAATTATACCTCTTTTACGCGGTATTTTCCATCCGAAGTTCGTTCAAAAAAGTTTTTATTTTGAAGATTCAAAAAAACGGTGTTGGGCTTAAAAAATCTTTCACTCTGCACCGCGAGCAAAACATCATTCGCGCGCATCGGGCCTTTTTCTTTCAAAATTCTTCGGATTACTTCCTTCGCTATGCCCGGTTTGTGGCCGTATTCAGCAAGCCCATACATTCCGCGGCCGACCAAAACAAAACGCTCGTCTTTTATCAATTCGTTGTGAACCGTCTGCGCGTATGCTTTCTTGCTGTTAAAATTCATTTTGTTTATTTCTTCCGCTATCTCCGAAAAATGCATCGGCTTCACTATCTTTTTAAGAACTATGTGCGCTTTTTCTTTCACGGTTTTCGGATATATTTCGGGCCACTCCGAAAGTCCGATGTCGCCGTAAGGATTGACGCCAAATCTTTTTGAAATTGAAACGTAATTCAGGCCAACGGCTTCACTAAGTCCGTGAGCTTTGGCCGCGGCGGCGAAAAGAACGCCAAACTTCCCTTTGTCAATAACTTCGTTTTTATTATCTTTCAAGGACACTTCCAGTTTTTTCAAAAAATTCCGCGTGCGGACCATTGCGTTTTTATCGGTGTGCCAAAAAGCGTGAAATTCGCCGTCTTCGTCGCGATGAAAAACGGCGCCGTTTACTTTCAAAATAAAAGCGGCCGCGCCGGGAAAACGCAAAGAAAAGCGGTCAGTTATTTCAACTCCACCGAGCGAACGAAGATACGAAACCGCGTCGGCAACGACTTTCTTGGCTTCTTCGTCGCGGTTGACTGCTTCGGCCGCGGATTTAAGCGCGGCGACTTCAATCTGACGGACGCGTTCCCGCGTAATTCCATATTTTCCCCCAAGCGCGGCAAGAGTTATTTTTCCCACTCTGCCGTTAAATCCATAACGAGCGGTCAAAATCTCGCGTTGTTTATCCGTAAGACCGGATAAAAGCCGTTTTAACAGCATTTGCATACAACGAGTTTAGCATTATTTGAGTTAAAGTGTCAACCCCGCCTCTGAAATATGTTTCAGAAGCGAGGTTGACAAAACTTTCTCATAGATACAATATAAAAAATGACTATGGAAAACCGCGAAAAACAAGACGAGACGGCCGATGAACGGCCTATGACAGAAACCGAGCTTACCATCAGCAATTGGTTCTGGATTGAGTTTATGAAACGTATGGGAAAATCCGAAGCCGATCTCCCGGCGCTTATAGAAAAATACGGCGGGCTCGAAGAACATATCTTTTTCAAAAATGAAGAACGCGCGGAACATCTCGACGACGCGGCGCTTGAATCGCTCGCGCGCGACGCGGAAGCCGTCTTATTGCGAGGAGAGCCGCTTGAATCGCACCCTAAATTGCTCAAGCTTTACAAGCATATTGAAGCAAAACTATTGCGGGGGCACTAGGAATCGAACCCAGATTGGCGGTTTTGGAGACCGCCGTCCTGCCATTGAACGATGCCCCCGGATTAAAATCTCTAAACCCTTATCTCTAAATCCTAAACGTTTGAAGTTTTGAATTTGAGATTTATTTAGAAATTAGATATTAAAAATTAGGATTTACATAAAAAAGCTACTTTCTCGCTTCTTTATGCGCGGTATGTTTTCTGCACCAATCACAAAATTTGGAAAGTTCAATCTTTCTTTCAACTTTCTTTTTATTTTTGTGCGCATTATAATTCACACGCTTGCATTCGGCGCAGCGAAGCCGCACAAATCTTTCCGATGTTTTTATTTTAGCCATAATTTTGAGCCAGCGGGGAGAATTGAACTCCCGCTCTTTCCCTTACCAAGGGAGTGCTTTACCACTAAGCTACGCTGGCGTCAGTATAACACATATTAACACGCTCAACAAGAAAGAAAAGTGAGCCACCTCTCGGATTCGAACCGAGGACCCACGCTTTACAAAAGCGTTGCTCTGCCGCTGAGCTAAGGTGGCGGATTGAATTTTGAAACGCCGCCGAATATAATAATACCACCGGTGAAAAAGCGCAGGTAGTCCCGTAGGGCGCGGGGGCAGACTGTAAATCTGTTGGCCATTGGCCCCGGTGAGTTCGACTCTCACTCTGCGCACCACGTAGTAACTTTTTGAGCGTATACAAATATTCAGTACATGCGGAATTAATGTATAAAAAGATTGCGGGGTTGTCCCCTGTTTACGTCAAGAATCTTTATGGCGAAATAGCTTGAGCCGGTTGATGTTCCGAAGAAGCGGCGGCTAAACTTATTTTTATGATTTTATTTTTCATATGCGCTTTTTATTTTAGTAGTAAGTGTAAGTGGTATAACTTGAATAAGCGCTCCAAGTGCACAACCCGGCGTTCAGAGGAGAGCTAGTATTAGTAGCTTTTCTGGAACCGCCTCCGTAGGGATAACAACTTCCATCAAACGGCCAGCCATTGGCGTCGGAAGTAGGAACCGTGCCATTTTGAGCGTATAAAGACACTCCAGGACTACTGCAAGCATAAGTAAGATTTGTGCAGGTCGCGTCACTCATATAACAGTTGAAGCCATTCGTAACTCCGTTCCACGAAACCATCCAAAAGCTAACCGTGTCGGCGCCGGACTGGCAACTACTGGGGGTCGGCGGGGTACAACTATATGACGCTCCCGGAGTAGCAGTTGATGCACCATTTGCACATTGTCCCAAGAAATTATAGCCTGTGCCAGTAGTGTAATTATCCCAATATCTGTTGCAATCCTCATCAATGAGAGGCGTTGCCGAACCGGACCCTCCTACTGCCGAACAAGTCGCATTTTGCGAGAACGCCGCGACTGACGCGCTGTCCGAAATCCGTTGCAGTCTGATTTGCAGTCCGGTTGCATTCCAAGTCGTTGCGGTAAAGTTATCGCCATTCAATTGAGCGGCCGCGTTGGTCGTGTTGGCATCGCAATTGTAAGTGGCATAGCTTAAGTCAGTCCATACTGAACCGGTGTAATACTGCAACCGACAGCCGCCCACCCCTCCGTTGCCTGTGCCGGCAGTCCAGCTGACGGTGAAGTCCCTGCGCCTGACCGTCTGAGTTAAGACAAGCGAAGTCGGCGGAGAAGAGGCGCCCCAAACACAAGAAGTCGCGCCGTCGCTGGTTTTAACCCAGCCGGTTCCGTTGCAGGCGCAGGTCGTGTAACCTGCAGTCATAGCCAACGATTTGCTTGTTGAAGCGTCACAAGTAAAAGGACTGGAAGAGTTTATTGGAAATTTTAACGCTCCTGTCGCCTCAATAATCCCGTTAATCGTGAGCTTGCTTGCCGGAGAAACTGTGCCGATGCCGACATTGCCGGTTCCGGGGTCAAATACTAAACCAGCGGTGCTTGTCGCGTTGCCTACCCGAAACCCGCCGCTCACGTCAAAAGTGTACTCCGGCGTTATTCCGATGCCGATGTTTCCGCTACTGAACTTAAGGTTTCCACCGCCGATGCCTGGGCTTAAACTGGCGGGGCCGGTGAATCCGAGCGCGACAAAAACCAAGAAACCGGAAACTAAGATACTTATTGATATTAATAGATATTTATTGATATTCGTGAATCCAGATTAATTTGTTTGCTCACCAGACGCATGCCGTTATGCCGTCGCTGGTTTTAACCCAGCCGGTCCCGTTGCAGGCGCAGGTCGTGTAACCTGAAGTCAATGACAATGAGCCGGCATTTGAAGCGTTACAGGTAAAAGGAGCCGATGCGTTAGCCACCAATTTGAATCCCCCCAAAGTGGATTCAATAATCCCGTTGATCATGAGCTTGCTTGCCGGAGAAACGGTGCCGATGCCGACATTGCCGGTTCCGGGGTCAAATACTAAACCAGCGGTGCTTGTCGCGTTGCCTACCCGAAATCCGCCGCTCACGTCAAAAGTATATAAAGGCGTTATTCCTAAGCCGGTGTTTCCGCCAGAAGTTACAAAAAACCCAGAGCCAGTTCCCGGAGAAACCGAAGGGCCTGTAAATCCCAACACAACCGATACAAAGATGCCGGCGGATACTATTATACCTGCGGATATCAACAGATATTTATTGATCATTGCTTATAATTTTTTCTTTGTCTAACATTTTTTTATTATAGCATATTCGACCTTGTTTGTTGGTGGATGTGGATAAGTTCAGGGGCTCCAGTTAATGATGATGTCGGTTACGGTTGGGCCGACGGTTCGTCCAGTATCTGTTTCTAAAATAACTTTGTAGCGCCAGTAACGTTTGTCGGTGTGACAAGTAAGGTCAATTTTGGATTGAATATTCGGGCCACCCGGATTGTAAAAATCGCCAACGCTACAGTTGGGTCCTCCGGGTCCGACAAACGCGCCGTCGCCGGTCAATTTATCTCCTCCCCAGCCGACGCCGGTATCGCAAGTCGGAGAATTTGTCGCGCCATTGGAACAATTCGCGGCGGCTATCCGAAAAAAAACGTTCGTGCCGCTTGGTTGCGTTCCCTGCCACATAATGGTGTTTATGGCGGAGCCGCCCTCAACCTGCGAGTCAAAAATACTTGAAATTAAAGTTCCTTCCGCGGGGTAGTTTGTCCAGCTTGTTTTGACTTTGTAATTGGAAGTTCCGCAAGTGTTTGGAGGACCGGCGCAATTGAAACTGAACCAGCCGACATCATTATTCCACGCCCAACCGGAGAAAATTCCCGTGCTCGGGTCAACGGATACTTTATAATTAGATTCCAAACAATTGTCATTTAGGCAGTTGAAACTAATCCAGCCGACGCCGTCGTTCCACGCGAAGCCGCCAAGCTCGTTGGTGCTTGTGTTGTTGGTTACCTTAAAATTGCTCTGACCGCATATGTCCCCTGCCGGCGTTGTTTGGCAATTCAAAATAATTTCTTCGACAGTTGAGCTTGCCCAGCCGCGAAGTTCTGTTTCGTCAACAAAAACGTTGTTAGTGCCGTAAAAGTCAATCCAACCGATGGAATCGTTCCAGGCCCATTGTGTATATTCGGGTGGATTGTCCGGAATGATATTTGTTACGGCGAAAACCACCAGCCATGACGCGGATATGGCAGTTATAAATATAATAAAAAATATAATTAGTTTTTTCATACTAATATCCTTCAATCCTTATTTGCCCCGACGTGGCGTAATCAATGTTTGTTGAAGTGTTAAAACTCGCGGTGGTAGTAGCGGTAATTGGATTGTCTGTCGGATCTGTATAGCCGCCGCTCCAGTCGGTCTGCGAAAACAGGCGGTTAGAATGACGGGTAAAATATCTGAACTGGCTGAAAGAATCAGTCGCGGCTAAAATTTCCCAGCCGGAAGTTACGGTTATTTTCTGAGTGGACGGGTCGTCGGTTCCGCTCACGGCTATTGCTCCGTTCGCGTCTCTATTTACGTTCTCAACATAAAAAGAGCGCATATATCTGTCACTGTTATAAATCTGCCAAATTTCATCGGCGGATAGGGCGCGGTCGTAAATGCGGACGTCGTCCAGCAGACCGTCAAAATAACCAGCAGAAACACGCCCGATGTCCATCGCCGAAGCGCCAACGCCTGTCGTGTCGGTTATAGCGACGTGGCGCCAAACCGCTGTAATAGTCGCGGACGCGGAACTGCCGTCCACATACACGATGGAGGCGGGGAAGCCCGTTGCGACAACGTTGCTGTTTGCGTCTATTTCAATTTGAGCCGTCCCGTTCATATCAATTATTTTTTTTGATACTATAACATCCGCCTTCATCCAAAACATCACCGTCTTAATGCCGGCTCCAACATTGCCCAAAACGACATAATCCTCCGTCCCGTCAAATTCCAAACATCTGCTCAATTTGCAGGCGGAAGTTGAGGTCGCGCCGCCGGTGACTGTGCCGTCGTTATTGTTGTTCGTAGCGTCAAAAGCCGTAGTCGTTCCTACTGCCTCGTCAAATTTCCAGTAACCAACCAAGCCGTTAATAATGTCATCGCTGATAAGCCCCTCTTCGCCTTGTATAATCGTGGACGTCGCTCCAAACTTAATAAAATATTTATTCGCGGAGCCCTTATCTAAATTGTAAATATCGTGCCAGTTTTTTTCGGACATTCCCGCAAGCGAAATAAAATATTCGGATGTCAGACCGGCCGCTGTCTGCATCTGTTTGCTCTGCACGTTGCCGCGTAATATTCCCACGATACTAACCACCACTCCGCCGACAATAATGGCGCCAACGGCAATGGCGACGATAATCTCAAGAAGGGACTGCCCTTTTTGAGCTTTTAGCTTATAGCTTTTAGCTTTTAGCTGATTTTTCATTGCAGTTTTTTAATTATTGTTGTCAACATTTTTTGAGCTTCCGTGAGAAATGCTTCAGCTTTAGAAAAGTCAACGTCTTTGTAAAGCTCTTTGGCTATTAATATTTGCGTTTCAAGCTCCGCGAAAGATTCTACGTACATAAATAATTTCTAAAAGCTACGAGCTAACAGCTATAAGCTATCTCGTGATATTTCCATTTTCCAAAACGCTTACATTGATTATACCGTCTCCGACGGTGGTTAGCAAAGTAAATGTAGCCGTATTATCAGGGACGCCGCTTATTTTAAGAAAATTGATTATCGTTGAATTTCCCTGCGCCGGAGAGCTGAATTCAATATGCGACGGCAAAGTTACCGAACGATGCGTAGTTGAAGCGCCACCGATTGTCTCGGCGTAAAAAATATCGTACCTATCCCCGTCACCAGCCGGCGCGTTTACATATACTCCCCAAAAACTTGATTCCAGTTCGCTTATGGAATTTTGCTGGGCTTCGCGAAGAGTTTGAACAAGCTTGTCTGATTCAAATTCCAAAGTACGTTGAACCCGCAAGTTTTGAATCGTGAGCAAACCTATACCGCCGACAATCACCGTTATGCCGAGCGAAATCAGAAGCTCAATTAAGGTAAAACCCTTCATATACTACCAATAAGTTGATAGATCGGAACTATTATTGAAAGCGCTATTGTTCCTATTATAACTCCGAGAACGAGAAGCATTGCCGGTTCAAGGAACGACACAAGTGTTTTTATTGAATTGTCTATTTCCGATTCGTAAAACTTTGAAAGCGTGTCCAGGATGTCTTCCAAATGCCCGGCTTTTTCCGAAATCGCGACAAGATTGACGACAACTTTCGGAAAAACCTGCTCCCGTCTGAACGCATCGCCGACGGTCATCCCCTTAACGAGGCCCTCGCGCGAAACGCGCATAAGCGCCTCTTTCAATTCCTCCCAACCGACGGCCCGCGAAGTAATTTCAAGCGAATCGGTTATATGCAAACCGGCGCGCATAAGAGACGAGAACGTGGAAGTAAATCTCTGCAAAGACGTTTTGCGTAAAACTTCGCCGAGATACGGAACGCGAAACGCGAAACGCTGAAGGACGCGCCTCGCGTTTATGTTTTTTGAAAGCACGTACCAGCCGCCGAAGGCCGCGCTCGCAAGCAAAATAAGAACATAAATAATATTATTACTGATAAAAAGCCCGACACCGAACACCACTCTGGAGAAAAGCGGCGGCTCAAATCCTCCGGTCATAAAAACTTCGGCTATTTTCGGCAAAGCGAAAGTAACCAAAAGAAGAAGAATGATGAAAGACGCGGCGAGAAGCACAACGGGATAAATGAGCGCGGAACGGATACGGCCTCGCAGTTCCTGTTCTCGCTCCAAAGAAACCGACAGGTCCTCAAGAACTTTGTCCAGAGTTCCGGATTTCTCGCCGGCGCGAATAAGATTGACAAACGCGGACGAAAAAAATTTCGGATATTGCGCGAAAGTGGTGTAAAACGGATTTCCTTTTTCAAGATTTGAGCGTATCTGAAGCAGAAGGGCTTTGATGGTCGGTTTTTCAAAATCGTTTATAAGAATGTCTATTGCTTTGAAAAGGTCAGTTCCGGCCCTAAGCATCAGCGCGAGATATTTCGTCAAAAACAACTGATCAAGCGTGGTAAACGTGGGACCAAAAAGGCGGGCGCGAACCCCACCGCCAAAACCTTTGGCGATTTTTATAGAAATAGGGCGCAGGCCTTGCGCGCCAAGCTTCGCGAGCAATTCGTCGGTGTTCCCGGCTTCCATGCTATCTTCAACTATTTTTCCTTCCGCGTTAGACGCGACGTAATGGAATAACATAATTCTACTCCCTAATTACCCGAAGCACTTCTTCAAGCGTAGTCATGCCTTTTTCCGCTTTACGGAGACCATCTTCAAACATTGAAATCATTCCTTCTTTCCTCGCCAAGTTCTTAAGCGCGCCAAGAGAAAAGTCGGACGACACTATTAATTTTCGCACGTTTTCGGTAACATTCAAAACTTCAAAAATACCCATTCTGCCGCGATAGCCGGTGTTATTACAACTGCGGCAGCCCTTGGCTTTGAACACAAGCTTAGGCGGTTTGAATTCACGGCTTATTCCGAGTTCCTCCCATTGTTTTTTAACCGCTTCAACGACATCCGACGATGGTTTTTGCGACTGGATGCAATACGTACAAACGCGGCGCAACAAGCGTTGAGCCAGCACGGCGTTTATCACTGCCGCGACAAGAAAGGCGGGAATTTTCATATCGGTAAGACGAGGCACCGCGGTTGAGGCGTCATTGGTATGCAAAGAAGAAAGAACGAGGTGGCCGGTCAGCGCGGAGTGCACGGATATTTCAGCGGTTTCTTCGTCGCGGATTTCTCCGACCATTATTACGTTCGGGTCCTGACGGAGAATGGCGCGAAGTCCGTTCGCAAAAGTGATTCCGGCCTGCGGATTAATCTGCGTCTGATTGACATACTGAATATCGTATTCTATCGGGTCTTCAATGGTAACGATGTTGACTTCCGGACGGTTTAAAATGTTGAGAATGGAATAAAGCGTCGTGGTTTTTCCGGAACCGGTCGGGCCGGTAACCAACACTATACCGTAGGTCTTCTGTGTATTTTCTTTAATGGTTTTAACTGTATCTTCTTCCATTCCCAATTCTTCAAAAGAAAGCGGTCGCTGAGCCGCGGTCAAAAGACGCATTTCAATTTTTTCCCCGTAAAAAACCGGCATAATCGCGACTCGGACGTCAACAATTTCTTTTTCTATTTTGTAACGAAATCTTCCGTCTTGCGGACGGCTGTGCTCGTCAAGTTTCAAACCGCTCACGAGCTTTATTCGCGCCGCCATGGCGTCGCTTATTTCTTTCGGCAGTTTGAGAATTTCATGAAGAATGCCGTCAACGCGGTACCGAATTAAAATAATATCTTCCAGCGCTTCAATATGGATGTCGGAGGCGCGAAGAGAAAGGGCGTATTTAAGAATATTGTCAACCAGCGCGACAATCGGAACGTCTTTCGCGGCTTCTTCCACGCCCGCGGCGCGCGAACGAAACGCCTGTCGCACATTTTCTTCCATTATTTTCTGGAAATCTCCGGAGAGTTCTTTGCCGTAAAAAGCATACGCCTTGTTGAGGTCGTCGTCGCTCGCGAGAAACGGGCGGACTTTGGCGTTGAATCTCCGTTCTATGAGTTCAACTGTTTCAAGATTGCCCGGGTCCTCCATCGCCACATCAAGCGTCCCGTCGGTTTCGCGGCCGAAAATCACGACGCGCCTCTGGCGCGCAACGTTTTCCGGAAGCATTCTCACTAAATTGTCGTCAAGCTGAATCTCCACGAAATTGGCTTTCCGGACTCCAAGATATTCGGCTACAATCTCGGCGAGGTAAGTTTGAGTAATTATATTTTTCGAAAGAAGAACGTCGTTTGTTGAGGTGCCGAGGCGCTCGGCTTCTTCTCTGGCCTGCTCAAAGGCTTCTGCCGTAATAAGACCGGCGTCAGTAAGAATCTGCTTTAACTTATCCGAAGGAATTTGAAGCATAGTTGTAATTTTGAATTTCTAATTTCAGTCATTTAAAATTGGTTCGAAATTCAAAATTCAAAATTGAAAATTAAAACCGAGCCCACTGAATATTATAACAGAGATGGATATTGGTAGCCAAAGCCAATATAACGGAATACGCTTTTGTTGTTTATGAATAATGAATAATGAAGTATGAATTATGAGATATATGGACAAGACAGCGGCGAGCGCATACATCCATCCCGGGTGTCCCGCGAGAAAAAGCGCCCCAGCGGCGATGTACGGCTCTTCCTTTTCAAAAAAGCGGTCTTGGAATTTGCGGTTTAAAAATTTCGCGCCGAGCAAAACAAAAAGCGCCGCGAAAAACGCCAAAAACGGCTGGATTAGAAAATTCGTGAAACTGTACAGCGCGAAATAACTGAAGCCGCGATACGGCGGAACGAGATAGCTTGCAGGAGGGCCGCCGCCATGCCAAGCAAGAAACTGTTCCCGCATCCAATATGCCTGGATTGCGAAAATTACAATGACAGACAACCAAAACAGCGTTCTAAAAATTCGCGACTTATGCTCAAAAAAGAAGCGCAGTAGAATCTGCGCTCCCAAAAAAACAACCGCGGCGACTAAGCCAACGGTCATATGGTCAACTTGTTGCCGACTTCGTAAATGGTGGCATTGTTTCCTCCGTCCGTGCCTTCTCTGTCGTCAGTTCCGCTGGACGCGTAGCGTTCGCTTTCAAGATTCGCGGTCAGTTCGTACTTCAAAGTATCATGGCCATAAGCATAAAAGTAGGTGGCGTCATTAACCGGGTCAAGCGGCAAACCCACCAACGGCGAGCCGCCGGGTATGGACCCGAAATTAACCCTCACCCATCCGGTGGCGTCAGTCGCGCGCGCAATTGCTACCGTGGTTGTGGCTGTGGCTGTTATTCCGGCTGAATATCTGGTCGAGCCACTGCAAGTCACAACTGCCTGATCGCCGCCGACAACACATGTAGTCGTGGCTAAACCGTTCTGAAAATCAGGGCTAGACACGGTTGCTAGATACAATCCAAGAGCCGAGTGAACTGTTCCCAGATCGGAAACGCGCTGTGAATCGCGCGCCTGCCTTAAAAGTTCCGCCGGGTTAATAACCAAAACCGCGACCGTAGATAAAATTGCCAGAAGGCCGATAACGATAAGGAGCTCTATTAATGTAAAACCTTTACCC
>Ga0209541_10010526_pt1 | contig 14719 bp, 17 predicted proteins | sample RifCSPlowO2_01_FD_184027 | JGI IMG/M metagenome (GOLD analysis project Ga0209541, IMG submission 184027) | Groundwater microbial communities from Rifle, Colorado - Rifle CSP2_plank lowO2_0.1 (SPAdes) (version 2) | ecosystem: Environmental > Aquatic > Deep subsurface > Groundwater | place... | reverse complement strand
AATTCAATCGGGTGGACCCTACAGGACTCGAACCTGCCACCTCCTCATTGCAAATGAGGCGCTCTAGCCAGATGAGCTAAGGGCCCTTTTGAGTTAAAAGTTCTTAAAGTTCATAAAGTACAAAGCGAATATATTTATATCAAACTTTATAACTTTCCACTTTCTACTTTATAACTATTCTGCTATTCTATCTTATTTTTTTAATAATGCAAATCATTTTTAGAATAAAAATAATATAAAAAATTGAAACACAAGTAGAAACATAAACATATTGTGCTATAATATTAATCTAAACAAATGACTTTTGTTTATTTAAGTAAGCAGAGATTTCAAAATTCGTTATCGTTGTTTGGCTTAAATTAGGGCAAATAATGTAATAAAGATATAAGCTTATCCGTCATTAAGCATAAATACCAAAGAAGAAAAAGGAAAAGAATTGTTCGTTGAACTTTATGACACCCACGTAGATTCTGTTTTTCGTTTTTGTTATTTTAAAACAGGGAATAAATAAACAGCCCAAGATCTCACTCAAGACATTTTTATAAAAGTATTCCCGAAAGTCATTTACCGGAAGGATTTTTTGAGTCTGTAGCAGGAGAAGACAATACTGAAACTGCCATAGATTACACTATTTTTTTTCATTATTGAATAAATTATTCTTTATCTCCGGTCCCCATGGTATGGTGAATGCTTTTGAGAATACCCTTAAATCCATAGGAGTTCCCAAGAAAAATATAAAAATTGATTTCTTCCCCGGTTTTGCGTAACTAAATATCAGATTTTTAATCTATAAATAATAATTATAATTGTTTACAGATTTTTACTTCTGTAATAAAAATAAAGCGCCAGTGGTGCTGCCCAATTTGCAAAACGCTCGACAAAATCTAAAACTGACTGACCGACAATCGGTCTTACTAAAGCCGTCCAAAATCCCCAAAATGCCGCCCAAAGCAAGATAGGCTTAACAGGTTTAATTAAAACAAACAAAGCAACTAGAACATCAAGAATACCCACTAACATCAACAATGTTGTGGCTGTAGCGCTGTCTACCTGAGTCAATTGACTGATCCATCCTACCCAGTCAGTTTTACCACTTATCGCAAGCAAACCATGACCCAAAAACTCTCCCGCTACCCCAATTCTAAGCAACCATTCAAATTTTTTTTCGTTAGTCATAAAAAATATAAAAATAATAAATAATAATAAGTTAATTATATACTTAATATTAAAATAAGTAAAAATTTTCCAGCCCCTGAACTTATCTTACCTATAGGCTATAGCCGGAGAGAATAATGTTCGGATAGCGACTGCGGAAAAAGTACATAAATAGAAAACCGCTCCCCAGGAGGTTTTCTATTCCCCGAAAGCGGTTTTTTTTTAATTAAATTAAGTAGCCAATGATTCTTGAACTATCCGCATTATTTCTTTTCTAATTTTTTGGGCCTCTCCTAACTCGCCCTCGCTTTTTTTCTTGTAATACCTTCCGTTCAACTCCGAGACATTCTTCTCGATGAACATATCTCTAACGAACCCTTCTGATTTTTCAATCAGATATAGTCCATCGGATTCTTTAAAAAATAGAGAAAAGAAAATTCTGCTTATAAGAACTTTCCTTGATACTCCTAAAAATTTTTTTAGAAGGTTGTATGCTTGGGTTTTTGTATAAAACCCGTCTTGCAGATAGACCATTTTAGACTCCTGTTAATTTATTGGTTATAAAAAGAACTATTTATAATTATGACAATATCATAAAATATAACAAAGTCAATTAGTCGTTATGGTTCACTAACTTGGACGGATATCGGTTATGAAAATAAAATATTAATTAAGAAAATCATTTCAACCTCTTATATCTATTACAAAAGACCAAAATAATTTTCTCAACTAGTTTCTAAATCAATTTTAAAAGATCAAAAATGTTGTATATATAATACAGTATTTAGGTTAAAAGTCAATGGCTCTCCGTCTGGGACGAAGTTGGAATTGAAATTATAAAAGAAGTGACTAAAAAATAGAAAACCCACCTAGTAAAGGAGAGCCTTCTATCGGTGGGTTTAAATTTTTTAAATAAACTTAATAGCTCTGTAGCCAAATTGGCTACTAGTTCTAACCGCCCAACGATTATCATAAGGGGCAACAATAATTGTTGAACGAAGCTTGCTTGGATTTGGCATTTTCAACAACCAACTTGTATCAATATACATCTTGCCATTATATTCCCGAAAAACACTATAATTGGGTGGTGTTGACATCAAGATTCCTTCTTTTGTCCATGGCCGATCTTGAAAAACCTCATAAAGAATTAAAGCTGGTTGACTGGTATCTTGCAGACTGCGAGCAAATCGCACAAATGATAGCCAGTGAATCCACTCACTTATTTTCTCACCATTTGCAAGAATAAACCCTATTGGAAATTCCTCGAGTTGAAGAGATGAAAGATAGAGTGCTCGAGACGGTCCACCTGGCTTTCCATAATGAAGAAATTTTCCCATCTGTTCTTCGGTCATAAATCGACTATCAATGAAATTTTCACGATAGCCAATTTTACCAACATCACCAAGAAATGTTACAAATCTTTGCATGCTGGTCATTTTTTGCCCGTCGATATTCGGGAACAAAAGTACTTGACCATTTTTACGTACATAATCTAAATCTATTAGGTCTGGACGTTCATTTGGTAATTTAAGAATTTTATTACCAGCAGCGCAGGATACACATAATTCTTGCGTAATGTAATTTATAATTACCGCAAAAATAGGAAGACCTCTTCTGACACAACTGATCGCAGATGACGCCCCAGTTATAGAAGCGGGACTGTTATATTTTTCTTCCCATTTGATAATATTTTTTGGATCTCCCAAAATATCACTAATTTTATTATCTTCGGGAAATTGAGCCAAAAATTCTTTTAATTGATTTGAGCGATCTGTAGGGTCACTAATAAAAACCGTACGAAATGTTTCAGGTTCGCTGGAACGAAAAGTATCATTAAAACTGATACTTTTTAATCCAACCTCTTCGGTAATTACAACCGCACCAGAATCATATCTGTTTAATTGTTCACAGATTGTAATCTCTGGTCCAGCATCCATACCAAGAGTATCTTTTTTTCCATAGGCATCTACTGGTCGAAGAGCTTCTTCAACCATCGATTGCCTAAAATCATAGTAAGCCATTAATACAGCTTTAATAGCAGCATTAAGATGGGAAATTTCTACTCCCTGCATAATAGTCACCTTTTTCTTTCTTTAAATTAATTTCAAATAACTGTTTATTATTTATAATACTATTTTTTGTTTAAAAGTCAAGTACTCCGGACTTGCCTCGCCCATAGGCTACGGCCGAGGGGGAGGATGTTCGGAAAACAATAATTGAGGAAATAAAAAGCAAAAACCACTATTGATATTACTAGAAACAACAGCATTCATTCCACGAACCAATTGCCTCAAAGCCACAACCTGGGATTAGGTTTTCTCTATCAAAGATTTGCGTACCCTCTGCTTTTTTGCATCCACTCCCTATGCCACTTCCCCCACTTAAGCACTCACCTCTATTAAATCCAGCTTCCTGACAACGCTTATAACAACCGGATTCTAATATTGAAGTGTGTGGCTTAAAGAACAAAAACCATACAGCTAATCCAATTAAAAAAATCAACATCAAAGATATTAGGAATAATAAATTTTTTTTTCATAATTTTATTATACACTAAAATAAACCAGGTTCTAATTTCTACAGGGGTATTAAAAGCAACCATTGAAAAATATGGCTTTAAAATTGGCTCCGGGGGTAGGGATCGAACCTACGACCAATCGCTTAACAGGCGACCGCTCTACCACTGAGCTACCCCGGAATTTATTTAATTAAATTAAAGAACTTTTTATATCTTAACAGAAAATGAGTAAAAAACAAGAAAAAATATACCTCGTAAGAATGATTCTTGCGAGGTATTATTGTGAATAATTTTGATTTTGATAGGTTAGAAATTTTTGCATTCTTCCTATACAATCTCTTTCAGACAGAACAACTTCCAATGGAAATTGTTTATTTAAAAGAAAAATACAATCGTGGCACAAATAAATTATTTGTCCACGTCCGTGGTACCACTGTGGTGGTAGAACATGACAGGAAAAGAGTTCCTTATCTACTAAAAAACATTTGGGGCATATATTAATAATCATAATTGCTTCCTTTATTTGATATATCTGTGAAAGGAATAGACACATTTATTTTTATCAATGTGCTTGTTTGGAAGTATTATATATCTTCTAGAAACGAAATACCATAGAATGAATAGTTAATGGAATTAATTTTTAATTCAAAGTATAATGTAAGTTATCTTGTTAATAATAAAATAATATTACCGCTAAAGACGGTTAAATATATGGCAAAAAGAAGCACCACCCTTAGTCTAAAGAAAAAATCAAGACATTCTCATAAAACCAGAAAACGACTTGAAATCAAGAGACTTATGCTTGAGAAAAAAGCTACTAGAAAAAAGATTAGATAAAAATCTGTTCCAGCTATGCAAGATATATCACTAATTATATCGTCTGTTTTTGTGTACATTATCACCCCATCTTTACAAATAGGGTTTTATTGTATATAATATAATAATGATTTCTTGGCTCAAAAAACATTTTATTCCTCATCAAGGCAATGATCACCGTCCGCACATATTACGAAACTGTAATATTAAAAATATTCTCATTCTTGTTATTCTTTTAGAGATATTTACTTTTTTAATACCAACTTTTACTTATATAAACAGAACGGGCGGTATGGCAGCGGTCATATCGGCAGTCTTAGCTAATTTAACCAATGAAGAACGTCAAGCACAAAATCTTCAAACTCTCACCATCAATCCAATTTTAAATAAAGCGGCAGAAATGAAAGCGACAGATATGGCTACAAAAGGTTATTTTGCTCACACTAGCCCAGAAGGCAAAACCCCATGGTTTTGGCTTGATCAAGTTGGGTATAAATATCAATATGCCGGAGAGAATCTGGCTATTAATTTCAGCGATTCAAAAGATGTTACGAATGCATGGATGGCAAGTCCTACTCATAAAGCAAATATCGTAAAAGGGAACTATTCAGAAATTGGCACCGGTATAGCTGTTGGCATGTATGAAGGAAGGAAAACAATATTTGTGGCGCAAGTATATGCTAATCCTATTTTAAAAACTTCCCAAGAATCTGAAATTAATAAAATTGATGTTAAAAAGATACCTATTAACTCCTCTGTGTCAGAAATAGGCGGGGAAAAAGTTACTAATATAATTAAAGAAGAACCAATAAGTGTTCTTGGAACAGAAGTAGTCACAGATACAAAAATAGTAAATAGTGTAACTAACTCAATAGAATCTGTTCAAAGACCTACATTCTGGCAGAAAGCTTTTGCTTCACCTCGCAATACAACGAATGTAATTTTGTATATTATTTTTGGAATAATTACTATTGCCTTACTTCTTTATTTATTTATAAAAACGAAAAATTATCATTCAGATCTAATTACCAACGGATTAATTGTGCTTGCCATTGTCGGAATGATTTTTGTTGCAAACTATTATTTCAGCTATCGCAATATGATTATCACTCAGAGTCTCGATTATTCAAATGAAGATAAATTATATTTCTGATATAATAGTGATATGAAAATATATAATTTTTTTGACAAACTGGAAGATAAAATTAGGGGAAAATTGAGTCACTATCCTATTTTTTACGCCTTTATTGGAGGTGTGGGCATAGTGATTTTTTGGCGTGGCGTTTGGCATACGACTGATTTTTTTACGGAAGTTATTTTTTCGTATCAACTAAATGGTTCTATCAATTTAGGTTCCTTACCTTGGTGGGATGGCCCCCTATCTTTATTAGTGGGTAGCGTTTTGCTTTTATCGACCGGTTTATTTGTTTTTGATTTTATTGGTAGTCAGGCAATAATCTCTGGGCTCAAAGGAGAGAAAAAGTTAGAAGAAAAAACAGAAGAGGAAATTAAAACCGAGACAGAAGTAATTAGGGGAATAGAAAAAGAAATTAAAGAGATATCGCATCGTTTGGAAGAAATTGAAGAAGATTTAGGAAAAAACAACAAAAAACCAAAAAAAGCAAAGTTTTTGTCGGTACGGATTTTTTGAAGCTTCAAAAATCCGTACCGGTAAAAGTTATCTCTTGTTACTCTTTATATTATTATGCTATAATACAAACATATGGAAAATACAAAAAATTATAGTGTTTGGATTATTGGCTTGGCGTTGTTAGCTTTTTCAGCCGTTTTTTTCTTTGCTGCCCAAAACTTTTCAAAACTAGGTTCTTATGTTGAAGTAAAAGGATTATCGGAAAAAATAGTAAAAGCGGATGTGGCGATTTGGTCAATTAATTTTGAAGTTAAATCAAATAACGTTGATTCTCTGTATGCTGATATAGAAAAGAATGTTGCAACTATAAAATCTTTTTTGAGGGAAAAAGGCTTTGAAGAATCGGAAATAAACGTCGCTCCGGTCAATACTTATCAAGATACATATAAAGATGCATTATTTAGATATAATTCAATTACCCAATTGTCTGTTTATACGAAAAAAGTTGATCTAGTAAAATCTGCTTCCAAAGAAACTCTGGTTTTAGTTAAAAAAGGAATTGTGATGAATCAAAATTCTATCTCTTTTGAATTTTCAGATATAAATAGTATCAAGCCAGAAATGTTAGCTGAAGCCTTGAAAAATGCCAGAGATACGGCACAAAAAATTGCCCAGGAATCAGGATCTGGTTTGGGCGGTTTGCATCGTGGCAATCAGGGAGTGTTTGATATTACTGATAAAGATCCGGGCTCGCCTGAATACAAAAAAATACGTTTAGTTTCTACTCTAAGTTTTTTAATTAAATAAATTACAAAAGTTTTTGAATTTTTTCCCAAGGAATAGCAACAAGCAAGGTGCCTAAGACCACCAGCCCTAATCCAATGCCTGCTTGCAAGGTGATGCCCTCTGCCAAAACTATTACCGCTAAAATGGCAGTAAAGGTGATAGATAATTTATCAATGACTGTTACCGCTACTGTTGGACCGACAGACAAAGCTTGATAAAAGAAAATCCAGGATAGAGCTCCGCCGAGCCCCGACAAAACTACAAAAACCCACTGCTTGGTAGAAAGGGAAGATAATGCCGTTATGGTTAATTTTCCGAATGATAAGGCAGCCAAAGAAACAATTAAAGCCATTACAATTCCACGAACCGCTGTAAGTAAATTCGCATCTACCCCTTTCAGTCCCAATTTAGCAAAAATCGTTCCGGCACTTGCCATAATTGCTCCCAATAAAGCATAAATTATATACACATGTGAAATTATAACAGGTTTTTATTATTTTTGGTATAATTAATTAAGTGAATTCTAAAACTAACAAAAAAAATAAAAAGATAGTAGCAGTCAGCGGGGGATTTGATCCAATACATATTGGACACGTCCGTATGTTTCAGGAGGCAAAGAAATTAGGAGATAAATTGATAGTTATTTTAAATAATGATAATTGGTTCAAAGTAAAAGGCAAACCTGTCTTTATGTCACATCATGAACGAAAAGAAATTATAGAAGCATTAGAATGTGTAGATGAAGTAGTTATTTCTGGACATTCTAAAAATACTAAAGACATAAGTGTTTCGAAAGAATTATTAAAAATTAAACCCCATATTTTTGCCAATGGAGGGGACAGAAAACCTGAAGATGTTGATATCCCTTCTTCAGAATATAAGGTTTGCAAAAAACTTGGCATTGAAATGGTTTTTAACGTTGGAAAAGGGGGGAAAATAAGGAGTTCCTCGGAGCTTTTAAGAGAATACTCAAAAAGAATAAAAAAGTAGTAGTTTATTTATATTTTGTTTAGGAGTATAATATCTGTATAGAATAAGTATTAACTTATATGGCTGAGTTTGTCAAAACACAAAAGAAAGAAGGGGTAGCAAAAAAGAAAACAATAAAAAAAATTGTAAGGAAAAAAGTTGTAGGAAAGAAGATTAAAGGAACACAGCTTAAAAGGTCTCCGCGTAATCCAATCATAGAACCTCGTTCATATTCTTGGGAATCCGAAGCGGTTTTTAATCCAGCCGCTGTTTTCGTCGACGGACGGGTGCATCTCTTTTATCGAGCATTAGGAAAAGACGGAATTTCTCGTATCGGATACGCTTCCAGTAAGAATGGTGTTGATTTTGATGAAAGACTTTTTTCCCCGGTGTATTTTGTGGAAAATGCGGAAGAAATGATAAAACATTGGCCTTATACTTCTCCAGCTCGTCCTGTTTATGACGCTATTCTGTATGCTTCGGGCGGAGGATGGGGGGGTTGCGAAGATCCTCGCACAGTATTGATAGAAGGTAATGTATATATGACTTTTAATATGTTTAATGGCTGGGATTCTATGCGAGTGGCCGTAATTTCAATCAAGGAAGAAGATTTATTAAATAAAAAGTGGCTTTGGGATAATTTTTCTTATCTTTCTCATCCGGGAGACAGGCAGAAAAATTGGGTTTTATTTCCTGAAAAAATAAATGGCAAGTTCGCTATCTTCCATAATTTAGACAAAGGCGATTCAACGCGAGTCGGTATTGCTTATGTAAACAAACTTGATACATCAGAAACGCCATCGGGGAAAGATGCGCCTGATCCCCAAACTCTGCCGGACCACATAGTAGCTTGGCACAAGCGCACGCGCAGTGCTGCCGCCCCGCCGATAAAAACAAAAGATGGCTGGCTTCTTCTTTATCATGCTATGGATAAAGACGATGCAAATCGCTATAAATTAGGAGCGCTTTTGCTTGATTTAAAAGATCCAGAAAAAGTTCTTTATCGAGCTCAACATCCAATTCTTGAGCCGGATGCCTGGTATGAAAATGATTGGAAGCCGGGTATCATATATGCCAGCGGAGCAGTTGTTAAAAACGGAAAACTTTTAGTATATTATGGCGGAGGAGATAAACACATCGGCATAGCATCTATTATGCTTTCAGATTTGATAAACAGTATGAAAAAAGATGGCGCAGTAAAATTAGAAAAGAATAAATCACTGCATTTCCAATGAATTTTTATGTTTGTTGTTAAAAGATCAGAACAAAATCCAATCCTAGTTCCGGACAAAGATCATTATTGGGAAGAATTTTCGAGTTTTAATCTTTGTCCGATCAAACACGGCAAAATATTTTACGGAGCTTATCGCGCTATCTCGGCGGTAGATTTATTGCAAAATCCCCGGCAGATTTCAGTTATTGGTATCGGAAAAAGCAAAGATGGGATACGTTTTGAAGACCGCAACCCGCTTATTGTCCCTAAAGAAGAATGGGAAAAATTCGGCTGTGAAGACCCAAGAGTGACATATTTTGAAGGTGTTTTTTATATTTTTTATACCGCTCTTTCAAAATATCCTTTCAGTGCCGATGGTATTAAAGTAGCCGTCGCTTCTTCCGGCAATTTAAAAAAAATCGATGAACGGCATCTAGTCACTCCTTTCAACGCTAAAGCCATGGCGCTTTTTCCAGAGCGAATAAATGGAAAAATCGTAGTTATATTTTCTTATCATACTGATACTCCTCCAGCCAAAATTGTTTTTGCTGCCTTAGATAAAATAGAAGAGTTATGGTCGCCGTTGTTTTGGGAAAAATGGGAAAAGAAAGTGAATAATTATACGATTGATTTAAAACGTTCACCTTATGACCATATAGAAGTAGGAGCTCCGCCCATTAAAACTAAATATGGTTGGCTGATTATTTATTCTCATATTCAGAATTATTTTCCGTCGCCGGATGGTTCTGAAAGAATTTTTGGCATAGAGGCTGTTTTGCTTGATTTGAAAGATCCCCGGAAAATAATTGGGCGAACTAATGGTCCGTTGCTTGTACCGGAAGAATCTTATGAACTCTCAGGCTATGTTCCGAATGTGATTTTTCCGACCGGTGCTTTGGTTGAAAAGAATACCCTTACCATATATTATGGCGCAGCTGATACGACCGTATGTTCTGCGCGGGTTAATTTGACAGATCTCATTTTTAGTATGCACTATGAGTACAGGGACCGTTTTCATTTTAAGCGTTCTCTTAAAAACCCGATTATTATTCCTGAGACAGAAAATAATTGGGAGGCAAGAGCAACTTTTAATCCAGGAGCTATATTACTGAATGGGAAAATTCATATTATGTATCGTGCAATGTCTTTGGATAATACATCTACTTTTGGATATGCTATGATAAAAAATGGAACGGATATAATAAAGCGATTATTTTTACCCATTTATATTCCGCGGGAAGATTTTGAAAATAAAAAAATCGACAATAAGAATTCCGGTTGTGAAGACCCAAGATTAACTAAAATTGGCAAAAATATTTACTTATGTTATACAGCTTATGATGGTATCGGTCCTCCGCGAGTGGCTATTTCATCCATCACAGAAAAAGATTTTATTTCTCACCATTGGAAATGGGAAAAACCGTTTCTTATTACTCCCCAAGGCCTTGATGATAAAGACGCCTGTCTTTTTCCTAAAAAGTTTCCTCCGGGTTATTTTATTTTACATCGTGTAGGCAATGAAATTTGCGGCGATTATTTGAATTCGCTTGATTTTAAAAACGAAACCGTGAAAAAATGTCTAAGAATCATCGGACCTCGAATAAACATGTGGGATAGTTATAAAGTAGGCGTTTCTGCTCCGCCTATCAGAACTAAATATGGTTGGCTTTTGCTTTATCATGGCGTATCAAAAAGCCACAATATTTACCGCATTGGGTGTGTTTTGCTTGATTTAAAAGATCCCGCTATAGTGCTGGCGCGCAGTACGGAACCGATTTTTGAGCCGGAGGAACAATATGAAAAGAATGGGATTGTTAATAATGTAGTATTTCCCTGCGGTATGGTTCTAAAAAGCAAATTACTCTATATTTATTATGGTGGAGGAGATCGAGTTGTAGGTGTTGCGACAATGGAGCTTGATATCATTTTAAGGGCTCTTGTTCATGGTATGAAGTATTAGATTAGTATTAATATTGTAATATGACAAAGATATGAAGATAAACTTACAGGGGAAAAATATGGAACTGACTGAAGCTATTAAGGATTATGTTTTAAAAAGAGTCACTAATTTAGAAAAATTACTATCTACGATTGAAACAAGGGGAGGGGAAGTGATGGTTAATTTTGAAGTTGGCAAGAGCACTAAACATCATAAATCAGGTGTTGTTTTTCATGCTGATTGCTTGATTAATATAAATGGAAAAAAGTTTTATTCCAGCTCCGATAAAGAAGATTTATATCAAGCGATTGATGAGATAAAAGAAAGTCTTTTTAATGAAATTAGAAAAAATAAAGATCGTAGGCAAACATTGTTTAAACGAGGAGCAGCCAGTGTAAAAAAGATGATGAAAGGTCTTTCCAAACGAAATCCCTTCACTTCGAAGTACTAGTTTTTGTAGTTTGTTTCCTTTTCACCTTCAGGAATTACTTTTTTTATTATAAAATTACCGTTCTCTAAGATAGCATCGGTAATAATGACTCTTTTTTTATTCTGAAAAAAGAAAATTCTAGGCCAAGAAGCATAAGCGCGGAATTTGTTATATAGTTCACTTGGGAGCTCGGCTCCCAAGTCTATCAATCCATCTTCCTTTTTTATTTTTTTGCAATAAGTAGCTTCGTTATTGTCCTGCGGGATTAATTTTATTTTTCCATCTATAAAATCAGGTAAAATTTTTACCAAAAGTTCCCCTCCAATTTTTATCAAACGTTTGCGCAATTCTGAAGCTTTTTCTTCGGGATTAATTTTCACTTTTTCTTGAACCATGATTGGACCCGTATCCATTTTATATTCTATTTTTTGAATAGTAATCCCCGTTTCTGTCTCTCCATTTAAAATAGCTGATTCCACTGGCGAAGCTCCACGGTATTTTGGGAGTAGAGAATAATGGATATTTATTGAACCTAGTTTAGGTAGATTAATAATGTCTTCTGGTATTATTTTTCCGTAGGCTACTACCAAAAAGAAATCTGGGATATTTTGTTTACCACGAAAATTTTCTCCAGGCTCTTTAAGGTTGGACCTTAGGAATTCAAAAAGGTCCGACCTTTTCCCGCCTGTTAATTCTTCTGGTTGCAAGTATGGAATATTGTTTTCAATCGCCCAAACTTTTACCGATGGGGGAGTGATAATCATTTTACGTCCCTGGGGTTTATCTGGTGCAGTGATAATAAGTGATGGCATGTAGCCATTTTCTTTTAGAATTTCCAATGTTTCAGACGCTACATCTGGCGTTCCCCAAAATATGAAATTTAGATTATCTTTTTTCACTTTATGACTTTATGAACTTTTTACTTTATAAACTACTTAGGTAATTCCTCTTTAATATCTTTGGCATGATCAATGAAGAGTATACCTTTTAGGTGGTCCGTTTCATGTTGAAAAATTTGGGCCAAAAGACCTGATGCGCCTCTTTGAAACTTTTTTCCGTTTTCATCATAAGCTACGATAGTAGCCTTTTTTGACCGATGAGTTTTTCCATATAGCCACCTGACGGAAAGGCAACCTTCCGGGGACCATTCTTTTTCGCGGGATAATTTTGAAATTTTGGGGTTGATAAAAATTAAATCTTTGGGAATTTCTTTCTTTGGTATAAAGTCGGACCTTTTTGAAGACTCAAGGTCCGACCTTCGTTCTCCTCTGACAAAATCTTTATGAAAAATTTTTCCAGATACAATAAAAATAGACAGCAAATATCCTATTTGTGGCGCTGCGAGGGCTACTCCATCACTCTGGCTTTTTAATGCCACAGACATTTCTTTCAATATTTTTTTTATTTTTGGGGTTGTAATTTCACTTACAAATATATCTTTTGTATTCTGGCGCAGAACCTTATTTTCTTTTTGAACTATTATTCTCATTTTTATATGCGGGAAACTCACTTGATTTCTTTCAAATATTCCAAAAGATTTTTTAATTTTACAGTCTCTTGAGAGCGGTTAGACATATCGCGCACAATTACCGAATCATCAATGGCCTCTTTTACTCCAAAGATAAGCGCATAGGGGATATTTAATTTCTCAGCGATTGCCAATTGAGAGCCAAGACTATCTTTTGAAATTGATTGGGTGATAGGAACATGTGCCTTGCGCAGTATCTCAATTATATTTAAACTTTTTAATTTTGCCTCAGAACCAAGTTGAATGAAACAAATTTTAGGCTTTTTAAATATACGGGGTGAAAGTTTTTTGTACCAAGAAGACGAGATGATTCTATCTACTCCAATTGAAAAACCTACAGCTGGAACATCTTTTTTACTGCCAATCTGGTGGACCAGATAATCATAACGGCCACCTCCTGCCAGAGTTAGTGGTGTTCCATCTTCTGCGCCTGTTTGCTCTATTATTTCAAAAACAGTACGGGTGTAATACGAAAGCCCACGCACCAAATTTTTATTGATATTATACCCTATATTCATTTCTTCCAAATATTCCAATACTTCCTTGAAATGTTTTTTACAAGAAGCACAAAGAAAACTTATTGAATCCGGCGCATTTTCATTTATTTCTTTTGTTTTTTCTTCTTTAGAATCTAAAATACGAAGCGGATTTGTTTTTAAACGTTCTCGGTCAATGTGAGCCAAACCATTTATATGTTTTCTGTAATAACTTGTAAGTTCTTTGATATATATATTTCGGCATTCTTTATCACCGATAGAATTAATATCAATAGACATATTTTGCGCTCCTGCTTCTTCTAAAATACTCATTCCGACCTTAATTACCAGCGCATCGACGATACTTTTGTCACTTCCTAAAGAATCTAAATCAAATTGCCAAAATTGCCTATAACGTCCGCGTTGAGGATTGTCATGTCGAAAGACTGGACCATACTGATAGAACATTACAGGTTGAGGCATATTTTGCATCCCTTTTTCAATATAAGACCGCATTAAGCCTGCCGTGTGTTCTGGTTTTAATGCTAGATGATCTCCGCCTTTAGTTTTAAGAGTGTACATTTCCTTATCTACTATATCCGTTCCCTTACCGATACCTGAAGTAAAAGTTTCCACATATTCTAGCATTGGAGTTTCAATAGGTTTAAAACCATAATAGACAGCTACTTCTTGAGCTTTTTCAAAAAATCCTTGGAAACTGTAATATTCTTCATTTATAATATCCCTCATCCCCTTCGGAGAGAATAAATTTTTAGTTTTAGTTTTGGCACTTTTGAGTTTTATATGTTGTTTTGTTTTTTTCATTATTTTAATGAATAACTACCGGGTAAGATATCTATCTTGCTTATTGGCAATAAACGCAAAAATACTTTTCCTATTAGGAGTTTTTTTGATACCGCCCCCCAATATCTTGAATCAGAACTGGCAGATCTATTATCGCCCATTACAAAATATTCATTATTTTTTAATTCATAACGAACATTGCTATCTATGGTGTTTTTTACGTAAGATTGATCAAGTATAAATCCTGAAGGATGTTCTGTATTGAATATAGTGACCACATTACCTTTTATATCTACTGTCTCATTGGGAAGTCCTATTATTCTTTTGATAAAAAACTTTTCCTGATCATTGGGATATCGAAAGACTACGACGTCATTTCTCCTTGGATCATTTAATCTGTAAGATATTTCATCTATTATCAAATATTGTCCGTCCTCAAAAGTAGGGACCATAGAAGAACCTGAAACTATAAAAGGTTGAGCAATAAATATGCG
>Ga0209541_10010525_pt1 | contig 14720 bp, 10 predicted proteins | sample RifCSPlowO2_01_FD_184027 | JGI IMG/M metagenome (GOLD analysis project Ga0209541, IMG submission 184027) | Groundwater microbial communities from Rifle, Colorado - Rifle CSP2_plank lowO2_0.1 (SPAdes) (version 2) | ecosystem: Environmental > Aquatic > Deep subsurface > Groundwater | place... | reverse complement strand
CTGATGTAACTTTACAATTAGTTCCCTTTCTTTTATTGATATCATAAAAGAAAGGAAAGGTATACTACTATTTATAATTTACTTTTGTCGGAAACTATATAAGGAATAGTTTTATAAAGACATGCTTTTTGACTTATTTAGGATAGTATTGGTGATGCTGATCTATGCCTGGAATATTTTTCTAGGCTTTTTAAAAAATGGCAAGATTATACAGCAGAAGAAAAGGGAAAAGTGGAAGCAAGAAACCTATAAAGAGGATTAAGCAGAGCTGGATTAGATATAATGAGGCAGAGGTTGAGCAATTGGTTATTAAATTAGCTAAGCAGGGAATAAGCCAGAGTAAGATAGGAATTGCTTTAAGAGATATCTATGGTGTGCCAGATGTTAAAACATTAACTGGGAAGAGTATTAGTACTATTTTGAAGGAAAATAATCTTACTTCTGAAATTCCTGAAGATATACTTAATTTAATTAAAAGAGAAACTATGATTCATAAACATTTAGAAGCTAATAAAAAAGATAAGACTGCTTTGAGAGGATTACAATTAACTGAGAGTAAAATTAAGAGGCTTGTTAAATACTATAAGACAACGGGTCAATTAGCTAGTACATGGAAGTATGATAGAGAGCAGGCTAAACTATTAACGAGCTAATTTTTTCTATTCATGAAATTTATGGATGATGTTGCAAAGCATTTTAATGAGATTGATAGAGAGAAAACTGTTGTAGTAATTTGCTCTTTAGCGCCAGAATCGGTTGTTGCAGGAATTCTTTTGTTTAAAGCTTTTATCAGAGATCAAAGAAAGGTTGTTTTGAGTTTTCAGGGAAAAGTTTATACGCAAGAGATTGTTAATTCCCATTATGATGCCTATTTCTTTTTAGGATTTAATGATATTGACAAGGATATTCTTTTAGACAGAGAGATATTTCTATTCTCTGAGGATATTTGCCTTAGAGTTTACAAATTTATTGTTGAGCTTAAGAAAAAAAATGAAGATATGATTTCTTATGCTTGTCTTTTTAGTAGAGAGCTCTTAGATGAGGCAATAACTTCTGGGGCAGTTGTTAAATATAATAGCATTAAAATTTTTACTTCTTGCTTTACTCCCTTACTTCAAGCTGTTACATCCAGTATTAATCCTTACTTACCTGGAATCAGTGGGAATGAGAAGGGAGCTTTACAATTTTTCCATGAATTTAACTTAAATTCTATGGTTTCTAAAAATCTTTTAGAGTTAAAAGAAAAGGAGTTTAAATCTTTCTTAACTGCTGTTTCTTTAAGGAGATTTGGAAGCGAAGACTTTCCCTCTTTGGATTTTTATTTTTTACAGAAAGGTTTTTTGAAGGATTCTAATGAACTTCTTGAAACTATAGTCTTTTTATGCAAACTAAAAAAATATTCTCTTGTTGCTGGAGTTTGTTTAGATAATGAGCTTTGCAAGAAAGAGACTTTAGCTATTGTTAAAAAATACAGAAGTGACCTAATTTATGTTTTAGATTGGTTTTACAATCATAAAACTACTTTCTTAGACACCCCCAAGTTTATATTTATCAATCTTGAGAACATGTTTCATGAATCTTTACTGGAGGATTTTACCAAAGTGCTCTTAGACTCTCATTTTTACCCTAAAGGGAAGGTTGTTGTTACTGCTTTGTATACTTTAGACAACCGCATCTCCTTTTGTATTGGTATTTCCAATGTTGCTGACGTTTCTCTTTTAGAGAGCTTAAAAGGCTTATTTGATGAATCTTTTATTGAGAATGGCTTATTTTTTGGCACTTTAAATACTGATACCACTGATGCATTTATTGAAAAATTGAAGAATTCCTTAGGAAATCTTGTTATTGAAATTGAAAAAGAGCAATAGGCTTTGTGTAATTAGTCCCGCTTGTGTATAAAGTCAATTTTAGAACGAATTAACTTCCAAGTGTCATCAAACTGAAAATCAGGTCTTTTCTTTAAATTCCAATCTTTAGAAGGATGAAGACAACAAATAACGCTAATACCCCTCCAGTTAAGTATTCTATTAACTCTATCTTTTAGAGTTCCTTTTCCAAGCAGGAACATTGCAGCAGGATTTCCAAATATTATAATCAATTCTGGTTCAGATAACTCTATCTCTTTCTTCAAAAATTCAGACCAAGAGTTGTTTGGGTTACCTTTCGCATAAACCTTTGAATAATGCGTCCAGTATACATTGTCAAAGAATCTCTTTCTGAATTTAGGGGATTTATCATTAAACTTCGCTAAACTTTCCTTGCTGTCTGAACCAAAGAAGAATAAGGCTATAACTCGCTCTTCAAAGCTGGAATGTGCTTCGTCTTCTCCTTTATTTTTGTCAGTTTCCGACGAAGGGTCAGAACTTATAAGCAAATATTTTTGAGAGGGACGGATATAGTTCATAACTGCCTGAGGATTACGTGTCTTCACTTTCTTCTCTAGTTCTAATAATTTTTCGTATTGCATCTCAATATCTACAATCTATCACCTAAGTTTATTTGTCTTTCTGTGTAAAAAGTAACTCTTTATTTAGACTTTATACACAAAGTCAGAGCAATAGAAAGCTTTATTAAGATTTTTTATGGGTTTATAACTATGGCAGTTCAGGCTTTGATAAAAAAAGGCAGAAAAAAATGGTATACTATTATGGCTAGTGCTAATTTTAATGAGAGGCCTTTAGGGGAAACTTTATCCTATGAGCCGGAGAAATTAGTCGGAAGAGTTATTAGTGTTAACTTATCTAATCTAACTGGAAATTTAAAAGCGCAGAATATTAAGGTTAGCTTTAGAGTTAAAGAGATTAAGGATAATCATGCTGTTACTGAACTTGTAAGCTATGAAATGTCCCAATCTTATATCAAAAGAGTTGTGAGAACAGGGAGAGACAGAGTTGATTTGTCTTTTGCAGGCAAGACTAAAGATAATGTTAAGGTCATTGTCAAACCTTTTTTATTAACAAAATTTAATACTCACAGATCTGTTAAAGCGGCTTTGAAAGAACAATGTAAGGCTTTTTTTGATAAATACTTGAGTGAAACTGAGTATCACACTTTTCTCTCTCATCTTATATCTAATAAGATTAACCAGGATATGAGAGAAGTTCTTAGCAAGGTTTATCCTTTGGGCAATGTAGAAATTAGAGTTATGAAGAGGGTTCCTGACTAAGAATTTGGTTCTATGTATAATAACCTGAAAGGTTTATAATAAGGGCATAGTCTATTATAGGAATCATGTTTGCAGCCAGGGCAGTATTTTTGTTCTTTCGGTCTTTTGTCATCTTTTATTTTTTTACTATACCCAAATATATGACCCATACACATTTCTCCTGAACTAACGTCAATTAGTGCTAGTTCTTCGAGTCTAGTCTTTTCTTTATCTGCTGTCGATTTACATTCTAATTGCACTCTACTTTTTGGAATAAAACAGGAATCACTATTCTTTTCTACTAATGCTTCTGGTTGGCCGGCACCTCTTGGATTATCCACTGTTATAATGTAGATGAAAACATATTTAAACATGATTTTTTTGAGTTAGTTATTGCCTCAGTAGCTCAGATTGTTGGATTAGTTTCCAATAAGGGCAATGGTAGAGCAACGGTTTTGTAAACCGTAGGTCGGGTGTTCAAATCGCCCCTGAGGCTTTCTTCTTGTTATTATCCTTATCTTGTAGCATATGACATTATAATACGATAATTTAAATTTCTTAGAAATAATTTTTTATCAAAAGTTTAGAGATTTATTATTTAAATAGAAAAAGATTCGTCTATAATCTTCTTGATTTTTTCTTTGTCATCAAATTTTGTTACTTCTTGCTTTAACCATTCTGCTGCTGATTCTACTTCAGATCTTTCATAAATCATCTTTTTAATTAAAGGCTTTGGAGTATCCATGATTTTATTAAATTGAAAAAACTTAAAAGACTTAGTATACGGTTAAGTTTAGGTCCTGGGGGCTTGTGGTCTAGAGGCTATGACATCTCCTTGACGAGCAGAGCTTAAAATGGAGAAGGTCGTAGGTTCAAATCCTACCAAGCCCACTTAAAATGATATACCTAAAAAGTTTAAACCAGTTAACGCCAAAAATAGCAGATATTGAAAGTATTCCCCTTATTAGAGATATTAAGAGAGATTTTTCTTTACCTGTTAAAGAGGAAAAAGTAAGAGCACATTTTTTTCCTTATTTTATTAAAGAACAAGATATTGAGCTTATGCAGACTTCTTTCTCTGCTATTCAACCAACTTTGGAAGGGTTTGCTTCCTTATTAGAAAAGAAAGATTCTGATTATGCTCCTATAAACATTACTAGAGCGCATAAGCTTGTTTCTGAGATATATGAGCCTCTATCAATAAATATTCACTATGCAGGGGAAATCCTTGCATGGCAGGAAGAATTTGCAAAAGAAGCAACTTTAATCTTTAATAGTCTACCTGGAGCCAGGTCTCAAGAGAAGAAATTAGAATTGAATAATAGGTTAAATGCTTTATTTCAAAGGATTTTGAGAAATAAGGAATTTACTTTTGTGTATCCTGATATAGTCAATGAGGCTGAGGTTGAGCATATGAAAAGTTTGAAGGATATGATTTCTAAGGGCTTCCTTTTTTATATTAAAATGGAAGAAGAGCTAAATAAAGTGAGCTTTGATTTAATCAAAAAAAGGATACCTTTGGATAAATTACAGTATTCTAATTCTTTAGGGGATAAAGTTTCTGAGATTAAAAAAGGAGTAGACAAAGCTTATCAGATTAATATGAACATGGTGGGCTGGGCTGTTTTGCTTTATTCTTATGTCAAGTTTTTGAAGGGGGCATAGGTTCTTACTAAGTAAGTAACTTACTAAGTAACTAAGAAATATTTATAAATTGCAAAAATACTTGGTTTTTAATGAAAAAGTACCTTCTTCTTATTGAGGATGAAAAATTATGGGAGAAATTCAAAGCTTCTATTAAAAGAGATATCAATACTGAAATTATTGAAATTATAAAAAAGAAGGTAAAAGAGGACAAGAATGCTTAAAAAAAGAGGTCAAGTAACTGTGTATATCCTTCTAGGGATTGTTGTAATCGCTTTATTCCTTATAACTACATATATCAGTGATAGCGGTTTTTTAGATAGAACCAATGAAAATATTGAAATCAATGCACAGATACTTCCTGCCCATACCCTTGTTGAGGAGTGTGTTACTAATATTGCTAAGGAGGGAGTTAATATTTTAGGGGCTCAAGGAGGCAGAATTAATGTGGAAAACCAGAAATCTTTGAACCCTCTTGTTCCTTTTAGCAGCAGTTTAGATATTTTTGGCAATGGAGTTTTAAATGTTCCTTACTGGTTTTATAGGACTCCTAATGGGATTAATACTCAGGAGATTCCTAAAGTTAATGATATGGAATCTGAGCTGGAGACCTATATTGAAGATAATATTGTTTTCTGCTATGAAGACTTAAAAGAACTAGATCAGTATTTTGTGAACTATGAAGGAGAGACCAAAGTTAATGTAGAGATTCAAGATACTAAAACTTTGGTTTCTGTTGACAGCCCATTAAGTATAACTATAGAGGATGCTACCTCTAAACTAGACTCTTTCTCTATTGTTTTAGATGTACCTTTAGGAAAGCTTCATTCTGCTGCTCAAGATATTTTAGAAAAGGAGAACAAAGATTTATTTTTTGAAGAAAGAACTATTGACATGATAGGATTGTATGATGAAATTCCAGGAAGCGATGCTGAATTTGATTGTGGTGAAAAGACTTGGAAAAAGAGTGATGTTGAAAGAAACTTTAGAAATATTGTTCAGACTAATGTTGCCAATGTTAAAGTTAGCGGAGGCTCTGAATATTATAAACTAGATGTTTCTACTAATACCCAAGTTAGCTTTAGGTATTCTAATGATTGGCCTTTCTTAATGAATGTTATACCGGATGATGGGGAAATTATGAGGGGAGATTCTGTTATTGGGAGAAAGGGAGCTTTGAAGTATCTTTCAAGATTTTTATGCTTGAATACTTATCATTTTGTGTATGATATACAATACCCTGTGCTTGTTACTTTAAGTGATAATGCGTATACCTTCCAGTACGCTTTTATGGTTGTAGTTGATAATAACCAACCTAGGATTAATGCTATAGATTTTGATTCTATTGAAGAGGATACTTTTGATGTTTGTAATGTTAGGAATCATCTTCTAGATGTTAGTGTATTTGGAGATGGAACTAAATTAGATAATGCAGATGTGAGTTTCCAATGCTTTAACTCTGTTTGTTCAATTGGGGAAACAGTTAATGGCAACCTTAATGAAAAATTCCCTCAATGCCTAAATGGAAAAATTATTGCTGAGAAAGATGGATATGATAAAGCAGAGCTAATTGTTGATACTAATCAAGCTGGTAGTGTTACATTGGAGCTAGAGCCTATTTATACTAAGGCTATAGTTGTTAAACTTATTGATAAAAAAACAGGAGCTGCTAGAGACGTTTCTAATGAGATTGTGACTATTGAGTTTAATGAAGAAAATGGTTATAATAATGCTATTAATTATCCTGATACAAAAAATATTGAATTGAGAAAAGGAAGATATAATGTTAATGCTGTTGTTTCAAAGCCAGGAGAAGTTGATATTCCTGCTCAAGAAGTTGAAAGATGCAACAAAATACCAGGGCTCGGATTATTTGGAAGTTTCCTTAGCAAAGAAACTTGCGTTAAAGAAACCCTTGAGCCTAGTAAACTTGATCAACAGGTAATTGGGGGAAACACTTTTAATTTTGAGATTACAAGAGAAAATTTAATTCAATCTAGGAACTTGGTGGTTTATGCTTTAGTTGAGGATAAGGAGCTTACTCAAGAAAATATTGTTTCAATTTATGAGGCTTTAGAAACCAATAATTTAAATTCAAACTTTAAATTGCCGGAGTTTACATGAAAAAGAAGTTGATTGCACTATTTTGTATACTTTTGATATTGAGTACTAGTTATGCAAGTGCTCAATCTACTAGAAATAATGATATTTTACCTATATTTACTAATACGATAGAAGAGACTGGTGAATCTATAATTGTTAATGTTGGAAAATTAGAGCCTACTATTGTTCCTACTAACATTTTGGAAGAACAGGATGTTCCTGTTTATGTATTCTTAAAAGGAGCTACTTTAGGAAGCTTGGCTTTTGGAGAAGGTGCTCCGGAAAACTTCCCTTTTTATGGGGTTCCTGAAATTGAAAGAGTAAGCATTTCTGGTGTTGAGAGCACAAATAACTTGGTCTCTAATGTTGTGCATATCAAACCGAAAGACAGGAGATATGTTGTTGAAAAAGGTGAAAGATTCTTTGATATGGGATATTTAATCTTAAAATTGAGGAAAATCAAAGATGAAAAAGAATTGCCCCAGTTTAATGATACTGCTTTAGCTAGAGCTAAAAATGATAATTTGGAATTGTTGAGAACTGGCGGACCAACTATTGATGCAAAGATTACTATGGATATTAGGTTTAATACTGAAAGTAATTTTGGAGTTTTTGGCGCTCAAGATTTGAGGTTAATTGAGCAAACTAATGAAAAAGAATGGCTTAATGGAGATGAGAAAACCTCTTTTTGGGGAAGAAACGGGTATATAAGAGCTGATAGGATTAGAGATGATGGTGTATCTTTAAGTGTTTATGATGGTAGAAATAGGAGAATTCATGGTATTACTCTTAACAAAAATGGTGATGAAAGTACTCCCATTAGATTAAAAGAATTTGGACCTGTTGAAAATAGCTTGTTTAGGATTAGATTGAATAATGTTGTTGTTCCTAGAAATACTGCTGAATTTTTGATTAATGGAGATCTCTACAATCTAGCTGAAGGACAGAGGTTATATCCAGGGAGTAATTGGAAAGTTGAGAAAATAAAAAGTAATGTTGAAGTTAAAGATGACAAAGGAAAAATTATTTCTCTATATGATGAGGTTACTTTAGTTGGAAAAGAGGGGCAGAGAAAGAGCTTGAAGATTGTTAAATCTTTTGAGTTAGGTACTCAAATTGAGGGGGTAATACCTAAGAAAGATGTTACTAAAGTTGATAGAACTACTTCTGGTTATGTTAGATATAAACTCTCTATAGAATCTGCAGATGACCAAGTATCTGAAGATGAGTTTGTTGCTAAAGTTGAAGAGATTTCTAGTAGAATTGGGATAAACCCTAATCATCTAATGGCTATAATGGCTTTTGAGACCGGAGGAACTTTTAAGCCATCAGAGGAAAATTCGGATGGGTGTGTTGGTCTTATACAATTTTGCAGTGCTGCTAGAACAGATTTAGGGGTTGATAAAAATACTTTAAAAAATATGAGTCAGTTAAAACAGCTTGATTATGTTGAAAAATACTTTGAGCTGAAATTTAAAAACAGAACAGTAAGGCCTAATGGTTTAGAAGATGCTTATATGGCTGTATTATGGCCTGCTTTTATAGGACAACGGGATTCCAACACTATTATTTTTTCAAAAAATTCAAATGCATATACCAAAAATCCAGCGATTGAAGATTTAGATGATAATGGTAAGAGTATAGCAGAAGCAGTTAAAGCTGTTACTGATTTCTATTCTTTAGAGAGTTATGTAGCTCCTGTAGCTTCTGCTCAAACAAGTTCTGTAGACTTACAACAAGTTGGAACTTCCTTACATGATGAAGATCTATGCACTAATATTGATTTTGAGGATAGTGAAGCTTTAGATAAAACAAGCAACCAGCTGTATTGTAAGTCTATACAAGAAATTGAAGAAGCTATAAACAAAGGGCTTACAGGAGAAACATTAAATGAAGCTTACTATAGACTAGGAGAAGCTAATGAAGTTCTTGGAGAAGATAATCTATTTCATAGAAGAGAAGCTATTTCTGCTTATGATGGCATTAAAGATGGGGATTTTTATGATTTATCTCAGGAAAAGAAACAGAGTTTAGAAGAAGAAATTATTGGTAAGGTTAACACTGTTGGAGCAAATGCTTTCTTACAAGATGAAAATGTTGATATAACTTTTAGATCAATTAAAGTTGTAAAGGAAAAAGATAAAGCAAGTGTTAGTTTGAGCGTAGATAATAATCAAGGAACTTATAATGTAGGGGATGCTTTATCTAATGGAGTAGATGAGCAAAATAAGAACTTTAGATGGATTATTGAATCCATATCTTCAGATAAAATTGTTTTAAGACAAAACTTTGATGAGGCTGAAATTTCTGGAAGAAGAGAGACTATAAGACTTAATGAAGTAAGTGCTTTACAAACTGGTAGAGATAAGACTGCTGTTGTTCAGATTTTGGATGTTGATACAAAAAGACAAGCCTATATTACTATTTTACCTGGAAGTGGAAAGGCCATAAGCAGAAGTGTTGTTGATGTTAAGATTCCAGTTGAGAGAAGGGCAATTCAATTTAACACTGAGCAGATTGATTGGCAGATAAACAAAACCAGGGCTGTCATTAAGAAACTAGACTCTATTATTAATAAGCTAGATACTACTGTTAAGGTTTGGAAAGGTACTTGTTTAGGCGTATTTGCTTTTATCAGTTTAAAGAATTTAGCAACTTCAAGTATTGATGGAGAAACTAGAAATTTAGTTATGAAGGGAATTGATGAAAGAAGTGGATTTGGCGCTTATTGCAATGAGCACAGTGGTTTGAATAAAGACTATACTAATTATGATGATTGTATTTTTAAAAATCAGGCGTATATTGAAAAGAGAATTAATGAAGAGAAACAGAATATAATTAACGCGAACAATTATGCTGAAACTGATTATATCACAGAATATGCAAACTACAAATTTGATGAACGAAGCACTCCTTTAGTTTCTAAACAAGATGCGAGAGAGCTTAAACTGTTAGAATTACAGGTCAAGACTTCTGAAGCTAATTCAAAGACTGCAACTGGTGCAAGTTTAGAAATTGAAAAAAAGAATTTAGCAGCTTTGCAAGAGCAGTTTAAAGTTAGACAAGAAACTTTGGATAAAACTAAGACAAATTTTGAAGTTGCTAAAGAATATGCTGAGAAAGTTTCTAGAAATCAAGATATTCTTGATACAGAAAAGAGTAAGATAATGGAAGAAGCATTTACTGTTAAACTTAATGAATTATCTCAGAATGTTGGAACTGGAATTAAAGCTGATGAATTTGCAAATTTAAAACCTATTACTTTTGTCCAGAATAAAGCATTTGATGTTGAAGGAAATCTTTTGAGGAATATTGAAGAAGTTAAGGGAAAAGAATATATTCCTGAACTTGATAGACAAATAGCTGCAGAAGTAGATAGTACAAAAAAAGCAAAATTAGAAGTTTTGAAAAATAAAATTAATAAAAATCCAGAAAAAGTTGTTGTTACTGATGATGGAAAGACAGTGTATAATGCTGGAGGAAATTATTATTACTCTGAAACTGAGGATTACTTGGGGTTGAGGATAAGAAGAACTTATGCAAGACCTAATGTTGCTGAATATTATGAAAATGGAAGACCTTTTTGTGTACCTACTGGAGAAGGCAATTATGTTAGGGTTTTAGAGTATTATGAAGATGGGACTGCTAAAACAGTTGATGAAAGAAATGTAGGAACTAATGGCATTATGTGCGATGAAGATGACGTTATTATTAATTCTGATAGCTTAGTAAAATTAAACCCTCCAAAGGAGCAAGAATTAAAAAGAGCTGCTGCGAGGGCTGGAAATTGCGCTTCTGGAACCTATAAGGTTGGTAACTTTGTTTGTAGCCATGCTAGAGCTAAAGTTACACAGGCTGTAACAAAATTGCACTGTACGGATGTCATGAGCATTAGTGATTGTAAAGTATTATTCAATGTTTGTGATCCTGTGATGTGTCCAACATCCAGATTTAATCTAGGTGGGAAATGGCAAGTAAACAGCGTTCCTGAAACTGGGATTATAGGATCTTCTGTTTTGGGCTTACCTAATTTTGGAAATCCTGCTGAAGGGGGGGTTGTTGTTCCTATTTGTTTACCTGGAGTGTTGTCTGGATTAGAGGGGATAAGAAGTGTTTTCCAGGGATATGAGCAATGCCTACAAACTTCTAAGGTTAATGGACAAACTGTTGGAATATGCGATAAAGTCAAAAGCGTATTTATCTGTGAGAATGTCTGGAGGGAGGCTGTTGCAATAACTGGAAGTGTGGGAGGATTTAGTGCATTTAGTGGAAAATTATTTGGAAGTGTAAGTGGTGGAGGAGAGTATGCTCCAAATGAATTTGGCAAGAGATTAAAGCAGACTAGTGATTCTGCAAAATTCTTTGCTAGTGATTATGCTACTTCAAGCTTAGCTTCTTATGAAGCAAGATCCTTGGGCGAAGTTGGAAGCCAGATTTGCAGGAATATTTATGCTGGAAAAGCTCCAGGAATAGGGAAATTAATTGATCAAATCACAACTCCTGAGAGCCCACCACAATTTACAGCATTCTTTGATGAGTACCCTTGGAGCAGTGATGCAGGGGATACAAGGTTGAATGTTGGAGAAGGATTGTTTAGTCATGTACAAGAACAATCTAGATATAGTGTTTTCTATCATATTTATGCAGGGAGAGCTACAGATGTTAGGTATAGTGTTTATTTGAAGGATAGGCTAGGAAATATCGTTTATGTAACTGATAGGGCGGGAGGGAGATCCAGAGGATTTATTTCAAGAGAAGAATTTGCCAGCAAGAATATAGACTTTATTGGAAAAAGCGGCTTTACTGAAATATGCGTTGAAATAAATGGAAGAGAGACTTGTGGATTTGGGAGATCAAGCACTGATTTTGGAATTAATTACCTAAATGATAAAATTGTCACTAATGAACTCCAAAAAGAGATTCATACTAAGGAGCAATGTGTGCCTGAAAATAAGGTTGGGCCTACCCTTAAAGGGATTACAACCCCTATTGTAACTCCTGAAAATATTAATACAGGAGATGTTACTGGAGGCATTGTTAGAGTTTGTAGCCATCAGAATCCGGGGGAGGGAGGAAATGAGGCAATATGGCAGGTTGTTGGAACTTGCGGGGAAGATATAGAAGGAATTGACTTAGGAAACTGCTGGATTGATACAACAACTGTTAGGATTAATGATTTATCTAAACAAGAACAAACTGTTCAGAATATTATTAATAAGTATGATGTTAAAAATGGTGAACTTATCCTAGGTTTGAGCAAAGAAGAGTTTAGTAACTTGTATAATAGGCATCTTCCTACTCTTGGTACCTTATTTGAATCCAAGAATCCATTAACTGAAGCTGGAAAACAAAATTTAATTCAAGTAATAGGTACTGAAGATGATGAAAGTAGCTTAAGATTTATTGCTGCTCAATCTATTGATTATGGTGCTGTTGCTCAATTAATGATAGGAGAGATTTACTTGACTTTGGCGAATGATAGGAAAAGAGTAGAAGGGGTTAATCAAGCAGAGATTGTTGTCTCTCAAGTAGCTCCTACATTAAATCAAGTTACTGGGTTTTATTTATGCAAATCTCCTGATGATGTTTTTTATTGCGTTGGAGAAAATGAAGGCTGTTATTCTGGGGGTGGAAGAATAAGTGGTAAACTTTCAAAAGAGGGGTGCAAGAAACAAAGAGAGGAGAAATTAATTGATACTGATTTATGTGCTGGTAATACTCTTGGAACAGTATTTATCCCGTGGAATAATAGAAATATATGCCATCAAAGAACTAAGGGTGCTGTTGGATGCTACTATGATAGTGCTCCTTATATTATTAATCAATGTGGTTTGTGCAAGAATAATGTTGTTTGTTCTATTTATAAAGATCTAGAGGAGTGCCAGAAGTGGGACCCTTGTGTACTTGATTGCGAATGGAAGAATAATAAATGTTTGTCTGCTAATACTGCTGCTGCTAATGCACAACTTAATATGCAACGCCAACAAAACTCATGCTCAGAATTAACTATTACTGAATGTGAGGTACAATCTAATCGTTGTAGGATAAAGCGGGATGTAGGACTACTATCTTGTATGGATAACCAGAACTTAGGGATTAATTTGGCACAACTTGAAGGAGGTAGTTTGGGTGTTAATAATGGGGGTTATTCCTTGAATTATATCCCCTCTATTCTTTCTAGAAATAAAAGGCTTATTGTCCAAATCGAAGGATTACAAGGCACTTACTACATAAAAAATGAACCTTCAGGAGATACTTACCCTATAAAAAGGAGTGATCCTTTAATAGACCCTGAAATAGGATATGTAAGCTCTGAGGGTCGAGTTTATATAAAAAATGGTGAGTCTAATGAGGGTTTATTAGAAAAAATGAGATTTGAAGAGAAGACCATAAGAGAGCTTTTTAAAAATGAAAATGGAGCAAGTTATAGTTTTTCTACAGTAGAAGAAAAATCTAATTCTGACTTATCCTCTGAGCATTTACAATCTATAGCATCTATAGAAACTCAAAAAAAAATTGAAAAAAAGATTTTACCTAACCTCATTGCAGACGAGAATGGAATTCTTAAGTATGATCCTTCTCCTTTTACTGCAGTAGCAGATGCTCTTTATTATAAGTATGATGAAGATTGGCTATGGAGTTCAGATAAAACTAATTGGACGCCTGCAATCTCTTCGTTTACAGAAGAAGGAAAAATTAATGATCAACTAGCAATATCTCAGATTCATAGAGAGTTCATTAGCTACTTAGAAAACTATAATCCTAGCCTTGAAGCTGTTAAGGATGCTGTTTCTGTTGCTACTGTCGATAAGCTAGGCAGACCTGCTCCTGATGGTACTTATTCATATACTTCTCTCTTTGAAACCTCGGATACTGCTTTTTATAGAGATACAAAAGGCTTTTGGGAGTGGAGTGATGATAAATTTAGGTGGATACCTACAGCATCTATTCTTGGGACTAGCAAAGCAGGTACGCTTACATCTGGTCAACGTGATATAATTAATTCATTGAATTTTGCTCGATATCCTGCACAAGAACTAGGTTCATCGAATTCTATTTTTGTTAATAGGGGAATAGGAGGTAAAAGAATAGTTATTGATCCTGGGCATGGTGGGACTAATGGCGGTGGAACAACTTATAATGACAATGGCAGAATTATTAAGGAGTCAGATATTGTTCTCGATATCTCTAAAAAACTTAAAGGAGAATTTGAAAAAAATGGGGCAATTGTTTTTATGACTAGAGATAGTGATACATTTCTTGAGCCCTTTGAGAGAAGGAACATTGCTAACTCTTATAATCCAGATCTTTTTTTAAGCATACATGTGAATGATTTAGAAACAAGCTGTTCTGATGGAACTGAAACTTTTATTTTTTGTGCCAAGAATGAGGCTTCTTTACAAGATGGTGTTCCTAATCTTGTTTCTTTAGGCGAATGTGTTATTAAGAATGAATATTATGATGATAGCCTTAGAGCTGCTCGGGAAATTAACCCCCTTATTGCAAGTTATATAGGCACTAAAAATAGGGAGGTTAGTGCAGCAGACTTTGGCGTTTTGCAGGATAAACTCGGTAAGATTGAAGCGCCTGCAATGCTCATAGAGACGGGATATTTGTGTGATGCTGGTGACAGAATGAAGCTTATAGATGCAGGAACTCAAGAAAAACTTGCACTTTCTATAGCTCAAGGAGCGACTCAATTTTTTGCTTAAATATGAAAAAAATAATCAAAGAAAATATTTTTAGAACTTATCTATTAGATTTAGGTTTTGTGTTATCTTTAGGAATTTTTTTGATACTTGCCAGAAATAAGATTGGCAGTTATATC
>Ga0209541_10010524_pt1 | contig 14720 bp, 13 predicted proteins | sample RifCSPlowO2_01_FD_184027 | JGI IMG/M metagenome (GOLD analysis project Ga0209541, IMG submission 184027) | Groundwater microbial communities from Rifle, Colorado - Rifle CSP2_plank lowO2_0.1 (SPAdes) (version 2) | ecosystem: Environmental > Aquatic > Deep subsurface > Groundwater | place... | reverse complement strand
CCACCAGACGCCACGGGGGTATGGGCATGAACCGGAGCACCCCCCAGCAACAAATCGAGCACTTTATCATCACTCACAGGGCCCATCCCTTTACCCGGGATGTAAACGAAACCCTGATACTGTACATAAGTTGACACTCTCTTATAATCTTGTTATGCTTAAATCCCAGAGCCGCAAACTCTGGTTTTTTTAAGGTCATGAAGAAAATCAAGCTCACTGTTCAACACCAACCCGTCAGCCTGCAGTTCAATCGCCACTTTTCCTATTTAGCCAGCATCAACCAAAGCTTAAACCAAGGAGCTGCCACTTACTATCAACAACTCGGGCTTACCTACGTTGACGTCCCCGAAATTGTGGGCATCACCGGCGCCTGCGAGAACATCGACACCCTGTTTAAAGTCCAAAATCGCCTCGATATCCCCTTGTTCTTTACCCAAACCGGCCAATTAGCCCTGGAACAATCTCTTCAATCCTTCCCCGGAGTTTATACCGTCATCCATTCCGGTAGAGATGAAGACACTGAAGACTCCCGCCACTTACGCCAATTTCGTTTAACCGAAGAAGAATTTGATTGTAGTCTAGCCGGTATGACCCGCCAAAATTATAATGAAGCCACCATGTTTGAAGCTTTATTAACCCACATCCAGGACTCCATCCAGTCTATGATCAAACACATTCTTACCAGTCATGCCACCGCTTTAAAACAAGTCTATCAGCGTGACATTGATAGGCTTCGCCACACCATTAATCATAAGTTTCTCCGTATCACCTACACTGATGCAATTCACTTGCTCAATCGTCATGGATACGCTGGAATCCAATTCGGCGACGATCTTAAAGCCGAACATGAGGCTAAAATTGCCACCTTGTTAAACGGCAAAAACCAAGAACTGCCCGTGTTTATCACCCACTATCCTCAAGAAATTAAATTTTTCAACATGAAAGTTTCTACCCCAGATCCCCGAGTAGTCCTCTCCGCCGATTTGATTCTTCCCTATGCCGGAGAAGCTACTGGTTCTGCCGTCAGAGAACATGACTTTAATAAATTAAACCAGCGGCTCATTACCTCCACCATGTTCAAGCTCCATCTAGACCGAGGCGGTAAATACACAGACTTCAGCTGGTATCTGGATATTATTAAACGTAAAAACACTTTGCCTCACGCTGGCTATGGTATTGGTAACGACCGCGTCTTGCAGTACGTTTTAGGCGCTTCAGACATCCGCCACGCCTCATTATTCTCCCTCCTTAATCATCAAACCGGTGATTGGAGTAAAACCCGTTACGGTACAGCCGCGGTCATTGCCCCCGATAAAAAATATATTCTCCTGGCCATCGGCCAAGCCGCCCATCGTCAACTTCTCCTTCCCCATATCAAAAAATTAGCTAAAAAGTCTAATTTTATTCTCTTTGCCACTCCCACCACCCATCATTATTTCCTCAAGCAGGGGATCAGAACTTCTTTGGTCTACAAAATTTCTCAACTGGGCCAAATGCCCAACATCGCCGACCTGTTACATCGTCGTACCTTCGACTTAGTCATTAATCTTCCCAATCGGCGCACAGCTCGCCCCGACCAGGAAATTACCGACGAAAAATTAATTCGCCAAGGCGCCGTCAACCTAGGGATTTATTTAATCACCGACCTTGAAGTCGCCAGGATGACCATTAATCGTTTAGCCAATGGCACCTCCACCCAGCCTCTCAATTAATTTAGCCGGTGTTCAGCTGGTCAACCCCCTTGTTTTAGCTTCAGGTTTCCTGGGCACCGATCCCCATCTTTTAGCCCGGGTTGCCCACGCCCCCATCGGTGCGATCACTACCAAATCTTGTTGCCTTAACCCTCGCCAGGGACACGAAAATCCGACTGTTTTAGCCTGGGATCATGGCCTCATCAACGCCGTCGGCCTGACTAACCCCGGTGTTAATCACGAAGTCCAAGACATCATTGCCCTCAAGCAGCTTCTCAACCAATCTCCGGTCAGAATTATCGCCAGCTTTTTTGGGGGTACTGTTACAGAATTTGTCCAGGTCGCCCAAATTCTCTCCACCGCCAAACCTGATTTTTTAGAAGCCAACCTTTCCTGTCCCAATACTGAAGCTGATCTGGGCCGCCCTTTTGCCATTGATCCTAAAGTTACTTATCAAGTAGTCAAACAAATTAAACAGGTTACTTCCGTTCCCTTGATCGTCAAACTCTCTCCCAATGTCACCGACATCCAAACTATTGCTCTTGCTGCTCAATCGGCCGGCGCTGACATCCTCTGCGCCATCAATGCTGTCACTGGCTTACTCATCGATCCGGAATCCGGTCAACCTATTTTAACCAATACCATCGGCGGCCTTTCCGGTCCAGCCATCAAGCCCATCGCTTTAAAGTGCGTTTACCAAATTTCCCAAGCCTGTAAACTCCCCCTCATCGGCCTGGGCGGAGTCAGCTCTGGCGCCGACGCTGCCACCATGATTATGGCTGGCGCCACTGCCGTCGGCGTCGGTACCGCCATTTATTACCGCGGCCTAAGAGCTTTTACCAAAATTACTCAAGAATTAAACCAATTCATGACCCATCATCACTATAAATCTTTAACCGATTTTAAAGGCCTAGCTCATGACCAAAATTAGTCTACCTCAACCGGTCACTGTCACTAAAATCATTAAGGAAAATTCCCACACCCGAACTTTCATTACCGACATCAATCTACCTGCCATGCCCGGCCAATTTGTCATGATTTGGCTACCCCGCCAAGCCGAAAAACCCTTCTCTTTAACCACCACTCACCCCTTTTCATTTACCGTCATGACCGTCGGCCCCTTCACTAAAATTTTAAACACTGCACTCCAGTCCGGCGACCGGATTTGGTACCGTGGCCCCTTTGGCCGGGGAACTTACACCCCGGTCCCCGGTAAAACCATCTTAGTCTCCGGTGGCTGTGGTTGTGTCCCTCTCTACTGCTTAGCCCAAACCCTAAAATCCAAAACCTCCACCCGCGTCATCATTGGCGCCAAAACCAAAACAGAACTCCTCTTTGTCAATCGTTTCCGTCGCTTGGGCCTTAAGACCGTCATCACTACTGATGATGGCACCGCCGGCCTTAAAGGTTTTACCACTAATGCCCTGGAGGCAATTCTTAAAACAGAAAAGATCGCTTGCGTCTACGGTTGTGGCCCCGACCCTATGCTTAAAACCATCGCCGACCTCTGCCGCGCCCACCACGTCCGCTATCAACTCAGCCTGGAGGCTCTGATGAAATGTGGCTTTGGCATCTGCGGCTCTTGCAGTCGTAAGGGCAAACTAGTCTGTCTCGACGGCCCGGTTTTTACCCGCTGGCCGGACACATTATGAATTTTCAGCAAAAGCTTGATCTCATTGTCACAACTAACCAGTCTCTTGTCTGCGTTGGTTTAGACCAAGCTGATTACCGCAGCAATGTCCATATTATCAATCAAACTCACGATCTTGTTTGCGCTTATAAATTAAACTCCGCCTTCTACGAAGCATCTGGTGATAGGGGAGTCAAACAATTAAAATTAACCTGCGGTTATCTTAAAGAAAATTATCCCCGCATTCCCATCATTCTTGATGCCAAACGGGCCGACATCGGCTCCACTAACGAGGCCCATATCGGCTATGCTTTCGACTACGTCGGCGCCGACGCTATTACCCTCCACCCCTACTTAGGCCAGGAAGCCCTCCAGCCTTTCCTAGACCTTAAGGACAAAGGCCTGTTTATTCTCTGTCGTACCAGTAATCCCGGCGCCGCAGAATTCCAAGACCTAAAACACGATGGTAAACCCCTGTGGCAAATTGTTGCCGAGCGCGTGTCTCAAGACTGGAACCGCAACCGCAACTGTATGCTGGTTGTCGGCGCCACCTACCCTAGAGAGCTTAAACAAATTAGGCAAATTGTCGGCGACATGACTTTGCTTATTCCCGGCATCGGCACCCAGGGCGGCGATATTAAAGCTACCGTCACCGCCGGCAAAAATTCCCAAAAGGCCGGAATGATCATTAACTCCTCCCGCGGTATCATCTTTGCCCCTAATCCTCGTCAGGTTACTCTTCAGCTCCAACATGACATCAACCAATATCGTCACCATTCTTAAACAAGTCGGCGCCGTCATCACCGATAGCCATTTTGTTTACACTTCCGGCAAACACGGCAGCGTTTATATCAACAAAGACACTCTCTATCCCCACACCCGCTTGGCTTCCCGGGTCGGTAGCATGATCGCCCAAAAATTTAAAACTAGGACTATTGATGTTGTCGCCGGCCCCGCTTTGGGCGGCATCATCCTCTCTCAATGGACTGCATTTCATCTTTCCCACCTGAAGCGCAAAAACATTTTAGGTGTTTACACGGAAAAAGACGACCAGGGAAACCAAATTTTCCGTCGCGGCTACGATCAACTTATCCATGGCAAAAAAGTTTTGATTGTCGAAGACCTCACCACTACCGGCGGTTCGGTCGCCCAAGTTGTCGCCAGCGTCAAACAAGCCGGCGGCCAGGTCACTGGTGTCTGTGTCATGGTCAACCGCGACCCCCAAAATGTTACTTCCCGAGTGGTCGGCGCCCCATTCACCGCCCTTGGCGCCATTAAGGCTGATGCTTTCGACGCCACTGACTGCCCCCTTTGCCGAAACCATATCCCCATCAATACCCAAGTCGGCCACGGCCGCGACTTTCTGGCCCGCAAGAGCCTACAATCGGGGAAATAGGGGAGCCTGACTTTTAATCTTCGGCCCCTGAAACTGTTTGATGATCTTTTCCGCCGTCTCCGGCAAAAACGGCTGCAGCGCCACGCCGAGTTTGTTTATTTGCTTCACCCAAGGCGTCAAAGTCTCAAACAAGTCTGGGCCACTCAAAGTCCACGGCTTCTTGTCATTAATTTGTCTATCTAATTCTGCTATCCACGACCAGATTAACTTCATCGCCTCATCAAACCTATATGTCTCCAGTATCTGCCTTAACTCTTCAAATTCTTTATCTGTAAACTGTAAACTGATAACTGAAAACTCGCTCGCCCGCTCCGCCAGGGCCGCAATCCGCGCCACCAAATTACCCAACCCATTCGCCAAATCCGCATTGTAGGCCACATAGAACTTATCTTCCGAAAAATCTCCGTCGGCAAACGGTGATATCTTGGCCAGACAGTAATACCGCAACGGATCTGCCCCCAACTTTTCCAATAGGGGAATCGGATCGTAGACATTACCCACGGTTTTACTCATTTTCTGGCCATTAACCGTAAAATACTCATGGACAAATAGACTTTTGGGTAAAGGTAACCCTGCCGACAATAAAAATGCCGGCCAGTACACCGCGTGAAATCTGATAATCCCCTTACCGATTACCTGCGCCTCCGCCGGCCACCACTTCTGATACCGTTCCTCATTCCAGCCAAATCCCACCCCCGTTTGGTAGATATTTAAAGCATCGAACCACACATAAATTCTCTGTGTCGGGTCTCCGGGTACGGGCACCCCCCAGTTCTTAGCTCGCTCATTTGACCGAGAAACACTCAAATCCCGTAGCCCTGATTTAACAAAAGCTATCACCTCATTTTTCCTTACCGGTGAAACTATCTTTAACCTATCCGATTCAATCAACTCTAATATCTGGGCTTGATATTTAGATAATCTAAAGAAATAATTTTCTTCTTCTACCTCATCCAATTTTTTCCCCGGATGCTCGAAACACTCTCCGGCTTCACTCAGCTCGTCCGGGGCGTAAAACGCTTCGCAGCCTACGCAATATAAGCCTTTATACTTTTTCTTATAAATATCTCCACTCTTATCACATAAACTCCATAACTTTTGCGACGCCCTATAATGCCGCTGATCACTCCCCTTTTGCCACACATCAAATTGGGTATTTAATCCCTTAGTCAATTCATAGAACAACTGGGTATTTCTATCCACAAACTCCTGCACCGGTATTCCCGCCGCCTCCGCCGCCTGGACATTTTTAAGCGCATTTTCATCACCCCCCGATAACACCAGTACTTCATCGCCCATCAGCCGATAATACCGGGCCACCACGTCAGTTTGGATAAATTCCAGTGCGTGTCCGATGTGCGGTTTTGCATTCACATACGGAATCGCTGCCGTAATGTAGTATTTCTTAGCCATGCCCCTATTTTATCAGGAAAGCTTGATCGACTTAAACAAGTTACTAATCTTCTCCCCCCACTGATCCGCCCACTCTTCAGCCTTAACTTTCCGCAAGGCCAACTGAAACCCGGGATTGCCTATCATTTCTTGCACAGAGGCGATGGTAGCACTGGACACCTTGAGCGTCTCTCGAATATTGTCATACGACCTGCCCTTGTCTAAAAACATGGCAATCGCCAACCGCTTGGCTACCGCTAGTTTTTCCGTCTGGCTCAAGATATCATTCATCACCGTAGTTACCTCGTCCTCGCTTTTTAGGTCGTTAACCACTTGATATAATAAACCAAAAACTTGCTTTTCAATATTTTTATTTAATTTCCGGGAAGACAATTGCATGGAACGTAAGTTTAATCAATTAAACTCTTTTTGTAAAGACCGAATCTATCACCACCGCTAGCCCCAGGAGCAATACCCCATTTAACCAGTACCCCAGTTTAATTAATCGAAGTATCAAAAAACCTACCACCACTATCGTAGTCAGAGTAGCTCGCCGATAATTGCCCCATATCAATGCCGCGCTAAACCACGTCGCCAAACCAAAAGTCAGCCAAAACAATCCATAACTTCCGGGGAGGGGGATATCCCTAATTACCTCCGGATCAACCATTATTACCATTCCCGCGACCACCATCCACCATAGCAGCACCAACACCACTCGCCTCATGCTACAATGCTATCATTTATGCCCCCCGAACTGTACCTGCTGGCTGCCCTGTTCATTTTAGGCTTTGCTGCTTTAGCTTTTTTCTTCCATCGTCAACTGCAAAGCCTACGCGACTCCCAAAAGTTAGATAATACCCTGACTCAATGGCTCCAAAGTATGCAAACCTCAGTCACTTCCACGTCCACGAGCGTCGCTAAATTGCTTCAGGAAAACACCCGTCAGCTCAACGATCGCCTAGATAATGCTGCCAAAGTCATTTCCGCCGTCCAAAAAAACCTAGGGGAGATGTCCGAAGTCGGCCGAGGTATCAAATCTCTCCAAGAATTCTTGCAATCCCCCAAACTCCGCGGTGGCATCGGAGAACAAGTCCTTCAGGAAATGATCGGTCAGACTTTTCCCAAAAACGCCTTCCACTTTCAATATGCTTTCAAATCCGGTGTCAAAGTCGATGCCGTCCTCAAAACCGACGCCGGGCTGTTATGTATCGACTCCAAATTTCCCATGGAGAATTTTAACGCCCTAGTTAAAGGCGAGGCCGGTGCCAAAAAGGATTTCATCGCCAACATCAGAAAACACATCACTGCCATTGCCCAAAAATACATTCTTCCCGACGAGGGCACCATGGATTTTGCTTTGATGTACATCCCCTCCGAAGCCGTTTATTACGAAGTCGTCAACCTGCTCGAACTCTCCGAACTGGCCCGCCGATCCCGGGTTTACCCCGTTTCCCCCAACACCCTCTATGCCCACCTTCAAGTTCTCCTCCAATCGCTTCAGGGTAAAGAGTTGGAAGCCAAATCTCGCCAGGTCTTTCAACTCCTCCGGGCTACGCAACGAGACTATGAAAAAGTCACCGGGCATCTCTCTACCTTAGGCTCCCATTTGTCAAACGCCTACAACAAATTTTCCGACGTCTCCCACTCTTTTACCCTCCTGGGCCAAAAACTCTCCCCCACCTCCCAGCTACCAGTTCCCGACGACACCAAGCGGCTCGAATAATTTATGCTTTTACACCTTGATACTTTTACGCTTTAATGAATTTATGGCCAAAGCTTTTGAGGACCTCTACATCTGGCAAATAGCCCGCCAACTGGTCAACCTCATCTACGACTTAACTGATACCAAAACTTTTCGCGACTTTTCCCTCAAAGACCAGATTCAGCGCGCCGCCGTTTCTATCATCAGCAACATCGCCGAAGGCTTCGAACGCGGCACTCGCGACGAATTTCTTTACTTTCTCTACATCGCCAAAGGTTCTTGTGGCGAAGTTCGCGCCCAATTATACATCGCCCTCGATCGCAAATTCATCAGCCAGTCGCAATTTTTCACTGCGTCGGAAAAAACCAAACAAGTTTCTGCGATCCTCTACAAATTCATTGAAGGCTTCAAAGCTAAAGGCTTCACCGGATTACGCCACAAACAGTCGCTCGTACCCACAGAGCAGGATAAATTTGATCAATATCTCAAACAACTTGTAGACAAAGCTTAAATGTATAACAGCATAACAGTGTAACTTATGCTTTTATGCTTTGATACTTTTACGCTTTATTTAGAATGAAGCTCAACTCCCACCAACTCCAGGCCGTTAGACATAAATCCGGTCCACTTTTAATCATTGCCGGCGCCGGTACCGGCAAAACCACTGTCATTACCGAACGCATCAAATACTTGATTCAAGTTAAAAAAGTTTCTCCTCAAACCATTCTCGCCCTCACCTTTACCGACAAAGCCGCGGCGGAAATGCTCGAGCGCTTGGACGTCGTCATGCCTCTAGGCTACCAGGAACCCTGGCTCTCCACCTTCCACCATTTCTGCGATCGGATTTTACGCTCCGAGGGTTTAAGCTTAGGCCTTGACCCTGACTATAAAATTCTTTCCGTCGCTGAGCAGTGGATTTTTGTCAAACAGCACTTATTCGACTTTAAGTTAAAATACTACCGCCCCCTCGGCAACCCTACAAAATTTATCTCTGCCCTGCTCACTTTTTTTTCTCGCGCCCAAGACGAAGCCATCTCGCCCCCAGAGTTACTCAAATTTGCTAAGAGGCAAAAATCAGCCGAGCTTACGGAAGTCGCTCGCACCTATCAGACTTATCAGGATTTAAGAATTACCAATTCCGTCCTGGATTTCGGCGACTTGATCACTTTCACCGTCAATCTGTTCCGCACCCGCCCCTCGGTCCTTACCAAGTACCAATCCCAATTCCAACACATTCTAGTCGACGAATTCCAAGATACCAACTACGCCCAATATCAGCTCATTAAACTCCTCGCCCCCGCCAAATCTAAACCCAACCTAGTTGTCGTTTCCGACGATGATCAGGCCATCTACGCCTGGAGAGGAGCCGCTTTAACTAATGTCTTAAATTTTAAAGCAGACTACCCTCAAGCCAAAGTCGTCACTTTAGTCAAAAATTACCGCTCCCTGAAACCAATCTTAACCGCCGCGTATAGCCTCATTCGCCACAACAACCCCGACCGGTTGGAGGTCAAGCTCAACATCAACAAACAACTTATCCCCACCCGCCGGCCTTTACCCCATGTCCGCCAACCGGCGGATTTACGTGGTCCACCTCAAATAGTCGCCCTGCCTACCGAATCAGCCGAAGTGGACTGGATCATCACCCGCATCCTCGAATTGGTGGCCCAAGCCAACTATACCTATAAAGATTTTGCTATTCTTACTCGGGCCAACAGCCAACTGGAACCTTTTGTTTTAGCCCTGCGTCGCGTTGGACTGCCCTACCAACTCATCGGTAACCGCGGCTTGTTTGACCAAGAATCCATTCGCCACCTCATTTTTTTCCTAAAAACTGTTGTCAACCCCCACGATTCATTAAGCTTGTTTCAACTTCTTCATCATCCCGCCTTTACTTTTACTCCCGACACTATTTTTTCCCTAATGCACCAAGCCCACCGCCATCACTTATCTCTTTGGCAGATTCTGCGGCAGTCACCTGCTACTTATCAGTCAATCATTGGCCTTATCAGTCAGGCTCAAACCGAAGGCCTCACCGATTCACCCACCAAAATCATTTACACTTTCCTGCAGGCTACCCGTTACATCAAATATCTCCTCGATCAAGCTACGGTTGACAGTCAACTGGCGATCCAAAACATCAATTTATTCTTAAATTTAGTCAAACCCTTTGCTACCATTCTTGAACTAGTTGAATTTTTAAACCTGCTCTTAGAAGCCGGCGCCAATCCTGCCCAAGCCGAAATCGAAGACATCGACACCATCAGGCTCATCACCGTTCATTCTGCCAAAGGCCTGGAATTTCCCGTCGTCTTTATGTCCTCGCTCGTTACCGGCCGCTTCCCGGCCATCAACCGCCGCGACCCCATCGAATTTCCCAATGATCTGGTCAAGGAAAAACTTCTTTCCACTAATACCAACGTTGCCGAAGACCGTCGCCTCTTTTATGTGGGGCTAACCCGCGCCCGCGATTATCTCTATCTCACTTGGGCCAAAGATTACGGCGGCGTCCGTGCCCGTCTCCCCTCCGGTTTCTTAGCCGAGACCGGCCTCGTCACTATCACCCCCAAAGTCAAGCCAGTCACTCTCCACGGCCCTAAAGCACCGGTTATCCCCTTACCTACACCCAAATTTAAGCTCGAGCACTTAAGCTATTCCCAAATTGATACTTTCAAGGCTTGTCCCTTAAAGTACAAATACCGCTACGTTTTAAAAGTTCCCGCCGCTCCCTACCACACCTTGTCTTTCGGCCAAAGCCTGCACGATACTCTCCGCCATTTTCACCAACTCGAACTTCAAAGCAGTCAGCCTACCCTTAAAGACTTACTTAAGCTTTATCGCCACCACTTCCGCCCTGAAGGCTATGACTCCCCCGCTCACAAACAAGCCCGTTTCCGTAGTGGCCAAACAGCCTTACGCCGGTATTTTGCAGTTTACCGTCAACTTTTAGGCCGACCCCTGGAACTGGAAACCAGTTTTCGCTTGCGCATAGCCGGCGTGCCCCTGATCGGCACAATCGACCGGATTGATCAAACCGCTACCGGCCTGGAAATTATCGATTACAAAACCGGCAGTTCCCAAACCAAAAAACAGGTCGACATCGATGAACAATTAACCATCTACGCCCTCGGTGCCAAGCAAGCCCTCAACTTGAACGTCAATGCCCTAAGCCTTTACTTTTTAGAATCCAACCAAAAAATTTCCACCACCCGCTCCGCCACCGACTTAACTAACTATCATAAGCATTTAGAAACAGTCGTTCACCAAATCAAAACTTCCGACTTTCCTGCCACTCCCGGTTCTCCCTTCCCCTGTAACTTTTGCGAATATAATTCTATCTGCCCCTTCGCTGCTAAGAAAAGATAATCTCTTCTCCTCCAAACCCCTTTTTAAACCGCGTAAAGCCTCTCCATCTCCGCAAAACCCGGCTACCATCATAGATGCCCTCAAAATCAAACACTTTTAATTTTCTTCTCTTTGCCTCCCTCATTCCTTCCCAGGTACACAATGTGGGTGCCATCAATTTCCTTCCCCATTCCGTCGACCCATTATGAGCGTAAAAACAACCATCACGACTGGTCATAAAAAAATTTCCAGCAAGAAGCTCGGCTTCTTGCCCTGAGCGCAGTCGAAGGGCCAGTACCCCAAAACACTTTTCCCCAAACGCCTTCACCTGCGCCTCAAACCACTTCTGCGGCATACTAAATATATTTAATCGCTTTGAGTTCTTGTGCAACAACTCAAAAAAATTGTTTCTTGTATTACTATTTGCCATTAGCCATTTGCCATTTGCGATCTTTATTTTTATTCCCCGTCGTTTTGCTAATCCAATGTTATATCTCGTCTTTGGTTTCATTGCCCCAAGCAACTCTTTTTCACTCTTTCTCAGATCCACCCACATCGTTTTCTTGGCCACCATTTCTTCGGTTATCAATTTAATGATTCGATATTTCTTTCTTATCTTCGCTACCAGTTCCCAGTCAATCGGCCCGACCGGCCGCTGCAATTTGCCAATTGACCAGGGGAGCAGAGGAATCTTTTTAATATAAATATAACTGAAAACTGAAAACTGAAAACTGAAAACTTTAATTGGTTTCCAGCCAATTAAACTCATATATTCCGCATATTCCGGAGTTTGCCTTAAATCAATCGGGCTTTCCATCGTAAACCTATCCATCTTAACTCTTCCGCTATTCTATACAGCCGATACCAACCTGGTTTTAACACCAAATCAAAACTGCCTACGAATTCTACCAACTGTCCTCCGTACCCCTCTTTAAACCGGTGAAACCCGTACCACGGATCTTTCTCATTCGGCTCCGGCCCCAATGCCCCCCACATATCTAGCGTTTTGCACCCCAATCTTTTCCCCAACCGGATTACTTCCCACATCATTAAATTGGAAGCCATGACATCGCGATGTTCGGACGAACTGGCTCCGTAAGGGTAGTAAATCACCCCGTTAAACACAAACACTACCCACGCCGCTAATACTTTCCCCTGCCACCGCGCCACGAGCATTCTAGCCATTCCAGCTTGCCCCACTTGCCCTGAGCCTGTCGAATGGGAGCTCTGTCGAAGGGCCAAGCCCTCCCACATTAGTCGCTGATACTTTTCATCATGAGCGTAAAACCCTTGTCTTTTAGTCGTTTCCCCTGTTAATCTGACAAATTCTTCTACCGCCTGGGGCGAATTGTCTTCCACCACCTCCACCCCGTATCTCTGCGCTACCCCAATGTTATACCGCGTTTTCGGTTTCATCCCCGCCAACAGCCCTGCTTCGCTTTTGCCCAAATCCAACTGAAAAGTATACCTGGTGAATAACGGCCGACCTTCTTTACACCCATGACTCGTTAAATATTGCTGCACCGCTTCATTAGCCATGATATTCGGTTCCAGCTTGACGAATAAGCAGTTATTATCTCTGCCTATTTTTTCCAAACTTTCAAGCTGCAATTCGTCCGGTACATCTCCTTTGGGAAAATAAGCCACATTCGCATTGGTTTTAGGGATTCTATGGATCGTCACCTGATACCCCTTAACCAATCTATTACCCTCGAATGCTCCTAACCGGATTACCTTAACTCCGGTTTTTTCCCTAAATTCTCCCCATTCCCAACTTTGCAACGGGTGATTTACCGCCGCATTAAATACTGCCCGCTCACTTAAATTGACTTCTCGGATTATCATAGCCTTTTCATAATAGCATCTGGAATCTCTCCGATAAACCTCGATCGCATCATTTCCCCCCGCTGGCCAAAGTACAGCCGCCGCCGGGCGTAGGTTAAATATAATCTGTCTTTGGCCCGGGTTATCCCTACATATGCCAATCGCCGCTCTTCCTCCAGTTCTTCCTTATCCATCAAACTGCGGGAGTGAGGGAATAATCCTTCTTCCATTCCTACTATAAACACTACCGGAAATTCTAACCCCTTGGCCGCGTGTAGCGTCATCAGCGTCACCTTGTTTTCCCCTCCATTGGCCGTATCCCGTCGGTGTTCTACTAACGCCACCGTTTCCAAAAACTCCGTTAATTTAGGCCACTCTTCCGCCACGCTCCGCAATTCCTTGATATTTTCCAACCGCATCGCCTCTTCCTCATCCTCTTCGTTATACAACTCCAAGTATCCCGTCACCCGCAACACTTCATCCAACAACTCCAGAGTATTTTTACCCTTAGCCATTTGCCATAAGCTATTTACTGACTCGAACTTTTCCCAGCGCCTTTTACCTAATTTCTTTATCCTTTCTTCCGCCACCTTATCTTTAGGGTTAGTTATCAGGCGCAAATACGCCAAGCAATCTTTAACCTCTGCTCGTTCATAAAACCGTGTTCCTCCGATCAATCGGTAGGGGATACTCCACTTAATCAGCGCCTCCTCAATTACTCGCGACTGCGCATTCGTTCGATATAGTACCGCATAATCACTTAATTTAGCATTGTTTATCGTGGACACGATAAACTGTGCTTCTTCTCGCTCATCACCAGCTTCAAAGACTTTAATTAATTCTCCCTCATGTTTATCCGTCCATAAGTTTAATATCGGGTGGCTGGTGTTATGCGATACCACCGCGTGAGCCGCGTCCAAAATCGGCTGGGTCGATCGGTAATTGTGCTCCAGTCGGAAAATTTTTAAGTCGTCACCAAAATCGTCTTTTAATCGCTGTAAATTCCTAAAATCCGCCCCCCTCCACTTGTAGATTGATTGGGACATGTCCCCAACAGCGCACAAATTCCGCCATCGTCCCGCCAGCATTTTCGTCAGCACATACTGCGCTTGGTTAGTGTCCTGATACTCGTCCACCAGCACATACTGGTATTTATGTTGATATCTAGCCAACACTTGCGGCTGCTTTTGCCACAATTTCACCGTTTCCATCAGCAAATCATCGAAATCTAAAGCATTCGCCTCTTTTAATGCCCGCTGATACCCCAAATACAATTGGGCTACCCTCTCCTGCCACGGCCCCTTTACATATTGGGGATATTCCAGCGGCCCTACCAGCTCGTTTTTAGCCGCCGAGATCACTCCCAATACCAATCGCGGCCTATAGTCCCGTACCGCTAACTTCAGCTTCTCAATTACTTGTTTCATCGCCATTTGCTGATCGTTATCATCATAAATTACATAATCAGGCGCAATCCCCGCTAACCTCCCGTCTCGCCGCAACACTTGGGCGCACCAACTATGAAACGTCCCCGCCCAAGGCGGCGGGCCGCCAGCCAGTAATTTTTGTATCCTGTTTTTCATTTCTTTACCCGCTTGGTTAGTAAACGTCAACAACAGCATTCTTTCCGCCGCTATCCCCTTCTCTCTGATCAGATACGCCGCCCGGTAAGTTAACACCCGCGTCTTGCCCGAGCCGGCTCCCGCCAATATTAACGCCGGTCCTTCCGTCCCCTGG
>Ga0209541_10010521_pt1 | contig 14723 bp, 15 predicted proteins | sample RifCSPlowO2_01_FD_184027 | JGI IMG/M metagenome (GOLD analysis project Ga0209541, IMG submission 184027) | Groundwater microbial communities from Rifle, Colorado - Rifle CSP2_plank lowO2_0.1 (SPAdes) (version 2) | ecosystem: Environmental > Aquatic > Deep subsurface > Groundwater | place... | reverse complement strand
CGGCTCCCTATTTTCATATTATGGGGATCGCGGCCATGCTTAACACCGCGCTTCTCGTGCGCGCGAAAATAGTTTTGATACCCAAGCCTTCGGAATTCAAAACCATGCTTGAGGCTATCCGCTACACAAGAGCCACGGGCTTTGTCGGCACGCCAGGTTTTTTCAAGGGTTTGGCTGGAGAGCTTAAAAAAGATGAAAAAAAAGAGCAAGCTTCTTCTCTTAAGCTTTGCATCTCCGGCGCAAGCAAAATAGATTCAAATATCAAACAAGAGTTTGAATCTTTATGGGGCAGAAAAATTTTAATCGGCTACGGACTTTCGGAAACCGGAGTGACGCATTGCCAGAGGAGTGGCAGTGAATTCGATAGCGTCGGATTCCCATTAGATGGAGTGGAAGAAAAGTTTGCGGATACGGATGAAAATTTTACTGGAGAACTTTGCGTGCGATCTAAATCCAACACGATCGGTTACTGGCGTAAGCCGGAGAAAACGCGCGAGGTTTTATGCAGCGAGAGCTGGTTTATAACCGGAGATTTAGCCAAAAGAGATATGAAGAGCGGTACTGTAATTTTAGGGAGAGCTGAAAGTGATTTTGTTAAAGGCAAGGGAGGAGAAAAAATTTCTCTTTCTGTGGTGGAAGATGTTTTAATGAAGCATTCGCAGGTTGTGGACGCTGCCGCGGTGGGCAATTTTTCTGAAAACAAGCGCGGATATGAAATAAAAGCTTTTGTGGTTTTGCGCGATCCGAAAACGTCTTGCGAAAAATATTTGCTGGAGGAACTTAAACAATTGTGCAAAGACAACCTATCGCTCGCGGAGCTCCCTGACAAAATAAAATGTGTCAGTCTCATTCCGCGAAATCACCTCGGAAAGGTTTTAAAAAAAGAGCTAAAGGCGCTATAGGCGCCTGCCTGCCGGCAAGGCAGGCCTTTTTTTATCGCTTGACTTGCGGTCTTCCGGCGCTACGATAAAGGCAGAGTTTAACAGAGGCGTATTTATGGACTTTTCTCTGCCTAAAGATTTGCTGGAATTTATAGAACTCGCGGAATTGAATAAGATCATTGAAAAGGAATTGAAGCCGTTCGTTTTAAAGCTGGATGAGGCAAAAGAGTATCCTTCAAATTTTATAAATAAGCTCCGCGCCGCGTTTATGGGAATTTGGATTCCGGAAAAATACGGTGGCACAGGACATGGCATACTCGGGCTTGCATTTGTCATGGAAGCAATCGCGAAAGTTTGCACGGGCGCGTCCACTGCGTACGCGGCCAACGCCTTATGCGCTTTGCCGATTTTATTTTCCGGCACGGAGGACCAAAAGAAAAAATATTTTGCGAAAATTGCAGCCGGAGAATATTTGGGAGCGTTTTGTTTGACGGAGCCGGAATCAGGCTCGGATGCCTTTGCCATGAAAGCCAAGGCAGTCAAAGACGGTGATTGCTATATTCTGAATGGCGAGAAACAATTTATCACGAACGCCGGACAAGCGGATGTGTACGTGGTTTTCGCCAAAACCAATCCGGCAAAGGGCGCGCGAGGCATTTCCGGTTTTATTGCGGAAAAAGGTTTTCCAGGCCTTTCTTTCAGCGAAAAATGGGAAAAAATGGGATTGCATTGCTCCGAAACAAGAAATGTAATCTTTTCTGATTGCAGGGTGCCCGGAAACAATTTATTGGGCGGGAAAGAAGGAATAGGCGTATTTACAATTTTTAATACCTTAATCAGATCGCGCATTTTAGTCGGCGCTCAAGGCGTAGGGTGCGCGAATGGAGCTTTCGTTGCCGCGCTTGATTACGCCAAGAAAAGAACGCAATTTGGCCAGAACATAGTAAATTTCCAGGCAATTCAGCACAAATTGGCGGAGATGGCCAGAAAAATAGAAGCGGCCAGACTTATGGTTTATAAGGCGGCGTGGATTGCGGATAAAAGCGAAAAAAAACGGAAGGGCGTGAAAGCCAAAGAACAAAAAGACGATATTGCAAAATTAGGCGCGATGGCAAAATATTACGGAGCGGATGTGGCCTCTGAAGTTACTTTGGACGCCGTAAAGATTTTAGGCGGGTCCGGCTATATGCGCGAATCCGGCGTGGAGAAATTTCATAGAGACGCCGTCGCTTTAGCGCTTTATGAAGGCACCAAAGAAATGCAATTGAACGAAATCGCTCAAATTCTCATCAAAGAAAGCGCGAAATAAAGAGAGCCTCATTGCGGGGCTTTTTTGTTAGTGCTGTATCAAATTAATGACTTCGTAAGTCTTTAGATTATTCGAGTAAAAAGTCTTTCATGCTTTCGACTTCCATGCTCTTAAGCCATTCACCAAGAGAGCGGCTGTATTCTTCTGGGCCGCCAAAAAATTTTAGTAGAAGTTTTCGATTTGTGACAGATGGGAAGTTGTGTCGCCCGGTATAATCCATATAACTGCTCCATCGATAGTTATCTAAAAAGTTTAGCGCCGATTGGGAGGTCTTGAGTTCTCGCTCGCGCCATTGCGGATATTTCAAATCCAGCGGATTGCAATGAATATAATATGGAATATGAATAAAATGTGATTCGTCTTTGATGGGAACAGATTTGTAACGTCCCTCGAAAAGCGCGCCACTTCTTTGGTATTTTTCATTGAAGTACTTTGCATAGCCAATGTTTAACTTGGTCATAAACTTAGAAATTCCCTTTTCTACTCTCGAGCTCAATAATAAATGGTAGTGGTTTGGCATCAGGCAAAAAGCATGGATGTCAACCAACAATTTTCTCTGTTCTCGCTCAATATAATGACTTACGAAGTCCTTAGATTTGGCTTTATGAAAGCGATAATATAGATTATTTACGCCTTTTTGGTCGTTGAATTCGAATAAATTATGGATAAATCTAAAATGGTCCTGGTCATCAAGAAATATTATTCTTTTATCTACTCCGCGATTTAGTGTGTGTATCAGTTCCATATAACGACATCGTAAGTCATTAATAATGACTTCGCAAGTCCTTAATATTGGTAAAAGTAAAACGCCACGGAGTGGCGCCTTTTAATGTTTTTTTCAAGCCTAGTTACATGTGAGCAAACGGCTAGTTAAGGTGAGTCTTAGATAATCATAGCTTCCCTCTCGATTAAGCTTTACTTCAGTGGTAAAAACTGGATTTTTGCAGCCGAAGTTGGTTCTAGCTATATTTGTGGCACGCGCGAGGTGGTGTGCGAAAATTCTATTTGTGTGTTCAAAGTTTTGTGGCAACCGCTCTCCTGTAATGACAAGAAAGGAACTTACTAACGTATCATGCAAATTAAATTGTCCCGGAAATTCGGCGGTATGCAGTATAACAGGCCACAACCCCCAAAATAAAGAGCTAACAAGTAAAACCGCACATATCTTTTTCATTTTTCTCATCCCAATTCCTGATTACTACCTGCTTTATACTTAGCAAATGGATTATTGCTTGTCAATAGCCCTCATGCTATACCAATGGTAGATTTTGAAATGGCTGATTATGCGAGGACGAGAAGTTTATGTCGCGAAAGTCGCGAGATTGCCGTTTGTTTCGGTAAATGTCGGGGTTTTGCCAACTTGCCAAAAAGAAATCGCTAAGCGCGTTATGGAAATTGACATCCCACGGCTTGAGGCAGAGTCCGGACTTAAAATAAAAGCTGAACACCCGCTAAACCAAAGCTCTTACTCTGGCATTTCTGCGGAAAAATTGGCGTTAACTGCGCTGGAAGAATTATTTTTGGGCCTTGCGATAGATCCCGAATGGGTTGATTTTTTTCGGCTTGGCTCCGTGATTTCGCATAAAATTGATGAAAACGCCATTCATGCTTTTGCCAAAGTTGTCGCGTTGCGCGCCGGGATGAAACGGGCAAATTCTTTGACTTTGGACAAGGCGTGCTCTTCAGGACTCATGGCTATCGGCTTGGCGTATGACGCGGTTGCGAACAAGGGCGCGGAATTTGCTATCGGAGGCGGCGTTGAAAAAATGAGCGACGTGCCGGACCGCTTGGTGCGATTCGGGCTTACTAACCCGTTTGACGGTCGGCTTATGGCGGCGCTCGCGGACGAAGTCGCGCGGGATCTCGGACTTACGCGCGAGGAGCTTGATGACTACGCGCATGAATCTTGCCGGAGAGCAAAAGAATGGCAGGGCATTCACCGATTCATAGCGCCCGTCAAAACGGCGGACGGGCAAATAATCCAGTTTGATGAAAAAATAGAAAGGCGCGCGGTAGACCGCAAGGTGTTCGCGAAAGCCCAACGTTATCCGCAATTTGCCGAAAGAGAAGATTCTCCAAAATGCGAAATCGTTACTCCTTTAAATTCCGCGCAGTACGCAGATGGTGGAGGAGTCGTGCTTCTTACTGGTAAAAAAGGGCTCAAGAAACTTAAACTTGATCCATTAGCGAGAATTTTAGCGTTTGCCGAAGCAAGCGGAGGAACCCCTAAAAATTTTATTTTAAAACCAGAAGATGCGGTTGGCGAGTGCTTGATGATGGCTGGGCTTGAATGGAAAAAATTAAGCCACATAGAGGATAACGCTGCTTTCGCGGTTGGTCCTGTTTCGTTAATGAAGCGGCGCGGCATCGAGCGCGACAGAATGAATAGGCACGGCGACGCGATTTCCCACGGACACGCCATCGGCGGAACAGGCGGAGCGCTCGTCGTAAAAGCCATTGATATTTCTTTGCAGGATAAAGACGAATATTACGCGGTTACGGTTTGTAACGCGGTAGACGAAGCCCCGGCTATGTTTTTTAAAAATCCACGCGCTTAGACGTCTCTTGTCAAGCTTCGCGGCAGGTGCTATAAAAAACCTAGAAAAAACATTGAACAATGAAAGATGTGCTGGTTGCGGGAATGATGCGGTCGCCGATTGGTACGGGGACGCAAAAATCGCTTCTTAAATCTTTAACTCCGCAAAATCTTTCACTTCAGGTTTTATCCGCTCTTTTTCGGCAAACAAAAGTTTTTCCGGAGAACGTTGAAGTTCTCCGAGTCGGCTCCGTTGTTTCTTTGAAATCAAATGACATCGGCCAGGCGCCTTCGCGTGAGATCGCTCTTCGCGCCGGAATGGTAAACGCTTCGGCGAATATCGCGGAAAAAGCTTGCTCTTCGGGGCTCCGCGCGATTTGGGAGGCGGCGGCCGCGATTAAGTATGAAGGCGCGGAGCTTGCCATCGGCGGCGGCGTGGACATGATGTCCAACGTCCCTGAAGAAATAAATATTAAGGCGCTTACTTGCCCGATAACTAATAAAATGATGGCGGAATTAAGCGATCTCAAGAGCCGCGAACTTGGTTTTACGCGCAGGGATTACGATATATACGCAATGGAAAGTTATGAGCGCGCAAAAAGGCATCAATTTGATTATCTCCCGTTTTGGACAGATATCATTGTTCCGGAAAATATTTTAACTTTTGATCAGAATGTAACCTTGCACGAAGTTACAATGGAAAAACTGCAACGTTCAAAATTGCTCGACGGATGTCAAATTACCACCGGTACCAACTCATCAAAATACGGAGACGCCGCTGCGTTTCTGATGCTGGCTTCGCGCAAAGCCGCGAGAAAATACGACCTCAAGCCGCTGGCTAAAATCCTCGGATACGCGGAACATAGCGGGGACGATCCAAAAAATTTTATTCTTGAGCCGGTTTGCGCCGTAAGGAAAGCGCTGGATGCCGCTAAACTTTCCCGTTCCCAAATCGGATCTTTTTGGGTAAACGAAGCCTTTCCTGGATCGCCGTTAAATTTTATAAAATCCGGCATTCCCTGGGGAATAGTAAATCCTTGCGGCGGGGCTATTGCCTTCGGGCATGCCTTGGGCGCGACTGGCGCCGTTTTGCTGCTTTGCGCCATAACTCACGGGCGCAAAGAAAAATTGCGATATGTCGCGGTTTCTCTTTGCAACGCGATTGACGAGGCGACCGCCATGATTCTGGAAATTTTATAAAAAGAAAAAAGGCCGTTAATCGGCCTTTTTAAATTAATGACTTGCGATGTCATTAATTAATAACTTCATCGACCCAGGGAGGTTCGGCTTTAACAACCGCGCCCCGAAGAATCATCCAAAGTGCTAGCATAGACCCAACGCGTCTTGTAAGTGTTTGTGTTCCCCCGCCTCCAGGCATAATTCCCAAAGTCATCTCCGAAAGGCCGACGCGAACGCCCATTTCCTTATCTTTTTCAATAAATCTTTCTCCTTCAAGAAACCTTCGTACTCGTTCTTGCGCATCATTCGTGCCAAAGGCTGCGGTGATATTGTGAAACTCTTCAATTAATCCAAGATCAAAAGACTTTTGGTTGTCATCCAAAATGGCTTTTGCGGCAAGATCAAACGAAGCCGGCGGATTGTCTTTCCAGTATTCACGCGTTTTTTGAATCTCTTGGTTTATCATCCACCGATAAGAAATGCTGTTGAAAAGCTCATCAATCTGCCAATGCTTCAGCCTTTCTTTCAGACGCAAAGACAAATCAATGGGATTTCGTGCTCTTTTTGGAATATTTTTACTGACAAGTTCCAAAATTCTCTTTTCAACGTCAACCCCTCTTTCAACGGCGACAATATAGTCGCACGCGAGCGCCAGTTCGTATCCCCCGCCGATCGCCGATCCGCTGACTAATGCAATTACAGACCCGGGATAGCTAATGATTTTTTGTATCGTAAGATGCCATTCGCCGATTGAGCGTTTAGCATTTTCTTCATCAGCCAGCGCTCCGAGAAATTCGCCGATATCCGCTCCGCGGCAGCGGTTGATTTCAAGAAAAACTTTTTTTACTCCGAAACTTTCCAGAAAGGCGAACCTTTCGCGAAGCTTTTTAATAATATAGAGCGGTAAAGTTTTTCCGGTCCAGCTCACCCTGGCATAACTCTTGTCCGGCGCGATTTCAACTTTAACTTCTTCAGAATACTTATAAAATCCTTCGCCGGATTTTTTGCCGAGCCTGCCTTTTTTAACCATGCTTTCCAAAACTTCCGGAATTTCCCAGCAATCCGGCTCCTGGAGTTTCAGCATTTTGCAGCATCCAAGCGCGACATCAAGGCCAACATGGTCGGTAAACGCGAACGGACCCATTCTAAACCGCATCTTAGGATCTTCGCCTCGATCCACGAAACCAATAAGCTCGTAAGGTCCCATTGGCATTGCCCCGCCCAATTTCATAAGCTCGTCTACATGCGCTTGAAATGTTTTTTCCGGCATGCGCAAGGTTTCGTGCGCCTTGTCTTTGACGATAAGGCCGCGCGCGGCATTCAGAAATTTGTCTACTATTCTGCGAGCCACCGGATCAGAAAACCACGCACCGGTCGTAAGAGCCTTATCTATCTTTTTGAAATCCGCGCCTTTTGCTTTTTCTTCCAAAGCGGCTTCAACTTCTTTTACGAAAAGCCTGTTGGCTATAAACCCTGGCAAATCCGGCGCCCAAAATGTTTTTTTCCCCAAAGCATGCGCGATTTTAAGCGCGGCCTTTTCTGCGTCAAGGTCATGGTCAAACATTGATCCCTTTTGCAAAATAATTTCCACCGGAGGCATTACCGGCACGGGATTGAAAAAATGAAGCCCGATTAGCCGTTTAGGATTTTCCATCCCCTCCGCTTGCGCGCTGATTCTAAGCGTTGAACTGTTGGAAAAAATAAAAGCGTCTTTTGGCAAACAGGCCTCAAGCAGTTTGTAAATCGCCTTTTTTTCATCCAAACTTTCTTTCATTGCTTCAATCGCCGCTTGGCAGGTTTTTAAGTTTCCCAGATCATTCGGGTTTTCCAAATCGTACCACTCTATTTTTTCAAAAATTTTTTTTATGGCCGCGCGCGAACGATAAACAAATTTCTTTTCGGTATTTCTTGCTTGGGCAAGACCCAAAAGAACCCGCCCTTTGGCTGATTCCAAATGGCCGTATCTCCTAAAATAATCAAAAACTTTTACTTTTTGCGCCTCTGACTGCGCCAGTACCTGCGCTATTCCGCAGCCCATAACTCCCCCGCCAATTACAGCCGTTTCTTTCATATCTTTCTCCTTTTTCAAGATTTCTCTTTTCCTTATAGCGCCGGTGTGAATTTAAGTCAAATAGAGCTTATAGTTCCAACTTGGCGACCTGGTCGCCAAGTGGCTATGATTCAAGTAATAAATCGGCAAGTTCTTTGTCGTTCTTCTTTTTTTCAACAAGTGCCGGTAAGGCATCCAAGGCAAAGATTTTATATTCTTTTGCAGAATTAAATTGATCTAAAATAATATTTTTCTTGCAAAGCCCAAATCTTTGGTCAACGGCATATTCTTCCCAGCTTGATTTAACCAACTTGGCGACCTGGTCGCCAAGTTGGTGTACTTTAAAATTTAAGTTTACGTATGCGCTTAGATGCAATAAATATTCATTGGAATCAATAAATTTGGCTTTGAATGGGCCTTGAAATAAAGCGCCGCTTCTTTTATATTTATTATTAAAGTACCAAGCATGTCCACCACTTAATCTTTTGATAAATTGACTTATGCCATTTGTAATTATTTGCTGCAAAATAAAATGATAATGATTTGGGTTAAGACAATACGCAATGATATTTACTAATTTTTTATCTTTTCTTTTATTTCTAATTTCAGGCGACAAAAATGAGTTTTCATATAAACTACCAACGAGACTCACAGTATTAAATTCTTCCATACATTGAAGAAAACGTTCTACATCGTATTTATTGTTAAATATGAGGCGTTTATCTACTCCACGATTGTATAGATGATAAAACTCGTTGTTTACAAATTTGATTTTTCTCACGTTTACAATACTAACACTTGGCGACCTGGTCGCCAAGTGGGAATACGCCGACGTTGCTGTAACTCACTACGATCGTGACGAGATACGGCAGCGTTGAAAATCGTTGATAATTGGAATTCGGAATAAAAAAAACGGAAATCAGATTTCCGTTAAATTTCTTCTACAATCTGCTTGCTTCGCTGTTTTATCTGGTGCAAGTCTTCCCAAACAGCGATTCCAAGACAAATAACCAAGATAATTGCTCCAATGCCTTGATACCAATGTTCTGGTCCTGCCGACGGAAGCGCAAGACTGGTAAATACCCATTGAAATAGGACGAAAGTCGCGCTTACGGCTAATACGTACGGGATTAGCTTGATGAACCCGTATACGACTACCATCGTGGCTAAAAGAACCACAAAATAACCTATTCCCACAGCTAGTTCCATAGTTTTTACCTCCTCTGCCCTAGGTATAGCGAATTGTTTTTATCATGTCAAGCGCTATTGCGATTTATTTTGGCGGTGCTATTTTATGCTTAGATTTTGAAAAATTTCAGGAGGCATATGAAGTTTTCTGACGAACATTTAATGCTGAAAGAAATGGTGAGAAAGCGGATGGAGGCGGAAGATGTTAAAGAGATGATTAAAAAATACGAAAGGCACGATGCGGAATTCGCGTGGGAGTTTGTAAGAGAGATGGCAAATCTCGGGCTTACCGGTATAAATATTCCCGAGGAATACGGCGGCGCCGGGATGGATAATCTTTCCGGAGTGATCGCGATGATGGAAATGTCACGGATCTGGTCTGGAGGCGCGCTTATTTTGGGAGTCGGCAATTCTTTGGTGAGCTATCCCCTGCTTAAATTCGGCGCTCCGCACCATAAAAACAAATGGCTGCCGGATTTGGCTAAAGGAAAAATTTTAGGATCATTTTGTCTGACCGAACCCAACCACGGCTCCGACGCGGCGCAAATTGAGACTTACGCGGATTTATCGCCAGAAGGCTGGCTGTTAAACGGCGAGAAATGTTTTATCACAAACGCGCCAGTGGCAAGTTTTTTGGTTGTTGTTTGCCGTACAAATAGAGCACTGAAAGATCATCGTGGAATTTCTGCGGTAATTATTCCAGCGAATATTCCAGGCGCAAATCCATCTAAATCTGACCAAAAGGAAGGGCTGCACGCCGCGCATATGGGATCCGTCGCCTTCGCGGACGCAATGGCTTCTTTTGATTCTCTTTTGGGCGAATATGGTAATGGTTTCAGAGTAGCGATGTCCACGCTGGAACACGGACGCAATTGGATTGCCGCGCAAGCAATAGGCGGACTAGAACGCGCCGGGGAGCTCGCAGAAAGGCACGCGGCCAACCGCGCGGCATTCGGGTCAAACATTATAGAGCGCTCGTCTATTTACGACATTTTGACTGACATAGCGTTCGCGGCAGATGTATCCAAGATTTTGCTTTTTTATTCAGCTTGGCTTGAAGATCAAGGCAAAGATTTCGGCCACTACGCTTCTTTGGCTAAACTCTTCTCAAGCGAGTCGCTGAAATATTTAAAAGGAAAGGCGCAGGACATCCACGGCGGTTCAGGATATTTGCTCGCGGAGGAAATAACTCGCGTGGTTATGGACGGAGATGTTTTTCCGATTTATGAAGGAACATCCAATGTCCAGCGCGACATTATTTTGAAGGCTTTGTTGGGAGAAAAATTGCAAGTTTATCCGAAGCCGCCCTATACGCACTTTTTTGCCAATCTTAAAGATGAAGCGCGCGAGTTGGGAGGATCCGAAGCTCTGCGCCAGAAAAATCAGAGAAGAATTTTTGAAATCGCCGATATTTTGCCTTTGGTGGCGGCTTGGCATCTTTTTGACAGAGTATTTTCAAGTAGTTGGCCGAAAGAATTCATGAATTTCAAGGATACCGCCATCTTCGCCGACCTGCTTCTTGATGAAATAAGAAGGCGATGGCCAGATAAGGAAAAATCGCCGGATGGCAATGTCCGCGAAGCAGCGCGCGAGCATCTTAAGAAAGCCGCATTGACTTAATGGCGGCTTTTTTGTTAGGGTGGTTTTAGAGAATTTTTGAGAGTGGAGGTTTTATGAAAAAAACGATTTTGGCTGTTTTGTTCGTATTCGCGGTTATTTTTTTGGCAAATTCTTACGCGCAAGGGGCTCAAGTTATTTTGCCCGACCCTAACGCTAAATTGAGCGAAACAGTGAATATTGAGCCACTTACTGAACCGCTTGTAATCAGGCCTTTTGAGTATCAAATCAGGCGCGGGGACAATTTGACGAAATTAGCTAGGACTTTCGGCACTACTGTGGACGAACTCCTTGATTATAATCCGGGTGTTAAAAATAAAAATCTGATTTTGGCTGGCGGCAAACTGCGTGTTCCTTTATATTCCACGGAGTCAGTGGAAAACTTAGTTGGCGTGGTTTCTAGAAATGAGGGCGGAATGGGCTATGAAAAAGGACGAGATGAATTATGGCCTTATGTTATTGGGTTGCTTCTTGCTTTTGTAACGCTCTTTATCTTTTTTGTTGGCGTACTTTTATATAATGGTAGATTAAAACACCAAGCCGATGAAGCCAAAGATAAGTTAAAAACCCTAGAAACAGAATTTGCGCATGTCCATATGAAACTCGGTTTAGCCCACGAACAACTAAAGCTAAAAGAAGGCGCTGATGAAGAGATAAAAAGACTAAAAATGGATAACGATAGATTGGTGGAAAAAGTAAGCACGCTTTATATGGACAACGAAATGATAAGCGTAAATTTAGCGGATGCGCAGGCAAAAAGGGAAGCGATGGAGAAACAGCTTAAGCTTATGCCTGGCCAATTGGTCGGATTAGATTCGCAGGAGCATGGCAAAATTCTGGTCAAAATTCTCAAATTGGAAACAAACAAAGAAAAAGAAGGCGAGTTAGATGTTTTCGTTGAATGTCCTAAACAGGATTGCTTAGTCAATGTAGTTAAAAACCTCAAAGCTCAAAACGCTTTAAGCCATATGGCAAGTTCAGGCCATTGGTCGACAAGTAGTTAAATTTTCCGGAGGTTCGGCCAAAGGAAAACAGAATAAATCAGGCGGCGGTTCGGCCAAAGTCTGATTATGAGCCCTATTTGGGGCTTTTTTGTTTTAATATATAAAGATGAGGAAAAAGAGGTACTACATAATCGGTATAGGCGGAGTGGCAACAGCGAGCCTGGCAGGGCTTCTAAAAACCAAAGGATATGACGTTGCTGGTTCAGATCAGGAAATGTATGAGCCCATGAAAAGTATGCTGAAGAAATTGAAAATCAAAGTATTTAGCCCATACGGCGTGTTTCATGTGAAACGTTATAAGCCCGATGTTGTAATTGTCGGCAATGCTATCGGCCGAGGCAATCCAGAGCTGGAGCATATACTTTCTAATGGACAAATCTATCGGTCAATGTCCGATATATTGCTTGAAGAGTTTATTGAAGGGAAAAAAGCAATTGTGGTTACTGGCACGCATGGGAAAACGACTACCACAGCATTAGTGGGTTGGATGTTAGAATGTGCGAAGTTGGATCCGACGATTTTCATTGGCGGCGTGGCCAATAATTTTGGCTCAACTTTCAAACTTGGCAAGGGCGAGTATGTTGTTATTGAGGGCGATGAATATGATACTGCCTTTTTTGATAAGAGCCCTAAATTTTGGCATTATCGCCCATTTATAGGGGTCGTTAACAACATCGAGCTTGATCACGTGGATATATATCCTAATCTTGAGGCTTATAAATACGCCTTCGCGCGTTTCATAAATCTGATACCGAGTAATGGCCTTTTGGTGGCCAATTGCTACGACAAAAATGTGATGGAATTGGCGAATAAGGCCAAAGCAGAGTTTCACATGAAACTATTCGGGCTGAAGCATGGCGATTACATGGCCAAAAATATATTAGCTGCCACAGCCGTTGCGAAATTTATCGGGGTTTCACATGAAACAATCAAAAAAGCCATTGCTAGCTTTAAGGGAGTGAAACGGCGCTCTGAGATTATCGGCGAGAAAAATGGAATAACCGTGATTGATGATTATGCACATCACCCTACAGCGGTGCGTGAAACATTAGATTCATTACGAACAAAGTTTCACAGAAGAAGATTATTTCTTATGTTTGAGCCTGGGTCAGCATCTTCAAAACGACGAATCTTCGAGAAACAATATATCGAGGCTTTCAAGAAAGCCGATATTGTATACCTCTACAAACCATACAAAGCTGGCAACCTTAAACCCGATGAAGTGTTTCACGGGAAACACATTGTATCTGTCCTTCGCAAGAACGGCGTGCCGGCAAAAACCTTTGATAATATTAAAAACCTCCTGTTTCATGTGAAACGGGAGGCACGCTCCGGTGACGTCGTCGTTATTATGTCCTGCCGCGGATTTGACGGGTTGAGGGAGAAGATTTTGAAGGTTTTATAGAGCTTGGGTTTAGCCGGAAGTACAAGACTGTGCTTTTTCTGATATGAAACCGTATTTTCCTTTTTCTGATAAGCGAATTTAACGCTTTCTCCACCTTCCCGTCGACATCAAATGGTGTTATTATGATGCCTCGGCGCTTTAAATCGTACATCAAGAGACCTATATTATCAGCTCTTAGATACATCCACTCTCGCATGTATGAGAGAACGGCATCCTCTATTTTTTTCATGCTCAGACCTTCTTTCTGTCGAATTCCGACTGCAAAAATCCGATTTTAAAATTGTTGCCATCGTCCCCGTACAAAATTGCTCCAGAGGGACCTTTCATCGCTCTAAAATCAGCCTTGGTTATAGCCGCTAGGCAATATATATTAGCTGAAAATGGTCCAACTTGCGTTCCGGTGATTTCGATATGCTCTCTCCAATCATGAACTTGGCTCTTCGTCGGCTTGATTTTGTAAGATGGTACTGACATATCTTCCCTCCTTGGCCGCGAAATTCTGCTTAGATTATAGCAGATTCATTTGAAAAGTCAAGTTTAGCCTTAAAACTTGACTTTAAAATAGGTTCATGCTATCTTTAATTAAGAAATGACAATTTTTTAAGGAGGGCCAAAAATGGGCGCAAAGAAAAAGGCGAGATACCAAAGATTTTGTCTTTTGATTTTAGCACTGGGACTTTCCGCAATTTCCGCGCGGACAGGCAGCGGCTACGGGCTTTCAGATTACGAGAGGCGAGGTTTATATTTTTGTTCTACCGAAGGAACATTGGACGCCGTTGCCGATAAAGATGGTTTTTATATGCTCATTTTTCTTGAAGTCGGCCCAGTTACTTTCAAAAAGAGCGAACTTTCGCCGGAGCTTAAAAATAAAGTAGAAAATCTGGCGCCAGGCAAAAAGGCCAGAATCGCCTGCGTTCATCCTGCTTTTCGGGATGACTGGCAGGAGGTTTACAACCGTGACAAACAAGTTTGGCCGAAGTTGATAAATTTATCTCAAAGCGAGTAAAAATAAAAAAAGCCCTGCTGCCGGACGGCGGGGCTTTGTTTTTCGAAAAACTATAGAATCTCATACTCTTCATCTTGACTGATATCGTAAGATTGCAAGATCTTATTTAGTCTTTTATGCAAGTCTTTGTGGTATGTTAAAAAAACAAATGGGAGAGTTACACAGAGGTAAACAACCCCTGCTATTATCATTATCGTCGGAGGTTCGGCTTCTTTGAAGAAAATTAAGCCAGCAACAAGGGTTACAAAACAACTTATCATTCCTAAACCAATGGCCAAGTTAAAAAGGCGATCTTTTTTCTTTATTTGCTCTTTGATATAGATTATCTCTTGCTTATCAGGTTCATTTGGCCTAATTATTCTCGGCCCTTTCTTGTCCTGCCCGCAAGCATTGCATTTTTCAATCCGATATTCTGGTTCGTTGGTTATCATTTAGCGTCTCCTTTTAGGCAAATTGTCTTTGAAATTCGAACGCCAGCGGTTAGAATGAGCGCATGAAAAAAAGGAAAAATGGTCGCGCATCACTAATGCCGACCGGCGAGAAATCGA
>Ga0209541_10010520_pt1 | contig 14724 bp, 9 predicted proteins | sample RifCSPlowO2_01_FD_184027 | JGI IMG/M metagenome (GOLD analysis project Ga0209541, IMG submission 184027) | Groundwater microbial communities from Rifle, Colorado - Rifle CSP2_plank lowO2_0.1 (SPAdes) (version 2) | ecosystem: Environmental > Aquatic > Deep subsurface > Groundwater | place: Rifle... | reverse complement strand
CACGAAAAAATCTATTCTTGGTTTCAACCTGGAGCACGCACTCGCGTCATTCAGCTTAAGAACTTACCTCTTAGTTATGTTCAAATTGTCTGGAGAGATGGTCGCAATAAACGTGCTAAAGGGCAGCTCTACGCGGGCGATTCGCTGCAAGATGAAAGAACAGTTTTTAGCAGGCAGGGATATCCTGAAGAAGTACCTGATTATTCACTTTCTCAGATTCCACCTTTGTGGGATGCATTTCCGCTCGTGCCATTAAAATATCTACAAGTGGGCATTGAAAACGAGGCAGCCTTTATTTACAGCCTAGAAATTGTTTATTTAGACAAGTAGAAGCGTCATCCCCGTTCACCCTCACCTTGAGATCCTCTCCCCTCGAGGGAGAGGGGGCAGAAAGACTTCACACCTTTATTGTTCTCTATACTCAATAAATACCGAGCTGGTGTTTGACCACGGGCCTCCCCCATTATCATCTCGAGCACGCACGCGATAATATTTTGTCATACTTTGTCTTGAGACGCTTAGGTTAATTCGCATGCCGGATTGTGTGAGGTTTGTTTGAAAAATATTAGATCTTGAAAAATTAGAATCCTCAGCTTCTTCCACGTCATAGCTTCTTGCACCACTCACACTATTCCATCTCACCTCAAATCTTTCATTAGATAAAACTCTATTGGGTGTGGCGGAAAGTGAAGGAGCGGGAAGTACCGATGCCGGACTTCTTGAGGCATTAATGGCAACACTTATGACGTTAGAAAACTGTCCACCACTAGCACTATTATCACCACGAACACGATAATAGTAAGTTGTATTTTGAGAAACCATGTTGTGGAGAGGTGTGGTGGTGGCAGCTACTGTATAAAATCTTATGTTTGTTCTTGGAAATGTTGAATCAGTTGATTCTTCAACAACATATTCTCGAGCCCTCTCAATCCGTGACCATGAGAGATTATATGTTTGATCTGACTGAGCAGTACGAGGATTAGCCGAAAGAGTAGGGGCTGGAAGAGGATTAACTCTGACGTTTATTATATTGGACCATGCACCAGGGGCCGTTTCACTTCGTGCACGTACTCGATAATAATAAGTAACACCTTCATCTTCTAAATTTCTAATATTGACGCTTGAAGTAGTTTGAGTGCCATCAAAAGTGGATATGCCTCCTTGTCTAAAGTCAGCATTATTTGCACTTTGAAAATCATATTGTGCAGCTTGGGAAACTGTATTCCAACTTAATTGAAAAGTTTCTCCACCGTAAACAGTGGTTGCAGAAGCTGCAAGTCTTGGGGGTTCTAAAGTAGCTGAGGCAGAACTTCTTCCGGTTTCAACACTAACAGCAATAACGTTTGACCATCGTCCCCTATTTGAACTTTGTCTTCCTTGAACTCGATAGAAATATGTCGTACGTTGAGTGACTTCATGATGTTGTTGGTCAGAATTTGGGACAACCTGATAAGAAAAGGTTTGATCTCGTGAGAAAGAAGAACTTGTTGAGCGTTCTACATAATAATAATTAGCGCCAGGAACAGCCGACCAGTTAAGCATATAAAGTTGATCAGAATTTACAGAGGCTCTATTGGCGGAGAGTTGCGGAGCTACCATGGCCGTGATGGTGACATCTTTCACATTGGACCAAAAACCGTAATTTCCATCCGCGAAAACAGCACGAACTCTAAAATATCTATGAGAATCATTTTCACTTGTTCCGAGAACGAAGGCTTTTCTTTCTTCACCCACTCGATGGGTTTCAAAATGTGTAAAATGTCTATCACGGCTCATATGAAGTTCATATTCTTTAGTGCGTTGGACTGCATTCCATTGAAGTTCAAGTAAGGTTCCATGTCGAATAGTGTCTTGTCCTGTCAGAGTAATGCGTTGATTGGGTTGGTGTGAGCCTCTTGTACTGCCGATACGAATTTTTTGTTCTTGAAGCCACAATTTAACTTTTGATTCTCTATTAACTTGTTTATTAGCTTCGGGTTCTTGTCTATTAATAAGCTCACTTTCTTCAGAACTTAAAATGCGACCCTCACCCATCACTTCTATTTGTAGGCCCTGCATTCTCAAAAGTCTTTTAGCCTGACTTAATTTTTTTCCTCTTACATCAGGAACGGTAGTTTTATTCTGAGTTGTATTAATTCTTTGTTGTTCCGCATGAAGACTTGTTAAAATAAACATAAAAACAACAACTAAAGCTGCTACAACATGCACCATTATTTTCTTCATATATTTTCCCCCATTATTTGCTTTTATTTAGATTTATCGGATACTTATGGATTTTCTTTAGTTGCCTAGAGAGAAGATATTGGTTACACATAATTTGATGAATCTAAGCCCCAAAAAAGAAAAAACAATTGAAGAACAGACTGAAGAGCAAATCTATTTAACTAGGCTAGATAAGCTTGCGGATTGGGCAGTAAATTGGGGAAGAAAAAACTCCTTGTGGCCTATGCCCATGGGTATTTCTTGTTGCGCCATTGAAATGATGGCCTTTGTTGGGCCAAAATTTGACGTAGCACGCTTTGGTTCTGAGGCACTTCGGTTTTCACCACGACAAGCAGATGTAATGATTGTTGCCGGTACTCTCACCTATAAAATGGCACCTGTGGTTCGCCGTATTTATGATCAAATGATGGAGCCAAAATGGGTGATTGCCATGGGAGCCTGTCTTTTAACGGGTGGCATGTTTGATTCGTATTCTGTTGTTCAGGGTTTAGATAAAATTATTCCTGTTGATGTTTATTTACCGGGTTGTCCACCGAGGCCTGAAGCTATTATAGAAGGTATCCGAAACATTCAGAAAAAAATTGAAAAGATGCATCCTAGTCAAGGTTACAAGCGAGATTTTTATCCAATTCAAGTTCCTATTCCAAAAATTGAAACAGAAATTAAGAGAAAAAAAACAAACACCATGATTTTAAACATGGGTCCCCAGCATCCCTCCACTCACGGGGTGTTACGGGTGATCCTTGAAATTGATGGTGAGAGGGTTGTAGGAGCTACACCTGATATTGGTTATTTGCACCGAGGCTATGAAAAAATTGCTGAGAACAGAACATACTATCAGTTTATACCCTACACAGACAGGCTTGATTATCTCTCAGCCCCTGCCAACAATATTTCTTATTGCATGGCTGTTGAAAAACTTCTTGGCATGGAAATCCCAAAACGAGGGCAATACTTAAGAACTATTGTTTATGAATTGGCAAGAATTGGTTCTCACCTCGTAGCTCTAGGTACTTATAGTTTGGATGTTGGTGCTGCGACAGTTTTTTTCTACACATGGGCCGAGCGTGAGTGGATTTACAATCTTTATGAAATGATGTGTGGAGCACGGCTCACCACAACTTTTGCTCGTGTGGGTGGTGTCATGCGTGATGCCACACCTGATTTCATCAAAGAAACGAAAAAATTTATTAAAAAAATGAAGAAAAGAATTACCGAGTGGGAAAATCTTCTTTCTTCCAACAGAATTTGGTTAGAAAGAACTAAAAATGTTGGGGTTATTTCTAAAGAACTTGCCATGAAATATGCTCTAACTGGGCCGACACTTCGAGCAAGTGGTATTAATTGGGATTTAAGAAAAAACATGCCGTATCTTGCCTATCCCGAGCTTGATTTTGATGTGGTGCTTGGTGAAAACGGTGATTGCTACGATCGGTATTTGGTTCGTATCTTAGAAATGCGTGAGAGTGTTAAAATTATTGAGCAAGCACTTGAAAACCTGCCTGAAGGCCCTGTTCGAGTAACCGACAGACCAGATGTTGTCATTCCCACAAAAGAAGATGTTTACACAAAAATGGAGTCCCTCATTTATCATTTTAAAATCATGTCGACAGGCTTTAATGTGCCGGCGGGTGAGGCCTATGTTGCAACAGAAAACTCAAAAGGAGAGTTGGGCTGGTATATTCAGAGTGATGGTGGACCAAAACCAAAACGTTTGCGCATTCACAGCCCTGCTTTTATGAACATTCAGGTTTTACCTGAGATTGTTGAAGGAAGACTTCTTGCAGATGTTATTACAACCATTGCAAGTCTAGACCCAGTTATGGGAGAAATAGATCGCTGAGGAAAATCAATTATGCCTAATGGCTCATCGCAACAACTTTTTGAAATAACCATTAATGATAAAAAGCTGCAGGCCCAACCCGGTGAAACTATTATTCAGGTTGCAGATAAAAATGGGATCAAAATTCCACGTTTTTGTTATCATCCTCATTTAAAAGTTGTCGCTCAATGCCGCATGTGTCTTGTTGAGGTGCGAGGTGCTCCCAAACCTCTGGCTGCCTGCTCCACTCCCATTGCCGATAAAATGGTAGTACAAACAGCAAGCCCACAAGCCAAAGCTGCACAAACTAGTGTTTTAGAATTTCTTCTTATTAATCATCCTTTGGATTGCCCCATTTGCGATAAGGGTGGTGAGTGTCCACTCCAAAACAATGCCTTTCAATATGGAAGTTCCGTGAGTCGCATGGACGACATGAAACGACGACTTGATAAGAATAAAGATTTTGGAAAACACATTGTTTTTGATACCGAGAGGTGCATTTTATGTTCCCGGTGTGAAAGGTTTTGCAAAGACGTCACAGGAACATCAGAAATTGGAATTACTCATCGTGGAGCTCACAGTGAGATTGATGTTTTTACGCCAGAAGGAGTAGATAACGAATACAGCCTCAATATTGTTGATCTCTGCCCAGTGGGAGCCCTTACCGATAAAGATTTTCGTTTTCGTGCCCGCCCTTGGGAGATGAAGGCTACCACAAGTTTTTGCCCTTCATGTACTTTGGGTTGCGATGCACAGTTTTGGGTAAAGACAAGTTTCAAAAAACAAGAAATGCTTCGAATGAATGCTCCAGGCGATGCAGAAAATTGGCTTTGTGATTACGGGCGACTCAATTATAAAATTTTTAATAGGGAGGAGACTCATTTAAAAAATCCACAAGTTAGAAAAAATGGAAGGCTTATGGATGTTTCATGGGATGAAGCGCTTGGAGTTGTTAAAAATTTATTGGAACAAGACCGTGAAGCTCATTTTGCTATTTCCGGAAATATTACATCTGAAGCAGCTGATTTTCTCCTCTCTCTTGAGGGGAGGGGATTAAAGGTGAGGGTGAGTGAACCCATTTTAGCCGCCTGGAAAACTCTTTTAGATAAAAAGCTTTTAGAAAGAGGAAAATTTTCAAAAGTTTTTGAACTTGGAAGAAGTGTCAGAGAGTCTTATCCCGTTCTCTATCTTGATTTAAGAGAAGCCCAAGTTCAATTTGAAAAAATCCAAAGTTTAAAAGAAATGCCCGTTGAAGATGGAGTGGCATTGGCCATTGATGAAAAACACATGAATACAGAAGAGTTTGTTCAGTTTGTTGAAAAGATAAATAATAAAATGGTTATTATTCCTCTTTTTTCTTCGTCCAATGCTTTTGGGTTATTACAGCGAGGCTTGGTGCCCTGGCAATTAACAGGATTTGACGATGTAAAAAGTAAAACAGTTTATTTTATAGGTCGAACACTTAAAACAGATTTTGATTATTCTAGTGTAGCTGCAAAACTCCAAGGCAAAAAAATTATTCTTCAAGATACAATTGAAAGTCTCTTGTGTGACTTAGCAGAAGTGATTTTACCCATGCAGGATTTATCTGAATCAGGTGGACATTTTAGAACCTACTATTCTTTTTTAAATGGTGAAGTTGAGCGAGAATTTTTACCCTGCATGAACCCTCAAGGTTCTTCCAAATCCGACTGGGAAATCATTGAACAGATTTCTGTCACCGCCTAAAATTTATGCGTTTTTAATATTAAGTCCCTGCAGGTATTTTGTAATATTTTCTTTTAATATCAATGACTTAGGTTAAATTATGACTTGGCCTCATTTTTGCTTCTTATTCTTTTGGAGGCTCCATTCCCATATCATCCTCAAGAAGTATCCTCTCCCTTGAGGGGAGAGGACGAAGGTGAGGGTGAATTTATTTATGATAAAAATTTATCTCATTTTTTTATTAGTTATAGTTGGGTTTTTATCCCCATCCCTAGCCAAAAGTCCCAAAACCTCTTTAAGAAAAGCCTATCAAGTGAGTCTTGCCGTTGCTGCTGCAGCAACCATTATGGCACAACAAAAGCAAGCCGAGGCCAAAGAGGAAAAAAATCCGGAGGCAGAAAGAGAAGCAAATATGTACAACACGATGGCAGCTGCTGCGCTTCAGGCAGGACTAGCAAACTATCTTCAGTATAAAAAATTTAGTTCAGATAAAGATGAATCTAGCGGAAGTATAGCAAGTACGATTGATCCCAATGTATCATCTGCGCTTCAAAATTTTGGCGGCTCCCATGTAAAAAATAATACAAGATTAGGAAGTAGAGGAGATCGCGAAGGTGCGGATGAAAAAAGTTTGTCCTTGGGGATGAATGGGCTTGACCCTTCACAAATACTTTCAAGTAATATGTCGCGAGAAGACTTTTCTAAATTTTTAGAATCTAAAGATATGCCAGAAATGCCCCAAATTGATGTTGATACCGATAAGAATCAAGATAATAGGCTTTCAACAAATCTTAACTTTATAGCTTACGGTGGGGGTGGAGAATCTCGTGAGAATCCAAACTTTCGATCTCTATTGGGTGGTCTTTTTGATCAGGACAAAAAAGCAAATCCTGATTATGTGGGTAACATTCCACTTAAATATTTAGAACCCCAAGAAGCAGATATTTGGAAACGCATTTCAGCCACCACCCGCAAACATCTCATCAAAAATTAAGTGTTTTAAAGAAGTGCCGTTAAAAACTTTTTTATAGTTATAACTCGGATATCATTTTTAATAAAATCTTGATCATCTTTTAAGACAAGTTGATAGCAATAGGGAATTTTTAATTTTTCTTTAAAATAAAGCAGGGCTCTCGAAAGCTCTGTATCGTTCTGTTTAACTTCAATGGCAAGCCATGGTTGATCATGCAGGGTTACTAAGAAATCAACCTCTCGTCCTGTTTGATCTCTTAAATAATATAAATCCACATCCCATCCCTCAGCGTCTTTTAAGTAATGACAAAATTTTAAAAGATGCTGTGCCACCAGATTTTCTATGCGTAGAGATACTTCCTCAACTTGCGACCAATCCCATAAATAAATCTTTTTTTCTTTACGCACAGAAAGTATTTTTTTCGAAAAAAAAGGAGAAAGCCTAAAACAATAGTAAAGTTCCTCCAAAATATATATCCACTTTGAAATGGTATTGAAGTGTACATGAAGATCTTCCGCCAAAGAATTAATAGAACAAATAGAGGAAGCTCGATCTATAAGAAGCTTACTTAAAAGAGTAAGATTACCAATATCTTGTATAAGAGTTAAATCGCGTACATCTTCATTTATGATTTTCTCAATACGCTCTAAATGCCAACGCCTTAAGTGTTTCTCGTTTTGTTTTTGGAGTGGCTCGGGAAAACCTCCAAATTTATTTAAAAGTTCAAAATTTTTATTATTAAAATTAAAAAACTCAAGTTCTTGACCAGGTTTTTGAGAATAAATTTTCCCTTCTAATTCAGCGAGACTAAAAGGATGTAATCGATAATAGTGGTATCTCCCCTGCAGAGAATCGCCGCCACGTCGATATACAGCAAGTCTTGCGCTACCTGTTAACAAAAAACGATAGTTAGTTTTAAGTGTGTCATATTCGCCCTTAATCCAGCTTTTCCACTTTCTAAATTTGTGAAATTCGTCAAGAATGATAAGTTTTTTATCTGAAGGCCATTCACCTTGAAGAGCCTGAGTTCTTTGAGCAATTTTATCCCAGAGGAAGTAGCAGCTAGATAGTTTTTTGCCAATAATATCACGGGCTAGGGTTGTTTTACCTACCTGTCGTGGTCCTGCCAGGAAAACCATTTTTTCTTGAAGATCTTTTAAAACAGATGACTGTATGTAGCGGTTTTTTAACACAATGTAAATTATACTAGTATATAAATTACTTGCAAGTAATTTATATAGGTATGTAAAATTAAGGTGAGGGTTTTATAACATCATAAAAGGTATCTTTATCTGCGGTTGTAAATGTAAATTCGTGATCATTGAAATTAATTTTTTTAAAGCGTCCTGAATCTCTCCAATTTGAAAATCTCTCCGGGGCGAGTGGAATAGGATAGTTAACATGAAGTTTTTCTCCAAGAACGCGAACAGTATATGTTTTATTTGGTTTTAAATTAAAGGGAGCCTCAAAGGCTGGAAAATGTCCTGTAGGTTGTGTTTTTTCTAAAAAACGAGGTGAGTGAGATTTCTTATTCTCATCAATAAAGATAAAAGCATCTGCACCTATAGTTTGGAGACCGACTCCAAACACAACTTCAAAATAACCATGAGGATAATCTTCTGAAACACCAAGATCTTTTTGTGTAAATTTTGCTCCATCATTCATAGCCTTTCCTTCACCGGTAATATAAACAACATCAAGTTTTTTGGGTAAGCACGACTCAGTAAATTTAGTTTTCACACATTCTTTAGTTTTTTTATCTTTCTCCATGCAAGTAAAAGAAGTCTTCGCTTCAAAATGTAAGGATCCAATAGTTTCTTTGATTTTAGTTGCGTCACTCCATGCAGTATCACCTGGATTTGCTGTTACAAGATCAGCATTCAATCTTCCGTAGGCGATCCTAAAATTGCCAACAATGGCAAGGTGACGGTCCTGTGTTTTCACCCATAAATTAGGTGTTCCCGAGGCGGGTGTGAATATACCCTTTCTCCAGTCATAATCTTCATTCTTCATATTTGCTAATTCTAAGGCACGGCTCTCTCCGTTTTTGTTGGTATGAAGCTCTGGCACATTAGTTATGATAAATTCTTCTGTGTGAAAATTATGATAGTTACAAGCTCTATCTTCCTGCGGTGGGTATGTTCTAAATGAATATTTTGACGGAAGGGTTTTTAGGATGAGCTTATGATTTTGATCGTAAATATTTTCATCCTGCCTATCATATTCGTAATTTGTTATCTTAAATCCATCAAACTTTGCAATTGTTTGGGGTTTAGTATCAAGAGGATCTTCTTTGTAATCGTTAGCTTGCACAAGAATAGGCAAACTTGATTCCTTTGAATCGAATGCTTCCAGTGTTCCTTCCCACACTTTTCCATCTATTTTTTTCAAGTCTTTAACAAAATGGGCACCAATTTTAACTATGGGAGCCTCAAGAACAGAATTTGAAAAAACTGCCCTTACTGTGAGACTGCCGAGAGAGACAGTATAGGAATTATTTGTATCTACTTTAAGTTCTCTTGTATTATTATAAGAATCAATCCAACGTGCATGATACAGCTCTTTTATGTCTTTTACTGTAAGAATGCTAATTGCTTGAAGATAGTTTGGTTCTCCAATTGTAAACCTAAGGTCAGCATCTGCCGTTTTCTCAGAGTTTGTATTTGATATGACAACAATTGCCTTCGTAGTGATATTTGTTGACAGCTTTCCAAAGTTTGGAATTTGAGCCAATGTTTCATAACTTTTTTTTGTTGGAGTCATGATTGTTGATATGCTATGGGAGCCATTAACGTCCCATGAAATCACACGAAACTTAATACCAGCTTGTCCCTGTACGCTTACAACTAATTTTTCAATAAATTTTAATTCATCGGGTGATTTGATTTCAAAGTATCGTGCAGAAAGAGGATCAGAGTGTGTTATTTTATATGGCAGTATTGACTCGTCTGATTTTATAAGAAAGTGGAAGCCCTTAGGAAGAAACATTGGATCAAAATTGTAAGAATTAGGTTCTTTTTCATGCCCCTGAATAAAAACCCATGCTGCAAAATCGGCAAAGACATCTTCAAATTTAGAAAGTCTGGGGAGGGCAGAGTTGATTGCCATGACTGAATCTTGGTTCTGGTTCTGCTCTATTTTATCAAATATTTTTTTTAGAAATAAAATACCTTCAAACTTTTGCATAAGATATTTTATAAAAATGGCTGAACCGTAATGAAAATTATTATTTGTATAAGTTAGACTGCGCCCATGTCCCCAAAGAAGGTACCAAGTTTTGGAAAGAAAAACTTGGTATCCCCACACATCAGGAAACACCTCATTCTCTATAGAAGTTGCTGAGGCTTCCTCAAACCATCTATTTTTGTCGGATCCAAAAAACTTTGGAAAGGTGCTCTGAATTACATGAAAAAATTCATGTGCACAGGTTGACTTGAGATCAAGTTCTGACATGTTTTGTTTAAGCTCCATGCGTGGATGCTGGGAATACCCTTCATAAACGTTCCCAAAATCAAATTTTATTTTTACTTCAACCTGGGTACGATAAGATTCAAGATAGGATGATTTAGCAAAACCCCATTCATTAATCATTTTTTTTCTAGAAATTTCAAGATACAATAAAACTTTTTTTACATACTCATCTGTTGAGTCGCCCTCTTTATACGAAACAAAAAAATTATCAGAATACAGGAATACAATTCCGTCTTTTACTATTTTCTTATGGGTAATATCCCCATCAGCATGTGCGATTATTGAAAAAAGAGAGACAACAATGAAAATTATGCGGCCTTGAAGCATAAGCATGATTATAGCATGTTTAAATTTAAGCCACTAAGCCCCAATTTTAATATGGGTTGACTAACTCCATTTTTAGTGAAAAAATGGAGTTATGTTTTCCAGGCTATTTAAACCATTGAAAGAAAAGAGCTTTTTTCTCTTTGGCCCTCGAGGAACGGGTAAAACGTCCTGGGTTAAAACCTATTTACCAGAGGGCAAGCGCTTTGATCTTTTAGATGATGCACTCTACCGTGAACTTCTTTCTGCTCCCGAGAGGATTGAAACTTACCTTAAAAACCACCCCTCCCACCAATGGATTATACTAGATGAGGTGCAGCGTATACCTCCACTTTTAAATCATGTACATCGACTCATTGAAAGTGAGGGATATCGTTTCGTTTTGACTGGATCGAGTGCCAGAAAATTGAAGAGTCGAGGTGTTAATTTACTCGCTGGCAGGGCGCTCACAGAAACAATGCATCCACTTACAACTAGAGAAGTAAAGGAAGCTTTTGATTTGAACCAGGCATTAAGCTTTGGCATGCTCCCTCAAGTTTTTTCAGAAAAACACCCTTCGAGTTATTTGGAGTCTTATGTCACAACCTATCTTCGAGAAGAAGTCATGCAGGAAGGAATAGTTAGAAACCTTTCAAATTTTAGTAGGTTTCTTGAATCTGCAAGCTTTTCGCAAGCATCTCTTTTAAATATTTCTGCAGTGGCTCGAGATTGTGGTATTGAAAGAAAAGTTGTGGAATCTTATTTTCAAATTTTAGAAGATTTACTCATTGCCTTTAGACTACCTGTGTTCACAAAGAAGGCAAAAAGAAAACTCATTCATCAAAATAAATTTTTTTTCTTTGATTGTGGTGTTTTTCAAACGATTCGCCCTAAAGGCCCTCTGGATTCAGATTCTAATCTTTTTGGGCAAGCCTTAGAAACACTGTTTATTCAAGAAATAAGAGCTTTGAATGATTATCTCAGGTGGAAATACGATTTGTATTTTTGGCATACTGCTGATCATAAACATGAAGTGGATCTTGTTTGTTATGGAGAAAAGGGATTGAAAGCCTTTGAAATAAAAAAAACACAACGACTTCGTGATGAAGATTTAGAAGCACTTCGCTTGTTCAAAAAAGACTATCCTATGGCTGATGTTTTTTTTATTTATGGAGGATCAAAAGCATATAGTCGTTTTGATATTCACATTCTACCCATTGAAGAAGCCCTCAACAACGTGTGCACAATAATGGAAACGGGCGTTTAAATTTAAGCCGCTTCTGTAAATTCTTCATGTCTTGTGCCCCATGAGACTCATTCTTATCTTGCTAACCATTTGAAATTATTCATAAAATTTAAATTCTTGCTGGTATATTTTTTGCAGATTGGATTTAACGTGGTTGTGAGAAAGGTAATCTATTTAGAAATTTTGTTCCTCTTTTTATCTCTCAATGCTTTTGCATCCATAAAAACAGTGATGAACGATTATTGCATGGAAGGGCAAACCATTACTGATCCTATGAATAGAAAAGGCTATTTTTATAAATGCAAAGACGATTCCATTACTTTTTTACAACCCAGTTGTAATGCCGAGGCCAACAGGAGTGGTTTGTGTGGTGGCACAGCCGGAGTGAATCTCATTAAAATGTATTGTGATGTTTCTCAAACAGTTCAATCTTTTGATGAAGAGTTTATAGATTTATTTAGTGTTGGAACTTATAAAGTAAATGTTCCTTATGGAACACTACCCCAAAGTCTAGAAACAGCTATGAATCGAGCATGGCAATCTCATTGCCGTTCAAGAGAGCAGCAGCGCATGCAATGGGCATTAAAATTTCTTGCTTCTGATAAGGATTATCTTCAGTATTTATTTCTTTCTTTAAATATGGGGCCTGATTATTTATTTAGACGAAAATTAACAAGTGGAGAATATGTTGGAAAATGGCCACTCATTGCACTTATTAATTATAATGCAGAGGCCTATCAACTTCATTATGTCACTGTTGTAGATATAGATACAGACATTGATCTCTCAAATATTGGTGTACATCAACAAAGTTTAGAAACAATTTTAAGCCTGGGAAAGTGTGATGTTATTTACAACACCTGGGCTTACCAATACAGAATGTCTTGTCGTAATTTTGTTCACATAGCTTCTATGCCGAACGTTGATCCCCTCACGCGCTACAATTCCAAATTTGCTCTTATTGATCTCGTTGGGGCGAAGTAGTTTTATAAAATCTCACCTGAGTGAAGTTTTTTTAAGAAAGAATAGACAGGTAGTATATGTGTATTTTCTATTTTAAGTTCCTTGGTTCCTAAATAAATGACCCAACTAGATCTCAATTTCTTCGTTTGAGAAAATGATGAAATTCCATTTACAAATTCTTTTCGAAACCTATCTGAAGATTTAACCTCGATAGCAATATATTCTTTTCCATACCACCATAGGAAATCAATTTCTGAACCACTGGGTGTGCTCCAATAACCTAGAGAACCCCTCTTATGCGCGTAATGCATATAACTTTTTATTTCATGATAAATCCAATGTTCCAGTAATACACCTTTCCATTCCAAAAATAATGGTTGCTCAAAACCACCTGCAGCTGCATGTAATACCCCCGGGTCAAACCAGTAAAATTTAGGGCTTGCTACTTCCTTAATTTTAGCACGAGGTCTATAGGCCTGAAGCCATGAACCAATGAGTGTGTCTTCAAAAATACTAAAATAACCTCTAATTGTATCTCGGCTTATTTCGCTATCTCGGGCTAAATTTGAGACATTAGTTTTTTGACCAGCTGCAAGAGAAGCTATTTCTAAAAAACGTGCAAATGAACCAATATTTCTTACAAGCCCTTCATTTTTAATTTCCTCATTAAGATAAGTTTTTACATAACTTTTTAAATATTCCTCTCTGTCCATCTCGTGAGAGGCTGTCACAGATAAAGGTAGAAGACCGTAATGCAACACCTGCTGAACGGGAATAGAAAAATTGGTTTCTTTGGCTGTTAGAGGGTACATATGTTTAATAATGGCACGACCAGCAAGAAGATTTGCTGCTCCTCTTTTGATTTTCCTGGCTGATGAGCCAGTCAGTACAAATTTTTTATAACCATGATTTTCCATGAGAAAATGAACTTCATCTAAGAGCTGTGGCACTTTTTGGACCTCATCAATGATGACCCATTGATTTTTGGATAATGCTAGAACTTCATTGCGCAAAAAAGATGGATTCTTACTGTATTGTAATGTTTGATCAGAGGGGAGGAGATCAATTCGATACCCTTTCGGAAACTGCTGCTTGAGCCACGTGCTTTTCCCTGTGGCACGAGGTCCAAAAAGAAAAAAAGACTGTTTAGGGGCGCTTAATTCTCTTGTATACACTTACACCAATTTTACCGTAATAATGGTGTAAGTCAAGCAACCTATGTTGTGGTCAAGGGCTATACACTATGTTTATAGTTTAATGCTACCTAACTTCTTGATTTTAATTGAATTTCTCGTGGATAGATTTTTTGATTAAAAAATATACAAAACTTTAAAGTTTAAGTATTTGACATTATTGTGTTTTTCACTTGGCACGCTACTTGCTCTTACAAGAAGTATGTTGAAGGCCAAGAAGAGTTTTATAGCTCTATTCACGATTATTTCTCTTCCTTGTGTCCTCATTCTTACGCATTGTAAAGGTTCTCAAACGGGAACAAATTCCACTGTACAACAGCCTCTTGTGAGTATGATCCTCACTTCTCAACAGCAAATTAAATCTTTACTGGCTAGTGAGGCCCGTGGCGGTACTCTGACACCTTTTTTGGGAACGCCTTCTTGGTTTGAAGATAAAAACATTGAAATATGTGGGGGCGTTGTTCCTGTTTATTTTGATCTTTCGCAGGCTACAACACCCAATCAACCACTTATATCGCATGATCTTATCGGTGGAGTAAATTCGGCTCAAGGCACGGTTCAATCCCAGTCTAGCACGGGTGGCTTTGTTGGTCCTGGTGGAGGAGGTTCGACTGCTGGCAGTTGTACTAATTGCGCCCCACCTTCAAACTTTTCTGGCGATACTTTTGGTTTTGTTTCTCCTGTAGAAGTTAGGCCATTCTCCCAATTAGTTAGTGCCACTACCACCTATATGGTTAATGTGCCTATTTCTAAGCAGATTAAATCAAGTGGCGGTAAAATGGTTTTGACTTTCCCGTCTGGCTTCAACGTGACCTCGGCGGCT